>Ga0213824_1001107_pt1 | contig 16877 bp, 14 predicted proteins | sample MC6MC0906MG_FD_179892 | JGI IMG/M metagenome (GOLD analysis project Ga0213824, IMG submission 179892) | Enriched soil aggregate microbial communities from Iowa State University, Ames, United States - MC6-MC0906-MG | ecosystem: Environmental > Terrestrial > Soil > Unclassified | place: USA: Iowa...
CAGTAAGTGATGAACTTACTAAGGTGCTAATTCCTACAGATTCTTACTTGGATCTGGCAGATAAGGGGAGGAAAACTTGCAACCGCAACCCTCTTCTTAGCTGAAGGGGGTTTTTGTTTTCTCAGAAAAAATCCTCCTCATCTCCGGTACCATCGTAAAAAAATAACCATTTTGGAGGTACACAATGACCAATTTTAAACCAGAAACATTGTTGTTACATGGCGGGCAAGAGCCAGACCCAGTGACAGGATCTCGTACAGTCCCTGTCTATCGTTCGACAGCATTCGTATTTAAAGACACTGCTCATGCGCAACGTCTTTTTGCTTTAGAGGAAGCTGGGAACATTTACACACGTATTACAAATCCGACTGTTGATGTATTTGAAAAACGTGTGGCTTTATTGGAAGGCGGAACAGCAGCAGTAGCACTTTCATCTGGTGCAGCAGCAATCGCATTTTCTATTTTGAATCTAGCGGGAGCCGGAGACGAAATAGTAGCAGCGAGTTCCTTATATGGTGGTACTTATAATTTATTCGCTAACACACTACCAAACTACGGTATTAAAACAATTTTTGTAGATGAAACAAACCCAGAGAATTTCAAAGCTGCCATCACAGATAAAACAAAAGCTGTCTTTGCTGAAGTTTATGGGAATCCAAGTTTAAAAGTTTTAGATATTGAGGCAGTGGCTAAAATTGCACATGACAATGGCTTACCATTAATTATTGATAGTACGTTTGCTTCTCCATATGGTTCTACACCTATTGAATTCGGTGCAGATATCGTTGTTCATTCAGCAACTAAGTGGATAGGTGGTCATGGTACAACTTTAGGAGGCGTTGTTGTAGACGCTGGTAAGTTTGATTGGACTAGAGGACGCTTCCCAGGCTTTACAGAGCCGGATTCTTCTTACCATGGTTTACGCTATGGAGTAGATACTGCTTCTGCTGCATTTGCTACAAAGCTACGTGTCCAGTTATTACGTGATTTTGGCCCAACATTAAGTGCAGATGCAGCCTTCAATCTATTACAAGGCTTAGAGACGCTTCATTTGCGAATCCCTAAACACAACGAGAATGCATTAGCTGTGGCTGAATATTTACGCAACCACCCATCTGTGGAGTATGTAAATTATAATGGCCTAAAGGATTTTCCAACCCATGAATTGGCGAAAAAGTATTTAAGGAATGGCTTCGGTTCAGTGCTAACATTTGGCATAAAAGGTGGACGTGAAGCAGGCCGAAATCTTATTGATCATGTAAAGCTGTTTTCACATGTTGCGAATGTAGGAGATGCCAAATCGTTAATCATCCATCCAGCATCTACTACACATCAACAATTATCAGCAGATGAACTAATTCAAGCTGGCGTAACCGAATCGCTCATTCGCTTATCAATCGGTTTAGAGGCAATAGAGGACATCATTGCAGATTTAGAACAGGCTATTACGCAAGCAACAGCAACTGAACACACAATAGAAGCTTAATATAGAATATACAAGAGAATGTTGTAGCGTTTACGTATTTTCTCATTCGAAAGGCCTCATCTGGTAATACGTTAAACGTTGCTACATGAATCACAAACTCATCTGGTAATTGTCAGAACCTTTTAAAAAAATAATACCAAGTATCTTTATATGTATTATTGACTTAATTAAAACCTTGCTATATACTTGGATATAAGTTAAGTGTACGAAAGAACTCGTTAAAAAAGGTAAATGTTTTCATAAGTGCTCCCCCACTTTTGAATATATAGGAGAGTAGTTGCATAGCCAGTGACTACTCTTCAAAAAACTGATGATAAAGGAGTGTTTAAATGGGTAATGTCTATAGTGCGCAAAACATTGCATCATATCTAATTTATGAACTAAATGAAGGTCATGTATTTGTCAACAATAAATCCATTCAACACATACTTACATCAGTTGAACGTAAATGGCAACAAGCCTTTGGTCATTCAGCATATCAGGAACAGGTTTATGTTGATGAGAAGGGGCATACTGTTAAGGAAGTTTATGAGGCTTATGAAATGTATGGTGTGTGCCACATTCCACTTCCAGCAACAGAATTTTATTTAAAGTATGGTACATTTCAATTAGTGGAACGTACGTATGCAATACCAAATTTTACTGAAATAGAAATCAGTCTTGTTCAACAAGCTTTAACACAATATCGTTATCAATTGCTTTCAAAAGCGAGCTAAAAAATCCCTCATATATTTAAGCTCATTCTCTGCTGCTACAGGGAATGAGCTTTTTTTATAGCGGTTTGATTTTTTAGCAGGATTATGGGTGTCTGAACATACATATATATAATAGAAGAAAGACATTCATTTTTTAAATACAAAGAGTCAATATTTGTTCAAATCTTATAGTTAAACTAAAAAACGTATAATAAAGGGAATGAAACCGATTTCTTTTGCACGTCTAGGGAAAACAAATGTCCTTCCTAGAAAGATTTTTCTTGTGTAAAGTATATATATGCGTTACAATTTTCTTTAAGTTAAATTTTGAATTATTTGAATTTGTATGTGTACTAACACGTACTGATAAAACAAAACTTATCCCAAATAAGTTGTTGGCTAAGGCCTGCGGTGGGTGTCATATGAATTGGCACAACCCGGGGGAGTTTGGCTTTGATGAAACTGCGGAATGTAAGTTGGAGGGAATAACGAGAATGGCAACTATAAAGGCAGCGATTTTAGGATTTGGAACTGTAGGTCAAGGGATCTATCATATATTAAATGAAAAGCGAGAAGAGCTTAAAAATAAATTAGGTATTGAGTTAGAAGTAGCAAAGATTTTAGTGACAGATGCTAGCCGCGAACGTGTACCAGGTACAGCACATTTGATGACAACAAGCATGGAAGAAGTATTAGCAGAATCGGGCATGCAGGTAGTATTTGAAGCAATTGTTAATGAAGAACCTGCATATAGCTATTTAAAGCGAGCAGTGGAGCATAAATGTCACGTTATTACAGCCAACAAAGTAATGTTTGCAAAACGTGGATTAGAGTTGCAAGATCTTGCAAAAGCAAATGGTGTTTTTGTAGGCTTTGAGGCCACTACTGCTGGAGGGGTACCTGTTATTAAAACTATGAAAAATATTTTACTTGTTAACGATGTAAGTCGTATACAAGGTGTTTTAAATGGGACTTGTAATTATATTTTAACTAAAATGCGTGCAGAGGGCTGGTCATTTGATACTGCTTTAAAGGAAGCACAAAGTTTAGGCTATGCTGAGGCAGATCCATATAATGATATTTCTGGTCAGGATGCCTTTAAAAAGTTAATGATTTTAAGTGCCTTAGCATTTGGAGAGCAACCTGATTGGGCGGATGTAGATGTTATTGGAATAGACAGCATTTCGGCTTCACAGGTCCGTGAAGCATGCGAAAAAGGTCTACGATATCGCCATGTAGCTGAAGTTGAAAAATTGACTAACGGGAAAATTGTAGCTAAGGTTGGTCCGCAATTGGTCGATAAAGAACACCCGCTTTATCCAGTCGATGATGTGTTCAATGCAGTTGCTCTAGAAACCAATTATATTGGCACATTAACATTAGTAGGACCTGGTGCTGGAATGTACCCAACAGCTAGTGTAATGGTAGAAGATTATGCTGAAATCATCGGGAAGAGAGCAGGGTTTGTTGTAACGATTTAATTATATTTTTTAAAGTTGCCCGCCATTCAACAATGTTCTATTGTTTGAATGGTGGGCTTTTTAATCCTCGTCTTTTACATCAATATCTTCTGGTATAGGGGTAGATCGCCATATTTCAATTTCCTCTTTAATACGTTCCAATTGATTAAAATAAGTACTGAATTGACCACTATTTATGAGTATCTGATCTCCATCGAAAACAGAACGGATGCGTCCCTCATAGATTAGGCGTAATATTTGATCTTCAGGCATACCCAGGTCAATAGCTGTCTCTTCTATTGTTTTGTACATACAATTCGCTCCTTTTACTGTATTCATTATAACGCCCATTGAATCGAATGCATACTGGGGTAAATGAATGAAATAGTAAAAATGATAATTGTTTGATTTTGGATAAATCTGTATTATTAGTATTAATGAAGGAATAAGGCGGGGGTAGGGCTTCTTTTAGCTATCACGATTTTGTTACGTAAAATTAATTTTCTAAATTGGTCATGGAAATGGACCATTTTGGCTGCAGCTAGTATTGCCCTATTCCAAGGACTTTTCTTTTCGTCCATACGTCTAACGGGTGTAGCGATTGGAACTGTTGCAACCATTGGAAGTGCACCAGTCTTTTCTGGTGTTATAGAATGGCTTATATGGAAAACACGACCGTCTGCTGTTTGGGGACTTGCTACATTGATGGCGATTATCGGTTGTTTTTTATTATTTATGAATAATGGTGAAGAAGCTGTACATATAGGTGGCTTCGGTCAAGCATTATGTGCAGGGCTGTCTTTTGCCTTTTATACAAATATTAGTAAAAAATTAATGGTGCAGGAGGACGCTTTACCAGCAGTTGCTATGACATTTTCACTTTGTACTATACTTTTACTACCTTTTTCACTGCACAATGGATTTGATTGGTTAGGAAGTATGCATAATTTATGGACAATGCTGTTTATGGGGATTATGTGTACAAGCGTAGCTTATTTATTGTTCTTAAATGGTTTGCAAAAATAAATTCATCAACAGCTGTAACTCTTTCGTTAGCGGAACCATTGACTGCCGCGATTCTTGGCGTCTTTCTAGTTGGAGAACAATTAAGTGGCGTATCCTGGCTTGGTGTAGTAATGCTATTAGGCGGCATTGTTGCTTTGACGGTAGGTGGGAGACAAAGCAAGCTACATAGTAAGCTAAAACCTTAAGAAATTCTTCATTTTTTTGCTAGCTGGTTTTTAAGATTTGAAAGGTACACTTATATTTGAGAGCGAGGTGTCTATCATGACGAAACTAACAGTTCTTGTAACAGATGATGATCAAGATATTCGTGATGGTATTGAAATCTATTTAAAAAATGAAGGCTATAATGTCATTAAAGCAGCAGACGGCTTAGATGCATTAGAAAAGCTAGAAAATAATGAGGTACATTTAATCATTTTAGATATTATGATGCCAAATATGGATGGTATTACAGCGACATTTAAAATTAGAGCAGAACGCAATATACCTATTATTATGCTAAGTGCAAAGGCTGAGGATGGCGATAAAATTCATGGATTATCAGTAGGAGCAGATGATTATGTGACAAAGCCGTTCCATCCATTAGAGCTATTGGCACGAGTGAAATCTCAGCTAAGACGCTATGTGCAACTAGGGACGTATAGTGAAGGTGCGACAAAAGTAGAAATTGACGGACTTGTTCTTGATGAAGATGCAAAAGAGGTCATATTAGAAGGAGAACCGGTTCGACTAACACCAATAGAATATAAAATTACGGAATTATTAATGAAAAATGTAGGGCGTGTTTTTTCGATTCGTGAAATTTATGAACGAGTTTGGAATGAGGAAGCCTACAATGCTGAAAATATTGTAGCAGTTCACATTCGCAAGATTCGAGAAAAAATTGAAGCTGATCCGAAAAATCCACGTTATCTAAAGGTGGTATGGGGCGTTGGCTATAAAATGGAAAAATAAAATAGAGAAGTATATGACGATTGCAGGATTCATAGCAGGTGTTGTTGGGCTCATCTATTTTGGCGTTTATGCTTATCAAATCGTCAATTCTCGCTCCTCAGAGGTTTTACAGTTACTAGAGAGAATTTTTTAGAGGAGTGTTAGAGGTATGATAAAAAAATGGAAATCTTTGCTGGTGTTATTAAGTCTCATTTGGACAATTTTAGGTATCTTTACATTTTGGCATGTGGGTTATCAGTATATTGGAAAATCCTATTTCCAATCAGAAAATTTCCAGCATGAAATCGATAATTTCACTGCAGAACTAGGGCCGTTAGTGATAAATCTACCAAATGCTGAAGATTTGAAAGGGAAAATAGAGATTACGCAATCAGATATAGAGGAACATCGTAATTACTATGGTACATTAGGGCAGCAAATCGATAATATTAAACAACAATACGAGCAGCGAATTCAGGAAGCAGCAGATGCTAATGCGGCGGAATTAAAAACAAAGTTAGAGACTGAACGTGATAATAAGATTAAAGATATTACGGCAAACTTTGAAAATGATGAACATGTACGAAAGAAGATTCGTGCTGGAGAAGAAGCGCTTATCGATAAATATATCAAGTCAGCACAAGCGGAAGCTAAAAGTTTTAAAAAGTCTTATGATTACTGGTCTTATGAGTTGACGAATATTGAAACAGGTGAAACGTACCGTGCAGGTAATGTTTCGGAAAGTAGTGCCTATAAAATAAAGTATTCGGAGCGAAACCCATTATATATAGGAAATATTAGTAATAATTTAAGGGATATTTTTTACCGTACAGAAACATATGTGAATGTAGATAATTTATATGAAACAGCGGAATATACGGGTGTCTTAACCATCTCAAAAAAAGCAGTCAAATCATTAGGTGTTATGCAAGATTATAATCGTTTTCATCGTAATCAATATACCTTTTTCTTTGTGTGGTTCATTAGTATAGTAACGGCGGTCTTTGCGTGGAGAGGCCGTAAGGATGTACTACAAACTGTTAAGGGTATGAAGGAAAAAGAGATTTTAACTAAGGTGAAGTTCGATTTTCAGGCTATTTTAGTGTTGATCACAGGATTTATGTATCTGATTACTTCCCAAGTTGTTTTCGAATCTATCGAATACACTTCCGATTACAATTATCAATTTAATTATGTACGCTCTATACTAGATCTAGCATTTAAATTAGGTGTGTTATTTGTTATTGGTAGTGCTTTCTTTGTGCAATTAATATGGTTGTATACAAGAGTGGATACATTGAAAAAGCTAGAAGAAAATGTGAAATCAAGTTATTTATGGTCACTTGGGGATTCGATGACTGATTTATTTATCAATCGCTCAATTGCATTGCATTCACTGGTCATGTTAGCTGCAGCCTTTTTTGGGGGAGGTAGCCTTGTCGCTTCCATGTTAAGAGGAGGAGCATTTCCGGTTCTTGTTCTTGGTATGTGTATGTTCGTAGGATTCCCAGCCTTGGTTGTTTTCCTGTCGAGAATGGGTTATCTAAATCGTATTATGAAGGATACGAAAGATATGGCCAAAGGGCGATTGAATCGTGATGTGAAGGTGAAAGGGAAGTCTCCACTTGCTCGTCATGCCGAAAATCTTAACCATTTACGAGAAGGTGTTCGGACGTCCATGCATGAGCAGGCGAAAAGTGAACGTTTAAAAACAGAGCTTATTACAAATGTGAGTCATGATTTACGAACTCCTTTAACTTCCATTATTACGTATACGGATCTTCTAAAAAAACCTAATCTTACGGAGGAAGAACGTCAACAATATATTCATATTCTAGATAAAAAATCTGAACGTTTAAAAGTGCTGATTGAAGATCTCTTTGAAGTATCGAAAATGGCAAGTGGGAATATTGAGCTTCAACGAAGTCGTGTAGATTTGACGCAGCTTATCCAGCAAGCAGTAGGAGAACATAAGGAGGATTTATCACAGTCGCGTTTAGATTTACGTATGACTATGCCTCATGATCCTATTCATGCATATGTTGATGGTCAAAAATGGTGGAGACTCATCGATAATTTAATTGTTAATGTTTTGAAGTATGCGCTAGAGGGCACACGTGTATATGTGACGCTAAAACGTATAGCAGATGGTGATGCTGAACTAACAGTGAAAAATGTAGCGAAGTATGAAATTAGCGAAGATGCTGAGGAGCTTTTCGAGCGTTTTAAACGTGCAGATGCTTCTCGCCATACAGAGGGATCTGGACTTGGATTAGCCATAGCGCAATCCATTGTCGATTTGCATGGAGCTCGAATGACCATTGATGTAGATGGCGATTTATTTAAAGTGACGGTTCGAATTTCAGCAGTATAAGGAGAAAAGATGGTGGCAGAGAATTGCCCCCATCTTCTTTTCATTACAAGCCTAAGTTTTTAGCGATAATTACTTTCATGACTTCATTGGTGCCTGCATAGATGGACATAACAGGAATATCTCTGTACCTTCGTGCAATCTTATATTCTTCCATATAACCATAGCCACCATGCAACTGCATGCATTGTGTAGCAAGCTCACGGGCATTTTCCGTTATCCAATATTTTGCCATGGATACTTTGGTCACAACATCTTTTCCTGCTATATGTTCTTCAATCAAGGACTCTAATAAGGATTTTCCAAGCTCTATTGTAGTGGCCATTTCAGCTATTTTAAATTGTGTGTTTTGAAAGTCCCCAATTGATTTGCCAAATGCTTGGCGTGATTTTACATAGTCTAGCGTTAAGGTAAGCATATCCTCAGCTGCTGTCTGTGCAGCAATAGCTACAGCTAATCGCTCTTGTTGAAGTTTTTCCATCATATAAACAAAGCCTTTGCCCTCTTCACCAAGTATGTTTTGTGCTGGTACTCGGCAATCTTCAAAAAAGAGTTCGGCTGTATCTTGAGCATGCATGCCCACTTTTTCAAGCTTCCGCCCTTTAGTAAAGCCTGGTGTACCATCTTCAATGACAAGTAGACTGATGCCATGATGTTTTTTCTCAGCAAGTGGATTTGTTTTCACTGCGACAACCGCTAAATTGGTATGAATCCCATTGGTAATAAAGGTCTTTTGTCCATTAACAATATAATGGTCACCATCACGAATAGCTGTTGTTTGAATATTTGCTAAGTCTGAACCTGTACCCGGCTCAGTCATGGCAATTGCTGTGATATAGTCACCTGAAATACATTTTGGCAACCACCGAGATTTTTGTTCTTGTGTACCATAGGACTCAATATAAGGTACGACAATATCGTTATGCAGGCCAATCCCGATAAGACTTGAACCTATACGTTCCAGCTCTTCTTGAATAATAACACCAAAACTAAAATCAAGTCCTAGTCCACCATATTGCTCTTCTACTTGTGGACAAAGATAGCCCATATCACCAAGCTTCCGCCAAAATGTAAGTGGGATTAGATGATCTTTTTCCCATTGTGTATAATGTGGCTCAGCTTCTTCTGCTAAAAACTTACGAAAGGTTTTACGAAATAACTCATGCTCTGTTGTTTCAAATTTATAACGTGTCATTTGAATTAGCACCCCTTTTTGCTCGTAAATGCGTAAATTTTCTCTATCGTATATTATGTTACTGGAAGATTTGTGAAAATAATAGTGGCTTTTAGTGCATAAATGACGAAAATGTCATTTACGTACAGTGAAATGTCATGTAAAACAAGAGAAAGATAGAAAAATATAAGCTATGCTTTAAATTGCAATCGTTAAAGTAGTTAGTTCCTATTTTCTTTAGAAGATTATTCAAGTAGTTCATGCAATATGAATGTTAACTATAAATGATATAATCAACTAAATATATAGGAAAGTAGAGGACAAAGATATGCCAAAAGTAATCAGTGGTATACTTTTAATTAGTATTTATAGTGCGTTGACTTTCTATTTAGGGTGGGGGGTAAAGCAGTGGCTAGGGGCTATGGGATGGTTCCGTTATCCAGTCCTATTTTGGTTAATACTGTATCTTGTTGCTTTTAGTATTATTATCGGAAGATTACATGAGTCATTACGATTCTTTTCAATTATCAGTAACTACTGGATGTTTATTTTTGAATATGGCTTATTGCTATGTTTAGCAGCACAATTGATTATTTGGCTAACACCCTTTAAAAATGTACAAATAATTGGTAGTATAGCGGTTGCTGCACTATTTATGTTAAGTATCATTGGTTCTTATTTAGCTTATTCTCCAGTTGTACGTCATTTAGAAATAACAGTCGATAAAAAGGATAGTGAACTAAAGTCATTGAGAGCTGTTGTGGCATCTGATTTTCATTTAGGTGTTTTATCGCATAAAAGGCATTTGCAACGTTTTGTTAACTTGTCTAATGAAGCACAGCCAGATATTGTGTTGTTAGCCGGAGATATTGTAGACGATGATCCAAAATGGTTTGTTCAAGAGGGAATGGCTGATGTCATGAAACAATTAACATCTACATATGGTACTTATGGTATATTGGGTAATCATGAATATTACGGTAAAAAAATACCTGAGTTTATAGAAGAAATGAAAAATGCCAATGTAAAAATACTACTAGATGAAACAATTCGTATAGATGAGGCGTTTATATTAACAGGGCAAGAGGACAGGACGAATAAAGATAGAAAGTCACTAGAAGAATTAAAGTCTTCCGAGAGCTTACCATGGCTTGTGATGAATCATACTCCTGACGATTTGTTAACACCTTCGAAACTGGGGGTTGATTTACACATGTCAGGTCATACGCATAAAGGTCAACTTTGGCCGAATCAATATATTACAGCTCGAGTGTTTGAACTGGATTATGGTTATAAGTTGAAAGCGCAAATGCATACACTTGTTTCATCAGGCTATGGCTTCTGGGGTCCGCCTATGAGAATCGGTAGTAGGTCAGAGCTTTGGGTAGTGGACATGAAATTCCGTTAACGGTTATAGCCGTGAATGACTATTTGGTGAAATAGCAGTAGTATATGAAAATGGAGTAATTTATAATAAGTGAGTATTTGATTAATAAAGGTAAGGTGACAAAGTGGAAATTATAGAGTTATTAAAAGCATTGATTTTGGGCTTTGTTGAAGGTATGACGGAATTCGCACCGGTTTCTTCAACAGGTCATATGATTATTGTTGACGATATGTGGTTAAAGACAGAGGAGTTTTTAGGGAAATATCCTGCGAACACATTTAAAATTGTAGTACAACTTGGCTCTATTTTAGCCGTTATCGTTGTGATGTGGAAACGTATGTTAAGCTTAGTAGGCTTATACAATATTGAGGGTCAATCTCAGTCTATAAATAGACGGTTTAACTTATTGCATGTTATTGTCGGGATGCTACCAGCGGTTGTCTTAGGTTTTGCATTCAAGGATTTTATTGACGATCACCTTTTTAAAGTAGAGCATGTTATTTATGCGCTAGTAGCAGGAGCAATCTTGATGATTGTAGCGGATAAATTTGCGCCGAGAAAACCAAAGGTAGATTCTTTAGATAAGATTTCTTATGGTTTGGCCTTTAAAGTAGGGCTAGTTCAATGTCTATCTTTATGGCCAGGTTTTTCACGTTCAGGTGCGACCATTTCTGGTGGGGTATTATTTGGTATGAGCCACCGTGTTGCAGCCGATTTTACATTCATTATGGCAGTACCTATTATGGCAGGGGCTAGTCTAGTATCCGTTTTAAAAAACTGGGATACTTTGTCCATGGACTATTTCGGATTTTATGCTGTCGGATTTATTAGTTCATTTATATTTGCATTACTTTCAATCAAGTTTTTCTTAGCGCTTATTTCAAAAGTGAAACTAATGCCTTTCGCTATTTATCGTTTAGTTTTAGCAGCAGTTCTTTGCGTGATTATTTTTATGTAAACAAAAAGTCACTCTTCTTTCACAAGAAGCAGTGGCTTTTTTGCATTAAATTTATTGATTTATCAGTCCATCTTTCAAATAAAATGAATAAAAATAGGTATAAAGTATCTGTTTTGGTATAAAAGGATTGCATAACATAATAAAAACAAACAATATTTACCCATATATTGTTCAAATGATAGGTTTAAGATTATAATTGATACATAAAATATCTATTTATTTGTTGTTTTTTAATAATAAATAGGAAAATAGGATTAGTTCGGTATATGATTATAATATGAGGTGGAGAAAATGTTTCAAATTGTAAATAGATCTAAGAAAAATACAATTGAAATGAGTAATGAAACAAATGTAGGCATTTTTATTGAAGATCCAGATCGTTTATTGCAGTTGAATCTTGTGGAATTAAGTGTACATGATCTTCAACTAATTAAAAGTTTAAAACCATATGTAGAAAGAAACGTTGTGGAAGTTGTAGCGGCATTTTATCATGCTATTGAAAGTGTACCAGCATTACGAGAGGTTATTCAAAGGCATAGTTCCAGTGAGCGCCTACGTCAAACATTACGCCATCATATTATTGAAATGTTTGAGGGGCGAATAGATGAAGCTTTCCTTGAAAAGCGAAGACGTGTGGCAAAAATGCATGTGAAGATTAACTTATATCCGAAGTGGTATTTAGCAGCCTTTCAAATTCTAGAGAAATCTCTACGTAAGATAATTTTCGAACTTCGATTATCTAAAGGCGAGGAAGAAAAATTTTGTGATGCCATCAGTAAAATATGTAATTTCGAACAGCAAATTGTTTTAGAAGAATACGATAACTATGCAAATACATTAATTGAGGAACAACGCAATAGCGTTCGCGAACATGTAAAGGATGTTATAGGCGGAATTTCTACTCACTTGGAGGTTCAATCACAAAATACATCTGACACAGTAACGGAACTTGTTTATAGTGCCCAGAAGGTGAACGATTCGCTGATGAATAGTATTCATGAGGCAGAATCTATGCAAAAAGTATCAAGTGAAGGCTATGCAAAAATAGTTTCAATCAATGAACAAACAGGAAAAATTCATCATAAGACGTTTGAAATGGCAAATATGGTTGAGCAGCTAGACCATTCTTCTTCAAAAATTAATGTGGTTGTTGAAATGGTTAAAAGCATTTCAGGTCAAACAAACTTACTAGCACTAAACTCGGCAATTGAAGCAGCCCGTGCCGGAGAGCATGGTAAAGGTTTTGCAGTCGTAGCGAATGAAGTACGAAAGCTTGCGGATCAGACGAAAAGTTCTGTTGAACAAATTGCTGATTTGATTCAGATGTCTAATGGGATTACAACACAGGTAGTTCAGGCTATTCAAGAAATACAAGAACTCGTGAATAGTAGTATTGAACGTAATGCTGAGTCTTTAAAAGCTTTTGATGCAATATCTACCTCCGTGGAAGATTCAATTTCAAATTTCCAAAATGTGGGGAAGCAAATATCTGATTTAGCAAATATTATTGAAACTATTGGTGAATCCTCTGAAGAATTAGAGCGGGTTGCCAATCGTTTAAATACAACTATCAGAGAATTTTAAATGAGATATAGCTATGCATACAGGTTATGCATAGTTTTTTTTCATTATGAAGGGGATAAAATGATTAATTTCACGGATAAACCAAGTTATAAGGCTGATGAATTGGTCAATTACCAATTATTATAGATGAATGCAAACTAGAAACCTCTAGAAAATGCCTGTTTTAAGTGTTACGCTATAGGCGAATTAGGGAAATGAGTAGAGAGGTGTTTGGAACATGAAAAAGAAATTATTTATTACACGTAAGTTTCCTACACATATTGTTGAGCCACTACAGGAGTATTATGAAGTTTCACAGTGGGAAGAGGAGGAGATTGTCATCCCACGTGATAAACTGCTTGCAGCTGTCGCTGATTGTGAGGTACTGTGGGTAACGATCGCAGATCAAGTGGATGAGGAATTAATTTCCCTAGCACCAAACCTCAAGTTAGTAACGAATTTAGCAGTTGGTTATAACAATATTGATGTGAAAGCTTTACGAAAAAGAGGCATTATGGCGACAAATACGCCTGGTGTCTTAACGAATACGACTGCAGATTTAGTATTTGGCTTACTGCTTGCAACGGCACGAAGACTTCCAGAAAGTGAAAGATATTTACGAGAGGGTAAATGGAAAAGTTGGTACCCCATGCAATTGGTTGGTAAAGATGTATCTGGAGCGACAATAGGAATTATAGGTATGGGCCGAATTGGTCAGGCTGTGGCTAGACGGGCAAAAGGCTTTGATATGAAGATTTTGTATAATAATCGGAGACGTCGACACGAAGCGGAAGAAATGTACGGTTTCCGGTATGCATCATTGGAGGATCTCTTGAAGCAATCTGATTTTGTTGTTATTATGACACCTTATAATAATGATACAGAGGGGCTAATTGGGGCACAAGAATTAGCTTTAATGAAGGATGATGCTGTCTTAATAAATGCTTCACGCGGTGGAATTATTGATGAGGGTGCCCTATATGATGTCTTGAGAAGTGGAAAGCTTTGGGCGGCTGGTCTGGATGTCTTTGAACAAGAGCCCGTTGCTATGGATCATCCATTGTTAACGCTTCCGAATGTTGTGGCACTGCCTCATATCGGAAGTGCGTCCTTAGAAACCAGGACGGCTATGTTGATGTTAAATGTGAATGCATTGATTGCTTATGGGCAAGGCAAGGCGATATCAAATCGAATTGATTAGAAAAATGGAGCATATCACTGGTAGATATGCTCCGTTTTTTTATTTATTGAATAAATCGAATAAACCACCAATACCGCCTTCACCTTTCGATTGGCCGCCACCGCCTTGTGAAATTGGTGCCGCTGCAAAGACGCGACTTGCTAAACGGCTAAATGGTAATGATTGTACCCAGACCTTTCCTGGACCGCGTAATGTAGCAAAGAAAATCCCTTCGCCACCAAACAGTGCAGTTTTTACGCCTCCAACTAGCTCAATATCGTAATTTACATTTGAAGTCATCGCTACTAAACACCCTGTGTCTACACGTAAAACTTCACCAGGTTGTAATGTTTTTTCGTGAATGGCTCCACCTGCATGTACAAATGCCATGCCATCCCCTTCAAGCTTTTGCATAATGAATCCTTCGCCTCCGAAGAAGCCTACACCGATTTTTTTCTGAAATTCTACGCCTACAGAAACACCTTTAGCTGCAGCTAAAAACGCATCTTTTTGACAAATAATTTTCCCGTTTAATTGACTTAAATCCATAGGGATAATCTTACCTGGGTATGGAGAAGCGAAATAAACATGTTTCTTACCTGAGCCAACGTTTGTGAATGTCGTCATGAATAAGCTTTCACCTGTAATTATACGTTTTCCAGCGCCTAATAATTTTCCCATTAGACCACTTTGCGAGCCGCCTCTTGAACCATCGCCAAAAATAGTTTCCATTTGGATTGCGTCATCCATCATCATTAAAGCGCCTGCTTCAGCAACAACTGTTTCCTGAGGATCTAGCTCAACTTGCACATATTGCATGTCGTCACCAAATAACTTGTAGTCAATTTCATGATTATTCATAAAGGGATTCCTCCAAAAGTAAATTTAATGATATTGTATACGATTATAAATCACATTGGTTTCAATAAGAAATTAAATAATTTAGAAAAAAAGGGAATTAGTTAGAAAATGTCGAATATAAAAAACTAGAATGTGTATTATTTATTTTCATTTAACTAGGGGTGTTGTGAATATACATAACTCTAAGCGACTCCTCTTTTTTGGAGTTATCCTCTATACGGAGGAAGGTAGTTAAGTGGAAATAAAGCCTCTGGCAGTTGTCACCGATAATAATTTGAATAATAGTATGACAGGGTATATCACATCTTGAAAATTCGGAATATTGACATATTTCATTCTACTAAGATTCATAGATTCTGTACCTAAGGAATACGACTGGTACAATAGCCGAGGCATCATAGAGTATTTCAGGGGGTGTATGTAGTGGAGATTAAAAACTATATCGGTGGTAAATGGATCACACATTCGCATTTACAAAGTATAGCAGTGACGAACCCTGCAAATGGTGAGCAGCTTGCTACCATACCGCGTTCTACTTCTAATGAGGTAGATGAGGCTGTAGTAGCTGCCAAACAAGCACAAAAGAGCTGGGCGCTTGTACCAGCCCCAAAACGTGCAGAATATTTATATGCCATCGGTCAAAAAATGAAAGAAAAAAAGGAATATTTGGCGACCGTTTTAACAAAAGAGATGGGCAAGGTAATTGAAGAAGCAAGAGGAGAGGTGCAAGAAGGCATTGACATGGCCTACTATATGGCAGGTGAAGGTCGTAGGTTGTTTGGTGAAACAACACCGTCTGAACTCGCCAATAAGTTTGCTATGAGTGTTAGGGCACCTATTGGAGTTGTGGCGCTTATCACGCCATGGAATTTTCCTGTGGCAATTGCAACGTGGAAATCATTCCCTGCTATGGTAGCCGGAAATACTTTCATTTGGAAACCATCAAATGAGACACCCATGATGGCTTATGAAATGGGGAAAATTTTTGAGGAAGTGGGTTTACCGGATGGTGTCGCAAATATTGTATTTGGTACAGGACCAACAGTAGGGACTGCACTAATTGAACACCCTGACGTTAAGGTGATTTCATTTACGGGGTCAACAACAACGGGCAGTAAAGTGGCGGAGCTTGGCGGTAAGCATTTGAAAAAGATTTCTTTAGAAATGGGTGGGAAAAATGCTGTCATTGTTATGGATGACGCAGATTTACAGCTAGCTACAGAGGGAATTTTATGGAGTGCTTTTGGTACAGCTGGTCAAAGATGTACAGCATGTAGTCGAGTGATTGTGCATAAAGATGTAAAAGAACAATTAGAACAACGTCTCTTAGATGAAATGCAACAGTTAACAATTGGGGACGGATTAGACGAGGCAGTTAAAATTGGACCAGTGATTAATAAAGCTGCATTGGAAAAGATTAATCACTATGTACAAATAGGCAAGCAGGAAGGTGCCACGTTGTTAGCAGGCGGCAGAATTTTAAATGAGCCACCATATGACAAGGGGTTTTATTACGAGCCTACATTGTTTACAAACGTGAAGCCCGACATGATTATTGCCCAAGAGGAGATTTTTGGCCCTGTCGTTTCTCTAATTGAGGTAGCAAGTTTAGAAGAAGCAATTGAAGTAAATAATGGCGTGAAATTTGGCTTATCGAGCTCAATTTTCTCACAAAATGTTAATACTATTTTCCGCGCACAGCGTGATTTAGACACAGGTATTGTTTATATAAATGCTGGCACGACAGGTGCTGAAATCCATTTGCCATTTGGTGGTACCAAAG
>Ga0213824_1001109_pt1 | contig 16848 bp, 16 predicted proteins | sample MC6MC0906MG_FD_179892 | JGI IMG/M metagenome (GOLD analysis project Ga0213824, IMG submission 179892) | Enriched soil aggregate microbial communities from Iowa State University, Ames, United States - MC6-MC0906-MG | ecosystem: Environmental > Terrestrial > Soil > Unclassified | place: USA: Iowa...
AATGGATCAATTCCACGAATCGATTGTACATAAGCAGGAGTTAAAATCATACCAGAGAACATAGCCATTGACACGATAATTGAGATAGCTGAACCCAATGCAAACATTGGATATTTATAAATACGTAAATTTAGCAAAGGTTGATCCATGCGTAGCTGTTTAAAGATAAATATCAGTAAAGCAATAAATCCAACTGAAATTGGGCCATAAACCCAAGGACTTGACCAGCCCTTATCCCCTGCAGTACTGAAACCATATAGAATACCACCGAATGCAATTGTTGATAATAGGACTGAAAGTAGATCTAAATGAACCTTACGTGTCTCCATCACGTTCTCTAATTTCCAAATTCCAAACAACAAACTAATAACAGCAAACGGAATAATCATTTGGAATAGCATGCGCCAATCATGGTGCTCAACAATATATCCTGATAGTGTAGGACCTATTGCTGGCGCAGATATCATTACTAGACCAAAGATCCCCATTGCTGCACCGCGTTTTTCTTTTGGAAAACTAATCAGCATTACATTCATTAAAAGCGGGGACATACTTGAAGCACCAGCTGCTTGCACCATACGACCTGCTAATAATACTTCGAAGTTAGGTGCAAAGCCGGCCATAATTGTACCAATTGTAAAGACTGACATCGCTGCAATAAACAAATGTCTATTTTTAAAGCGTGTAACGAAGAACGCTGAAGCTGGCACTAGAATACCACTTACTAGCATATAACCTGTTGCGAGCCATTGTACCTTTGAATACGTTATACCAAAATCATTCATGATTGTTGGTAAAGCAACATTTAACAATGTGTTATTTAGAAAAGCAACAAATGCCCCCACAAATAAAATCGAAATCATTCCATATGGGGGCTTTTTCATTGTTTGCTCACTTTCCATATAAATCCCTCAATTCTTTCTTGTTTTTCGATAAAACTTATTTTATACTCGCAGTCTACTTTTTTCAAGAATTAAGTCTATAAAAATTTTAAACGTTGATAAATAAGCATTCAGGCTATAGAATAAGAGTATAATATTGATAAAAAGGTGAGGTTATGAATAAAAGAAAAAGACAAATTATTTCTGCAGCTAGAGACTTATTTATTGAAAAAGGATTCGTTGATACATCCATTAACGACATCATCGGTGCAGCTAAAATTTCTAAGGGCACATTTTATAATCATTTTTCTTCTAAAAATGAATGCTTAATCGCCATATTGGATGAGGGGCGTGAGGAAGCTAGTAATCGTCGTCACGAACTTCTATACGGGAAAGATCCTACAGACCTGGAAGTCTTAACTCAGCAAGTAGCAGTACTTATGTATGTCAATCGTGAGCATAATTTAATCCAAATCTTTGAGTCTATATTCCATTCTCGGGATAATGAACTTAAAAAAATCATTATAAATTATCACTTACAAGAGCTGGAGTGGCTTGCAAATCGACTTGTGCAAGTATTTGGAGAAGAAATTAGTCCAATAAGCTATGAATGTGCCGTGCAAACGCTCGGTATGATTAATCTGACATTGCGGGCTGTTTTAATTGCTGATTATAAATATATAAATCGCGAGGCCATTGTACGTGTAGCATTACGCAATATTAGCGTAATTATACCTGCTATGCTTGAATCAAAAGAAATCATTGTCAGTGTTGAAATGATTAACACCATCCAAAATGTTGTGAATTATAAAGCAGTTAATAAAGACACAGTTATTGAGCAATTAAGAGGCTTTAAAAAGGGTTTATCTAAGAATGAAACAGTGGAAGGCTTAGAATACGTGGAATTTTTATTAGAGGAACTACAGCGTGAAAAACCAAAGCTTTTTATCATTGAATCACTTCTTACACCTTTCCGTAAAGCTTTCGTTGGAACGGAGCACGTAGCAGAAGCACGGGATATTGCCAATAGCCTTTGGCGATATGTAAAAGTTGAGCAGCCATCTGAGAGATGCAAAAAATAAAGCAAAGGGTAGTACAAAGTGAATCATCACCTGTACTACCCTTCTTTATAATGATTGACATTGAAATGTTAAAACAAAAACTGTGCCATCCGAGTCTGTTCGAACGCTGATCGATCCATTATGCAGATCAATTAATTGTTTCGTAATAGCTAGTCCCAATCCTGTACCAGTAGTATCATCCGTAGTATTAGTACCTCTATAATATCGTTCAAATAAATTATCTAACTCTTCCTGTGGTATGCCAGGTCCTTGATCAGTGATTGTCATTACTACAGATTTATTGATTTGCTGTGCATCTACCATTACTTTGGTGCCTTTAGGTGTATATTTTTTCGCATTGGTAATCAAATTATCTAAAATTCGTTTTAACAAAAGCTCATCAGCTTCCAACATAACATCTCCATATACATTTACAGATACTTGCTCATCCACGAACTTTGGTAGCCACGAAGCAAGTGGTATCAATACTTTTTCAAGTTGAATGGCTTTATTTTTTAATTGATACGTATAGGTTAAATCCTGAATAAGTGCATCCATATACGTTGCTTTTTCCTGCATTGTACTTGCAAAAATACGCATTTCCTCCATTGACCAATTATAGTCTTCTGAAGCAAGCATAGTGGAGTAACCATAAATTGAGCTAAGAGGTGTTTTTAAATCATGTGATAGCCCTGTAATCCACTCTTCGCGTAATTGCTCTGCTTGTTTAATTTGCCGTTCATTAAAAGAAAGTCGTTCTGATAAATGGTTGAGAGATTCATCCACAGGTTGAAATAATTTAAATTTCTTTTTTAGCTTCCCTGTCTTCTGATGATGAATATTCTTGTCACTTACCTCACTATAATCAAACTGAGTAAGTCGGTCGATTCGAGATAATACATAAACAAGTGGTCGTACAAATTGACGAGAAATGCTTATCGATAAAAATATTACACCAATTAACAAGATAATGTGCCCTCCAAAAAAGGTGGAGATAAATAACAGCATTGCTTTATTAAATGGCTCCTCAAATGGCTTATACGATGGATTTGGCATGCGCACAACCAGTGTTGAACCATTTTCTAAAGCTGCACTCTGTATTAACTCTGCATGCTCAAAAATATCGTATTTTTCTTCTAGCAACTGTGGCTTATTGAGTTTTTTATAACGCTCTCCAATGACTTCTACACGGTCCCATTGCTCATTATAGATTTCAATAGATGCCTTTTTATCCTGAATACGTGGAAGTAGCTCTGACGGTATCTCTCCTTTTTCTTCCCAACCTTGAAGTGAATCCTCAATAATTGACTGAACAGGTGATATTGGCAGAAATAATAAATAATAGTCAGGAATCTCCCATGTATGCATACCTAGTCTCTTAAGATTCAATACCTCACTATCCGTCATTCCACATAGCTCACATATGTCTCCTGTGTAATCAACGATGTTCATGGATTGATCAAATAAGTATAGCTGTCCTGCATTCTCATTCGCTCTCTTCACTAAATAGTCAGCAATTTTAATAGATGCTCCCTTTTCTACAACAGCATCATCTTTAATTTCGTAGGAGGTCATTACATGAATATTATCGCCCACTCGTTTATTGATAAAGATCCCGAAGGACACCAAACTAATGACAAAGCCTGAGATAATTAGCAAATAAAAGACAATGAAATAAGATACAAAGCGAAGTGTTAATTTTCTGGCTGGCTTCATGAAAGAGCATCTCCAACAAGTTTATAACCAATGCCTCTTACAGTTATAATGCAAGTTGGTTTACCTGGATTCTTTTCTATTTTTTCTCGCAGTTTTCGAATATGCACCATCACAGTATTATCATCAAATAAGCAATCGCCCCATACACGCTCATAAATTTGCTCCTTTGATAATACCTGCCCAGTATTTTCACATAAATATTTTAATAAATGAAATAAACGCCCACTAATAATTTCCTTTGTCCCATCTACAGTTATCTCTGCTGCATCGATATTAAATGTAAATCGACTACATACAAAGAGATGGTTTTGTGATACATCCTTCTTTTTAAGATAGCGTCCAAGCTGTACCTTCACCCTCGCTACCAGCTCAAGTGGATTAAATGGCTTTGTAATATAATCATCTGCTCCGTTCATAAACCCCCGAAGCTTATCAGCATCACTACCCTTGGCAGTTAAAAAGAATACAGGCGCATCACTACGCTCACGAATTAAATTCGCCATTTCTATCCCATTTCCATCTGGTAGCATTATATCTAATAAATAAAAATCAAAGGTTTTCATCTCTAAGTTCTTTTTCGCTTCTTCTACAGTGCTACATAATGTAATGTTTAAAAATCCATCTTTCCCCAATATAATTTCAATCATTTCCGCAATAGCACGTTCATCCTCTAACACTAAAATTGATGCATCTTGCATTCTACCACCTACTTTTAAGATTACTTTAAGGCTGTCATTATTTAGCCATAAGCTTTATTAATTACACTATGTATAAGATAACCAATTAAGGAGATAAAACGCAATGACAACAAACCGTGTAACCTTCATTGATACAATGCGTGGCTTTAGTTTATTTGGCATCTTAATGGCGAATTTACTGATTTTCCAATTTGGCATGTATGGTAAAGATGAGCTTCAACATCTTTCAACCATCGATAATGGTGCTTTATATTTCGTTAAAATCTTCATTGAAGGATCATTCATGCCTATTTTTACAATTTTATTTGGCTTCTCTCTTATTAAAATGATTGAATCCATTCGTAAAAGAAAAAATAAAAGTCGCTGGTCCATTTTACGTCGTGCCACTGGGCTTATTGCACTTGGCTGGCTTCATTCAACACTGTTATGGGAAGGAGATATACTTTTATCCTATGGCTGTATGACTCTATTTTTACTCCCTTTTATTAACCGTAAGCCAAAAACGCTTTTTATTTGGGCTGGGATTCTTTTTGTACTGACAACCGCTTTAACATTCGGTCACATGGACCCAACTAAAAAGGAACAAAAAGAATTAGAGACTTACATCGAGCAAGCCGATCATGTGTATGCAAATGGAAGTTATTTAGATATTTATGATTTTCGAGCAAATACTTTACCTCCTGGAATGGATGATCCTTCCTATATTTTCATCATCCTTATATTTGCACCTATCTTCTACGCTCCTTTGTTCCTACTTGGTATGGGATTCGCTAAAAAGCAAGCATTTGTGAATATGGAGGGCGAGAAAAAATGGTATAAACTAGGTGCATTACTTGTTCCGATTGGGCTAGCTTGTAAAAGTTTTAGTTTTATAGAAAATAATCTCTCAAATCTTTTAGCAATGGGAGGCTCACAGCTTTTAGCAATTGGCTATGTCTGCCTAGCAGCACTATTATTTAAATCACGTCCTGTTCAATTGCTCTCCCCTGCCTTTGAAAGTGTTGGTAAATTATCACTTACTAATTATCTAATGCAAACCATTATTTGTACAACAATCTTTTACGGATATGGCCTAGGATTATATAGTAAGCTGGGCGTTATTGGCGGCATTGTATTCGGGATTATAGTTTATAGCTTGCAATGCGCGTTTAGCATTGCCTATTTAAAGAAATTTAAGCGTGGACCATTCGAAGCTGTACTCCGAGCATGGACAAATTGGTCATGGAATGGACAGATTAAAAAGAAAGGACAGGTAACACATGAATAGTGACACCAAAGAGGACTTTACAGACACATGGTGGTTTTTAGGCATCTGTGCGGCTGTAGCTGTAGTCCTAACACTATTTGCATTTTAATTTTTTATAACGACTGTAAAGCATAAAGGAATTCGTTTTCTATTGCCTCCTACTGTATACTATTACTACTATACAGATTAGGGGGCATTTTATTGTTACAACGACTCATTATCACTGGCTATAAGCCTCATGAACTCGGAATTTTCAATGACAAGCATCCAGGTATAGCCATTATCAAAAAAGCGCTTGAAACCCGTCTACGTATACTAATTGATGAAGGATTAGAGTGGATTATCATTAGTGGACAGCCCGGTGTAGAAACTTGGGGAGCTGAAATTGTCTTGCTATTAAAAAAAGAATTCCCTCATTTAAAATATGCTGTTATTACTCCCTTCCTTGAGCAGGAGAAAAATTGGCAGGACCATAAAAAGGAAAAATATCAAGCCTTACTAGGTCAAGCAGATTTTGTGACGAGTGTTACGAAAAAGCCATATGAGGCTCCCTGGCAATTTATCGAAAAGGATAAATTTATCATTCAAAATACAGATGGTCTGCTCCTTGTTTATGATGAAGAAAACGAGGGCTCCCCAAAATATATGAAGCGTCTAGCAGAAAAATATATGGACACTCACGACTACACACTTATAACAATTAATGCTTACGACTTACAGGTAATAGCTGAGGAAATAGCGCAGCAAGATTGGTAGAAAAATATTGATATAATTTTCTGACAATTATATACTTAATTATAAGGTTAACTCATTAAAATAACCATCTTTGAATTTCATCTAGTCATGTTGCTAATATCCTAAAAGGAGCTGTTGACATTTGAATAAAAAAATCGAAATGATTCTTGAGCCTTTCCCAGTCAATGTTTCCCATGATACGTACCGCAGAGAATGCAAATATACGCGCGGAATTCATATTGAAGAGCAAGAGTTTAAAGCTATTTTGGATACAATGTGCCACGATTCACGCTTGTATTTTGATTTTCATAATCCACGCAAGGAAATTATAAAGGGAACATATTTAAATGGTCACTCCGGGTTAGCACGCAATATATACGATTATTATAAAACCAATTATGCCATTGAACTTAGTGAACTAATTAATGGTAAGGATTTTTATGTCAAAATAATTTAAATGCCCAATTATTAAAAACAATGGCTATTCACAAGCAGTTATAAAGGAGCTACTCTCAATAGAGAATAGCTCCTTCTTAATTTTTTATAGGTCTGATACTTGGGCACCTAATTCTTTATTATTGTACATGTCTGTGTCCAATTCTTTGGTTACACGTGCAGTTGTTACACCCGCTGTCATAGAACCACTTACATTTAGTGCCGTACGACCCATGTCGATTAATGGCTCAACAGAGATTAAAATACCCGCAAGCGCAACTGGTAAATCAAGAGCTGATAAGACTAGAATTGCTGCAAATGTTGCACCTCCACCAACACCAGCTACACCAAATGAACTAATTGCCACTACTGCAATCACAGTAATGATGAACACTGGATCAAGTGGATTAATGCCAACAGTAGGCGCAATCATGATGGCTAGCATCGCAGGATAGACACCGGCACAGCCATTTTGACCAATCGATAAACCAAATGAACCTGAGAAGTTCGCAATTCCCTCTGGTACACCTAGACGGCCAGTTTGCGTTTTAATGTTCATTGGCAAAGTACCAGCACTTGAACGTGATGTAAAGGCAAATAATAGTGTTTCTGCGGATTTTTTCAAATACGTAAATGGATTTAGACCACTTAATGTTAAGATTAATAAGTGTACTATTAACACAATAAATAGTGCTGCATAGGATGCAATAACAAATTTACCTAAATTATAAATTGCCCCAAAATCAGATGTTGCTACTGTACGTGCCATAATGGCAAGGATACCGTATGGTGTTAAACGTAAAACGATTGTTACAACACCCATTACTAATGCATAGATGGCATCTAGACCCTTCTTAATCGTTGCACCCATCGCTTCATCCTTACGTGCTACACGTAAATAGGCAAAGCCTAGGAATGCTGAAAAAATTACGACAGCAATCGTAGATGTTGAACGAGCTCCCGTTAAATCAAGGAATGGGTTTGCTGGGAACAGCTCAATAATTTGCGTTGGTAAATCTGGTGCAGCTAATCCGGAAGTTTTTTCTTCGATATATGCACCACGCTCAGTTTCTGCATCACCTTGCATAATTTGTGATGCATCTAAATCAAATACAGTTGCTGATAAAATACCTACTGCTGCTGATACAGCCGTCGTACCAATTAAAATGGCTAAAATGAGTGCAGCCATTTTACCAAAATTTTTACCCACCTTCATTTTTGTAAAGGCGATTAAAATTGAAATAAACACTAATGGCATAGCAACCATTTGTAGTAATTTCACATAACCCGTACCGATAATATTGTACCAAGAAGTCGTTTTAGCCAATACCTCAGAATCGATACCATAAATTAAGTGAAGTCCAAGACCAAGTGCAATTCCTAGACCTAAACCTGTAAAAACACGATTTGAAAACTTAACGTGTTTTTTGTTCATAAAATATAAAATTCCAACGAACACGAGCAAAACGGCTACGTTAAGAATTATTTGTAATGTAGACAATGGAAATCCTCCTAAGATGCTTAATTAAGATGTAAATCGAATTATATACCCATAATCCCTATAATTCAAGTATGTTTTATTCAGATTAATAATTTCCTAAAATGAAAGCGATTCCTTGTCTTTGATTATGCCCCAAACACGAAATATAATAAATTTAGTTTAACGTTAAATCTTTTTACTTTGAGAAAGAAGTTCTTTATATAGAAAATACAAGATAAAGACTGGTAATGGTGTAGTAATAGGAAAGAAATATAAAATGTAATACATTCAATTTGAATTGAACAGAATAAATTCGTTTTTACAGAAAGTCCTTTATGGCCAAATTCTTTATAATTACGAACCCAGCTTCGCATGGACAGAGCTATCTGATAGATCATATTTTGAGTAAGTAAGTGGTATCCTAGATTACCCTCAAAATACTCTTTTATCATCTTTAATTTCTTCGCTATAGTTTGCCATACTAAAACACTCCAAAAGTTAGTTTGTTAGCTCTAACTTTTGGAGTGCAGACCCATTAATGAATGAGGTAGGGTTCTTCTTTGTATTCATTAATTAAATAACAGCTTCCTGAAATCTTTTTGCATTGTTTTTTTACACGCGTCACAGCATCTGACAATTGCTCGACAGAGGTGAATTGTTGATTTTGATTGGTAATCACCGCGATTGATAGAGATGTACATCTAAAGGGCTCTAGCTTCCCCATTCTATTATGAAATTGTAATGAAGCTAAATCCTCTGGATTATAAAAGTCTAAAATTTGAGCATCGAACTCATTTATAATTTTTTCGCAAATAGGAAGGGTATCAAAATGAGGGAGAATTGCGACAAAATCATCTCCTCCAATATGCCCTAAAAAATCTTCTACACCAACGATATTTCTTTTCAAAATATCTGTTAAATATAGTAGGATTTTATCTCCTTTATTAAAACCGTACGTGTCATTATAGGTTTTAAAATGGTCTAAATCGAAATAGATTAAGCTATACTGTGGTAATACCAACGCTTCTTCTAGTTTTTCATCAATTAATTTATTACCCGGAAGGCTACTTAATGGATTTAAGAAGCTTGCAATAGCTACTTGGGTATCTACAAGCTTTAGTAATAGTTCGCGAATGCTAACTACCCCAACATATAAACCATTTCGTGTAACTATAACATCATCATATAAATCTTCTGGAGGTCTACTCATTGCAACTGTGCTAACTTCAGTAATAGGTGCATGATGTTCTACCATTAAAGGATTGTCCTTAATAACAAGCTGGTTTTGACGTCCCATAAATAAATTATAGCCATAACGTGTACCAATTTTTTGATAGAAATGTGTGCGTGTAATATGCCCAATTGGTCTCTCATCTCTGACAACAACAACACTGCGCAACGATAGATTATTAGTAAACAGTAAATCCACCTCTCTGTTTTTCACAAATTCATCAATACAAGGAACAGTTTCAATGACTTCCCCTATCTTCATGGTCACCCATCCTTATTTCCCCCAAATGTATTTCCTTTGCGGGCTTTCCTATCACATATCCTTGGGCATAATGAATACCTATTTTATGCAAATATTCAAGCTCCTCTTGCCGCTCTATACCCTCTGCAATAATTTTTGTTTCTACCTGCTCTGCATATCCCATCAACAATGTCACAAGCTGTTGCTGTTCACTATTTTGATCGATAAATTGAATTAATGATCGGTCTAGCTTAATAAATTCGGGCTTTAAATAAATAAGTGTTTTTAGGCTGTTATAGCCTGAACCCATATCATCCACTGCAATTCTATAACCCTGTGATCGATAATGTGATAACACACGTTCAAACTCTACAAAATCTACCACTGCACTACGCTCTGTAAGCTCAAATACAACCTGCTGCGGTTTAATTCCCAACTCCTTTAACAATTGCAAGGTTTCACCACTATGATATTTCTTATCTAGTAGTACATTCGGATGTATATTTAGAAAAACTAAAAAATCTCTATTTATCAAATCTTCGGGTAATCTCTCTTTAAAACGCTGCAATGAAAGGTTACGACAAAAGCATTCAAATAAAAAAACACAGTCAGTCTGTCCAACGAATTCATAAAACTGATCGACATTTGAAAACAGTTGAGAAGGCTCTGGACGATTTAGCGCTTCAAACCCTAAAGTCTGCATAGACTGAATATCAACAATTGGTTGAAAATAAGTATGTAAAGCATTTTCTTGAATAATTTGCTTTAATATCTTTAAACGTTTTATAAACAATGTATTGTTTTGATGCTGCTCGTATAGATGCTTCAAATAAGAAAATACATTATTATTTTTTATGCTTTGTCTCACAACAGACTCCATTCTTGCACCTCTTAAATTGGTTATTATGATCTATTGTACCCCTTTATTGTAAATGTACTGTGAAGAGGATGTAAAAAGAGGTAGCCCAAGCACTAGATTTCTATCAAACACACTCATTGCTCTCTTAAAAGTAAGCTTTTTTAATTATTTTTAACCATAGTACATTTTTCGCAATATACAAACTATTCAAATATAATTTTGATATATTTCATAATTAGTGTATGCTTGTAATAATAGTATTTTATTAACTTTTATAAAAATTTGTTCTTAGTAGGGAAACCTATTTAGATAAAAACTTTTTTTCCAAGGGAGGATCCTGTTAATGAGCTTGTCTATTCAACAAATATTGGAGAACAAAGGAATTACACCAAAATCTGAACACCTTGAACAATTAAAAATACGGTGGGAAGGCATGCAGTCGCTTCGAGGTAATTTAGAGGGAATCGCTATCGATGACGCTGATATTGCTATCCGTAATCTCCCTGGAGGTGATCATATTGACAACTGATTTACATTTAAAGTCTGTTGAAGAGCTGGCACCTTTACTGGAGGCTAAAAAACTTTCTCCTGTGGAATTGACGAAATCAATCTTAGATTTTGCAGAAGAAAGTCAGCCAAAGATTAACGCATATATGGCATTTTACCGTGAAGAGGCCTTAGCACAGGCACAAATTGTAGAAAAAGAGATTTTAAACGGACAGTACCGTGGAATGTACCACGGGATTCCAATGGCTTTAAAAGATAATCTGTATTTTAAAGATAAAATTACAACGATGTCTTCCAAGATTCATAAAGATTTCGTATCTGGCTATGACGCGACTGTCGTAGAAAAGCTTCGTGATGCTGGTGTGATTTTCACAGGAAAATTAAGCATGCATGAATATGCTTGGGGGATTACTAATAATAACCCCCATTATGGACCTGTTCGCAACCCTTGGAACTTAGAGAAGATTCCAGGAGGCTCTAGTGGTGGCTCTGGTGCAGCAGTAGCAGCAGGAGCTAGTGTTGCCTCATTAGGTACTGATACTGCTGGTTCTATTCGAATTCCTTCATCAGCCTGTGGAATTGTTGGCTTAAAGCCTACCCATGGACGTGTAAGTAAGTATGGCTGCTACCCGCTTGCCTGGAGCTTAGATCATATTGGACCTATGACTAAGACAGTCAAAGATGCGGCAGGTATGCTAGAAATTATCGCCGGTTTTGACCATAGAGACCCTACTTGTGTAGATGTCAAAACTGAGAGTTACAGCCAGCAAATCACAGGCGATGTAAAAGGTTTAGTTATTGGCATCAACGAAGATTATTTCTTTAATCGCGTTGATTCAGATGTAGAAAAGGCTGTGCGAGCAAGTATCCAAAGCTTAGTGGATCAGGGTGCAAAAGTTGAAACTGTTCGTATCCCTTCCCTGCAATATGCTGAATGGGCTGAGCTGGTTACTTCCCTTTCAGAGGCTGCAGCCATCCATCATTCAGATTTACAAAGCAGACCACAGGATTTTGGTGATGATATCCGTCTGTTATTTGAGCTAGGTGAATTACCATCTGCAGTGGATTACTTACAGGCTCAGCAAGTGCGTCGACAAATTAAACAAGAGTTTTCACAAATATTTAATCAGGTAGATGTATTAATATCACCTACATTGCCTGTAGTGGCTAGTACTATTGGTGATAATTTTGCCACTTTAAATGGTGAAAAGGTTGATTTAATTGACAATATCATTCGTTTTACAGGCCCAAGTAACTTAACAGGATTACCTGCCCTTTCCGTCCCTTGTGGCTTTAAAGACAATTTACCAGTAGGCCTACAAATTATAGGACCTGCCTTTAAAGAAGGTCTTATTCTGAATGTTGGCTATGCCATTGAGCAAACAAATCCACTGAAAAATAAAAAGCCTAATATTTTTGCAAACCTTTAAGCATTAAATATTTTACTAGAAATCTGCTGATTGTAATCGTCAGCAGATTTTTTTCGTTGAAATCTGTGATTCATCAATTCTAATAGAATTTTATTGACAATTACTTTTATAATAAGTAGTAGAAGCTCAATCCCAAGAAAGGTTGCTTGATATCCTTATGAACGTGGAGAACTTTTTACAACTACCTATTACAAAAGCTTTTACAGTCGTTGCTGGTCGCAATGGATTACATAAATCAGTTCAAAATGTTGAAATTCTAGACTTTGAATTTTCACCTGATATTCAAACTGTGCGTGACACAATTTTCACACCAAATAGTGTTGTGTTAAGCAGCTTATTATTTGCTAAGCAGCAGCCAGAATATTTATTGAATGCAGTGAAAAATCTTATTGAGCTCGGGGCAAGTGCTTTAGCTTATAAGCCTGTAATCTATGAAGATTTACCAGAGGAAGTTTTAATGTATGCGGATAAAAACAATTTCCCAATATTACGATTTGGGGGAGATGAATTTTTCGAAAAAATCATTTTAGAGACGATGGCCTATGCAAAAACACAGGATTATTCATTTTTTTTAGAGACGATGATGAGACGTCTTATCGAGGAGGATGTCCCTGATGAACAAATCAAGTCCTTCTTACAGCAAATCAATAAGCCCTTTGATAAATATGTATTTGTCGCAAATATTCAAATACAAGAATATGTCGAAAGTCAATGGATGCAACCCCTATTTCAATTAGAGCCCCTAATGAAATCTGGGATGATTTGTTCATATAAACAGAGTCTCTTCGTTTTATTTACACATTCATCTGAGCAGTTTCAATTTGAAAAATTTCTAAATGAATGGTTAGGGATGTATGCCATTTCAACTGAATCATTAACCTTTGGCTATAGCAGTTGTCATGTAGTTCAATCGGAACTAGCCATTGCTGTTCGTGAGGCTTACTATGCACGCATCATGGCTGAAATCGAAGCAATTCCTCATCTTCAGTACCAAACCCTTGCATCAGACAGTTTGTTAATTGAATTACATCGTAAGGACGCTAAATTTGCTATGGACTATGTGAATAGCTATCTAGGCCCCATACTTGAGGAAAAGGCTGATCCAGATTTAATTAAAACCGCCGTTACCTATATTACAAAAAAAGGGAATATCAAAGAAGTGGCGGTTGCTCATTTTTGCCACCCAAACACTATTCGCTATCGAATGGCAAAAATTCGTCAGCTATTAGCACCTATGGAAAATGAATATGTTTTCTATGAACGTCTGGCAGCAGCCGTTAAATTGTACTTATTACATAGCAAAATGAATAATTAATTAGCAGCTTTGGAATAAGTACAAAGAAACGCCTGAAAATTTAGAATTAAAATCAAAATAATTTTCTCCCTCTCATGCTATTCTAGTAAAGTTAGGAGGAAGAAAGATGAAACAATATATGGCTGACGGTATGCTTTTAGTTACAGCTATCGTTTGGGGTAGCGGATTTGTTATAACAGCTATCGCTTTAGAATATTTAACAGCTTATCAAGTAATGGCAGGGAGATTTATATTAGCTGCCATTATACTAACAACAATATTTGGCTACAGATTAAAAAAAGCTTCAAAATCAGTAATTTGGAAAGGGATTATATTAGGCACCATATTGTACATTGCCTTTGCTCTTCAGACTGTTGGTTTACAATATACGACCCCATCTAAAAATGCCTTTTTAACAGCAGTCAATGTTATTGTTGTTCCACTAATCGCATATGCCGTCTACAAACGTCGTATAGATGGCTATGAAATTATTGGTTCAATTATGGCTATTGTCGGAATCGGTTTTTTATCACTACAGGGCTCATTGACAATGAATATAGGAGACGCACTTTCCTTAGCATGTGCTGTTGCATTCGCCTTTGATATTTTCTGTACAAACCTCTTTGTCCAAAAGGAAGATGCCATAGCCCTAACAATTATTCAATTTATCACAGCATCATTATTAGGTATTCTGGTTGTAGTCAGTCAAGGTGACATCCCTACTACGCTTGAAAAAGAAGCTATTTATTCTATTATATACTTAGCTATTTTTTCAACTACCCTTGCCTATCTATTTCAAAATGTGGCTAATCAATATACTTCTGCTACAAAGGCTGCAATTATCTTGTCGACAGAATCTTTCTTCGGTATGGTATTGTCAGTCATATTCTTACATGAGGTATTAACAGGTCGCATGGTTGTAGGTGCGATACTAATTTTGCTTGCTATATTAATTGCAGAGGTCAAACCCGCTCATCCCAAAAAAAGAATGATGAAAAGCTCTCGCTAGAACTTTAAAATAGTTTCAGTCTTACTGAAGCTATTTTTTTATTTTGGATGACTAGTCATTAAGCTGGTAGTAATACCCACAACAAATACTGTGATAATGGACAGCATCAATGTACTAGAGGATAAAAGGAGCCCTCCTACAACGATAACAATGGAATCAATCATAAATATAAGAATCCCTACATTAATGCCAGTTTTATCGCATATGAACTGCGCAATTAAATCTGTACCGCCAGTGCTTGTCTGAAATCTAAGCATTAAACCTATCCCAAACCCCATAAGAATCCCACCTAATATGGCACTATAGATGGCTTCTATTTGAATAAGATTGCGAACAGGCTTCAATAAATCGATAATAAGTGAAGAGGCAATTAATCCATGTATACTATTGTAAAAATACGCTCTATATTTATACCAAGCTATTATAAAAATCGGAATACTAATGATGATAATCATTAAGCCGATTTTTAACTTGTACAAATAGTATAAAATAAGTGCTATTCCTACAACGCCCCCATCTAAAATTTGATAGGGCGTTAAGAATAAATTAATTCCTAACGATACAGCAGTACTTCCTATAAGAATAACCAGGCCTTTCGTAAAAAAATACATACAACCCCCCTCCGGGACTTAGCATGTAAATATAGTATGAAAATTTTAATATGAACATGTTATCAAATACGCCTTTGTACAAGAATACTCCCAATTTTTTTATCGAGTCCGCTCGATAAAATTCTTAATAATAGGTACACTTAAAAAATTTCATTCTTCTACTTAACAATCAAATCTTATTCCTTTATTCTCAGTATATAGTTGTAAATAAATGAAAAGAGGTATAAATATGGAACATGCACTATTAGAGCGTGTAAAGAATACACGCTTACATTTAAGAAAATCTTTGCTAGCTACTATTTTTGAAGAGTTTGATGTACAGAGAATGAAATTAAGCGAAAAGCAACGAAAAGAAAAGTATGATACGATGCTAGAAAGTCCCTTCCGCTTCTTCCGCGGAAGTGCCTACTTATTTTATTTTGATGTGACAAAATCCCCCTCTATCTTCCATACCTCTGATGTTAAACCTGCATGGATACAGGGTGATATGCATATGGACAACTTTGGCGCCTTTCAAAATGAAACAGGCGACATTGTGTTTGATGTTAATGATTTCGATGAAGGCTATGTTGGCTCTTACCTCTATGATATTATTCGCATGAGTGTTAGTATTGCACTGTATCTTGAGGAGCAGGGCTTACAGCAGGCTGCCCAGGAAACAGCTATTCATCATTTTTTACATAGTTATATTCAGCAATTAAAACGATTTCAACGTAAGCAGGACGATCCACTGACACTAACATTCACTAAACATAATACAAAGGGGCCGATTAAACGAGTGTTGAAAAAGCTGGAAAAACGGCAACGTTCACATTTTTTACAGGATATAACATATATTAACGATGCTGGTCAGCGTGTTTTCCAATGGAATGATGAAGTACAGCCCGTCTCTGCTGAGGAATATGCTGCTATTACCACTGTATTACCAAGCTATAAAATTAAAGATATTGCCATCAAATACGGCTCAGGAACAGCATCTATAGGCCTGAAACGTTATTATATTTTAGTTGAGGGTCAAACAGATGCATTAGGAGTAGATGATTTAGTGCTTGAAATGAAGGAGGTTCGCACAGCCATTCCAGCTTACTTTTTGCCATATAATGAGGTTTTTTGGGAGAATTATAAGCATCAAGGGGCCCGTGTAGTCAGCACTCAAAAAGCAATGCATCATCTAGAGGACCCACATCTTGATTATGTTACAATGGATGGTCAAGAATACTACATTCGAGAGCGCTCTCCTTATAAGAAAAAGGTAAAGCCGAAAAACTATCGGGATTTAGAGGATTATATTACAACTGCTGCAACTATGGGCCAAATTGCCGCTAAAATTCATGCCCGTGCCGATGTTGATTACTCACAGGTTTTCACCTACCATAGTGAAGAGGAAATTTTAAATGCCATCGGAAAAGAGCGCC
>Ga0213824_1001111_pt1 | contig 16841 bp, 13 predicted proteins | sample MC6MC0906MG_FD_179892 | JGI IMG/M metagenome (GOLD analysis project Ga0213824, IMG submission 179892) | Enriched soil aggregate microbial communities from Iowa State University, Ames, United States - MC6-MC0906-MG | ecosystem: Environmental > Terrestrial > Soil > Unclassified | place: USA: Iowa...
AGTACTGCGCTTTTGTAAAAAAATGGATTGTAACGGCTATGCCGAGTTTAAGGTAAAGTTAAAGCAGCATTTTGAAAAGGGAAAAGAAATATCTGCAACGGATGATGTGACTGAAGTCATTGATTTTTTGAAGAAAACTACTTCGGAAGAATTTGAGAAAAAGCTGGATATGCTGACGGAAGTGATTGTTCGTGCTAATCGAATTATTTTTGTAGGAAGCGGCATGTCTGGAATTGTGGCAAAATATGGTGCAAGGTATTTTTCCAGTATGGGAAAGTTTTGTCTTTATATTGACGAACCACATTATCCCACGGAGAGCAGATTTTTTGAAAATGCCCTGGTCATTGTGTTTTCGGTTTCTGGGGAGTCGAATGATACCATTGGTCATGTGATTCGTTTTAAGGAACAAAATTGCCAGATACTCAGTGTGACGAATACGGAGAATTGTACTGTGGCGAAGTTATCGGACTATAACATTGCTTACTATGTGACTTACACGCGGTTAAAGGTTTATGATATTACCACTCAAATGCCTGCGATCAGTATTGTGGAACGGCTGGGTAAAAAGCTGTACCGGTATACTTCTGAAGTAACGGATCATACTTCAAATTAGGATAGAAACAAATTAAAAAACATACTGTTACGTATAAAAAACAAGTGAGAATAGACGTCACTTGTTTTTTTAAACCTTAGAACTAATGACAGGAGACTTGATAAACAGTATAATCACAATCAGCAAAAACTATGCGAATTCATTAATTTATAAGAGAGGAAAGAAAAATGGCAAGAGATTATGCGGTTGTATCAAAAGCTATTGTGGAGAATATTGGGGGAATCGACAATATTTCCAGCCTTACCCACTGTATGACCCGCTTAAGATTTGTCTTAAAGGATGAAAGTAAGGCAAATGAAGCGGCAGTCAAAGCAATTGACGGCGTTATGGGTGTTGTAAAGCAGGGAGGACAATTTCAGGTTATTATCGGAAACCATGTTGGTACTGCTTATCAGGAAATATTAAAGTTAGGCGACTTTGGAGAAGAAAGCAAGATTGCAAGGGGAGAGAAGAAAGAACCTCTGACCTTAAAGAAGATCGGAAACAACATTTTAGATGCTATCGTGGGAACCATGTCTCCATTAATTCCGGCAATTATCGGCGGTTCCATGGTGAAATTGTTAGTGATGTTATTGGCTATGGCAAATATATTGCCTGCTGACAGCGACACTTACAAGATTATTAACTCCATTGGCGATGGTGCTTTTTATTTCCTGCCTGTAATGGTTGCAGCTTCTGCTTCTAAGAAATTTAAAACGAATATGTTTCTCGCCATTGCTATTGCAGGAACTTTAATTCACCCGGATTTTCGCGGTTTGATGGAGGCGGTTACGGTTGGAGAAACAGCGGCCCATTTCATAGGTGTTCCAATTGCATCTGTTAAATATACTTATACAGTAATCCCAGCAATCTGCATGACCTGGATTTTATCTTATATTGAGCGGGGCGTTGATAGAATTACACCTGCCGTTACGAAAAATTTCTTAAAGCCGATGTTAATTTTATTAATTGCGGCTCCTATTGCTATTTTAATCATTGGACCTGCAGGAATTTTAATAGGTACATCAATTTCTAAATTTGTATTCTTTGTACAGGCAAAACTAGGATTCCTGGCAGTTGGTATTATGGGCGCGATTTGGCCCTTACTGGTTATTACAGGTATGCATAGGGTGTTTACCCCAACGATTCTGCAGACCATCTCTGACACCGGAATGGAAGGAACCGTTATGCCGTCTGAAATAGGCGCAAACCTTTCTTTGGGCGGAGTTTCATTAGCAGTAGCTTTAAAAACAAAAAACAGAGAACTACGTCAAACGGCCCTTGCAGCAGCTTCTTCCGCTCTGATTGCAGGAACTACGGAACCGGCTCTTTATGGTGTTGCTGTTCGATTAAAACGTCCGTTGATCGCTTCTTTGATTACAGGATTTGTTTGCGGCTGTTTAGCTGGAATCGGAGGGCTTGCCAGCCGTTCCATGGTCTCACCCAGCGTTTTAACTGGAGTACAGTTTATTGACCCGGAACACCCAGGAACCAGTATTGCATGGATTGCAGGTATTACAATTTTATCCATTGTATTATCGTTTGTACTGACTTTGGTGATTGGTTTTGAGGATATTCCGGAAGAGGAGGAATAATTTGAGCGATTTTCAATTTCCTAAAGATTTCCTTTGGGGAGGAGCTATTTCCGCCAATCAGGCGGAAGGCGCCTTCCGTGAAGGAGGCCGGGGATTAAGTAATATTGACGTGCTTCCTCATGGAGTACGAAGATTGGAAGTGAAAACAGGGAATGTTCCCCATCCCGAATTGCAGAAAGTAGAATATTACCCCAGCCATGAGGGAATTGATTTTTATCATCGTTATAAAGAAGATATTGCTTTAATAGCAGAAATGGGTTTTAAAGTATTCCGTACTTCTATTTCATGGTCACGGCTTTTTCCTAACGGAGACGAAGAACAGCCCAATCAGGCGGGAATCGATTTTTACCGTAATGTGTTCTTGGAGTGTAAAAAGTATGGGATTGAACCATTGGTGACTTTGTGCCATTTTGATGCTCCCATGGGATTGGTGGAGAAATACGGTTCATGGAGAAACAGAAAAGTTATAGATCTTTTTCTGAATTATGCGGATTCCTGTTTTAAAGAATTTTCAGGATTAGTAAATTATTGGCTGACTTTTAATGAGATTAATATTATTTTACACAGCCCTTTTTCCGGTGCGGGGATTGCGTTCCAGGAAGGGGAAAATAAAGCTCAGACTACCTATCAGGCAGCACATCATATTTTGATAGCCAGCGCTTTGGCTACTAAGCTGGCTCATGAATACGATCCGGGCAATCAGGTTGGCTGTATGCTTGCAGGAGGAAGTTTTTACCCTTATTCCTGCAACCCTGAGGATGTTTGGGAGTCTGTGAAGAAAGAGCAGGAAAATTTGTTCTTCATCGACGTACAGGTGCGGGGGGCTTATCCCTCTTATGCCCGTAAGCTCTTTCGTGATAAGGAAGTCAATCTCATTATGGAAGATGGAGACTTGGAGATTCTTAAAAATACTGTGGATTTCGTTTCTTTCAGCTATTACGCCAGCCGCTGCGTAGCTGCGGATATGAATGATAAAACAGCAAATGAGGGAAATATTATTCGTTCTGTGAAAAATCCTTATTTACAAACTAGTGAATGGGGGTGGAGCATTGATCCGCTGGGACTTAGAATCACTATGAATCAGTTGTATGACCGTTATCAGAAACCTTTGTTTATCGTTGAGAATGGATTAGGTGCAAAAGACGAGATTGAGCAGGATGGAAGGATACTGGACGATTACCGCATTGATTATTTAAGAAGCCATATTCAGGCAATGAAAGAAGCCATGGAGGATGGTGTAGAGTTAATGGGGTATACAGTCTGGAGCTGTATTGACATTGTTTCTGCTTCAACCGGAGAGATGAGCAAACGATATGGTTTTGTATATGTGGACAGGGCAGACGATGGAAGCGGAACCTTGCATCGGAGAAAAAAGAAATCGTTTGATTGGTATAAAAAGGTAATTGAAAGCAATGGAAATGATATAGACTGACAGATATAATTTTTTGGGCTGCAATTGCGGCCGAGAAGAGAGCTTAGTGATAAGAGGGCTTCACATGAGAATGTGGAGTCCTTTTTATGTTGTAATTTATAAGCTCGTGTATTAATATTTGACTATGATGTTTTCGGGCTTTTTACAAGTTTGATACATATGTATGTTTTTTTATATAGTAAGACGAATAATATGAAATAATAGTAAGAAGGTTATAACAGATACCATGAATAGGGGAAGTTGGATAGAAAGGAAATAAAAATGCATAATATTTTAATTGTCGAAGATGAAAAACCTATATCAGATTTTATAAAGCTTAGCTTGAGAGCGATGGGGTATGAATGTGAACAGGTCTATGACGGGGAAGCGGCTGCAAATAAAATTTTGGAGAAAAGGTATTCGTTGATTCTTCTGGATATCATGCTGCCAAAGGCCAATGGGTTTGAATTAATGGAATTTATCCGCCCTATGGAGATCCCGGTCATATTTTTGACTGCAAAAGGAAGTGTGCAGGACAAAGTAAAGGGCTTCAAGCTAGGTGCTGATGATTACTTGACAAAGCCCTTTCAGATAGAGGAATTGCAGGCCAGGATTGAAAACGTGCTCAGGCGGTATTATAAAACAGACGAAATCTTGTCTTACAGAAATATTTCTGTGAACGTATCATCACACAAGGTGACAAAGGATGAGCAGGAAATCACATTAACTGAGAAAGAGTTTAAATTGTTGGTGCTATTTATTAAAAATAAAAACCTGGCATTATTTAGAGAGCAGATTTATGAGAGAGTATGGGAAGGGGAGTATACCGGAGATAGCAGAACAGTTGATATGCATATACAAAGGCTGCGTAAAAAATTAGATCTATATGATCAACTGGTATCTGTATTTAAAATTGGATACCGCTTGGAGGATTAAATGAAACTTTCCTGGAAGATATTCTCGAATACATTTCTGGTCGTTCTGTTCGCATTGACATTAGAGGGAGTAGTACTGCTTTCAATGACTTTCCATAAAGCATATTTGCTGGAGGTTGAGAGGGAAAAAGAAAATATCGAAAACATTCATCGTGATCTGGTAACACTGCTTGCAAATGATAGCAGTACTTTGTATAAGGAACCAATAAAAAGTATTGAGGAAGCAATTGATATTTTGAAAAACAATTGGAATGGAGAATCTTATAGAATAAGCGATGAAAATGGAAAGGTATTATTTCAGAACGATAATGCAGGATTTTTAGATAAAGAGAGTAGTGAATTATCTCTTTATAGGATTGTATATCGAGTAGATAAAAATGCTAAGGGTTATTTTTTACAAATGTCAGTTCTCACAGAGCTGCTTGGACGACCTGTTATAATTGAAGTTCATAAAGATCTTACACAGATCTTTTTAGAAAAAGAAGAGCAGCAAAGAATTTTTATAATAACCATAATTGTTGTGGGGGCTATAAGCGCTTTGCTAAACGCTGTCAATGCTATAAAGTTAACAAAACCAATTAATAAACTGATTTATGCGGTGAAAAAAATCAGGTTCGGAGACTACACGGAAAGAGTGGAATATAAGGAGAAAGATGAAGTTGGCATTTTGGCATCCGATTTTAATGGAATGGCGGAACAATTAGAAGAAAAAATCAAGTTGCTGAAGGAAACGGCAAAAAAGCAGGAAGAACTGGCTGGCAGCTTGGCGCATGAAATCAGAACGCCTCTTACTGCAATGATAGGATATGCAGATTTAATAAAGAGAAGCAAAATGGAGGAGCAGGATTTCTTATATGCCGTGGACTATATTATTTCGGAAGGAAAGAGACTGGAAGCACTTTCTAACAGGATGATGCAGTTATTAATAGAAAAGAATGCAATGCCCAATTATTCCTTCAGTACCGTTCAGAATTTGCTGGAAGATGCCCTGGAAGCAATGAACCCTGTTTTTGACAAAAAGAAAATTGCTGTGAAAAAATCTTCCATCAATTTTCCGATCAGAGCTGATATGGAGCTAATGAAAAATGTTTTATTAAATATATTAGATAATGGCGGAAAAGCGGCTGGCATGAATGGTGAGATTACGATAGAAACCGGCTGTGAGAGCGGTAATGTATGGATTTCAATAACGGATAATGGGATGGGTATGCCAAAAGAGGAGATTTCTAAAATTCAGGAAGCCTTTTACCGGGTGGATAAATCCCGTTCCAGAGCAGATGGGGGAGCAGGCCTGGGATTAGCAATTTGCTCTAATATTATGAAGATTCATAAAGGCGAAATACTGTTTGAGAGTGAAGTGGGTAAAGGGACTACAGTGACATTGGTATGGAAAGGAAGTATCGATGAACAGGACATCTAATTATGTATTATATCTGACCAGGGTAACTGTTTTAGCTTTGGCAATCTTGATCTTTCCATATCTTTATTTTCAGTATCAGGACCGGAAGCTGTTAAGTGAGACAAAAGAAATGGATATGAATGTTTTTCAGATGGATAAAGTAGAAAATAATACGTTAACACTAGAAGAAAAAATGAAGCTGTTAACGGACGGCAATGCAAATCTAAAGCTTATTGAACTTAAAACAGGAGACAGGTATAGTTTATATGAGGCGCGGAGACAATGTTTTCGGGAACTGAGCAAGATTCCTGTTTTGGAGATTACTACTTATGGTCCCATATTAAGAGAGATTGATATAACTCCTTACCTGTTAATTGACTCAGAGACACCGTCGAGTTCCATGCTTATATGGAAAGGTTCTTTGACAATAAAGGATATCAAATATCAAATTACCCTGGAAGAGGAAAGCGGCAAGATATTGTTCGTTCAGCCAGTGGGAGAAAAAGATGAAACTTTGGAAATGCAGTGGGAAAAATATTTAAAAAATCCGTAGGTATAATACAAGTTTGTTACATTTATTTGTGAGAATACAGTATAACCTAAAAACAAATGGAGGATATTCAGATGAAAAACAAAAAAAACGGGATGCTGCTATTAGGAAGCCTTGCAATTACAGTAACACTGTCCATAAGTGCTTGCGGAAATAGCGCATTAAACACGCAGAAGGATACTGGGTCTGCAGAAATAACAAAGGAAGTAACCCAGAAAGAGCCTATCCAGTCAGAAAGTACATATTCTGAAAGTACTGGCTCAAAAGAGACATCGGCTGCCAATAGCAGTGAAACCGATGAAGTACCAATGCTGAAGTTACCGGAGGGCATATCAGGCATGAAGGCGGAGTCAAAGCCGTTGAAAAAACTAAGAGATCTGATAATAGAAGACATGGAGGTACCGGAGGAATATTATGAAACGACAAATTATTTTTATAACTATATTGATTTAAATGATGATGGTAAGGATGAAATATTTGTTATGGTAACAGGTCCTTATACCAGCGGATCCGGTGGAAGCAGTGCATTGCTGTTATCCGAAAATGGTGGAAAGCTGCACGTTGTTCAGGAATTTACACTAATTAATGAACCAATCATTGTCAGTGATAAGTTAGACAATGGATATCATGAGTTAATAGTTCCGTATTATAACGAAAACAAGTCTCAGTATTCTGTACTAAAGTATAAGAACGGTGCTTACCCCAATGTACCGGATGGAGAGATAATAAATAGTCTGGAGGGAGTAAAGGGGAAAGCGATGATTGCCAATGACAGGATTAATGAAGTGCAGGCAGGAATCATGGGAATAAATCTTAGCGAAGAGTAAATAATGAGATCATGCGGTCTCTTATTATCAAAAAGGTGCTGGAAACAGTACCTTTTTTTGCGCTATGTATAAAAAATACATTTATGGTACAAACTAACTATAAATACCTGGTGAGGACAAAAACTTTGTTTTATTTTGAATTTATTGACTGACAGGTTTTTACACAAATAATGATGAATTTCATTATAAATAATTCTTTTAAAGAGAGGTAATAAATGATGGGAATTATAAGTTGGATTATTATTGGTGCTCTTGCCGGTTGGATTGCCAGTATGTTCACTGGTAATAATAAAAGTATGGGCGCTGGCGCCAATATCGTGGTAGGGATCATCGGCGGTTTAATCGGCGGGTTTTTGATGGGCCTCCTGGGAGGAACCGGCATTACCGGATTTAATGTCTGGAGCCTGATCGTCTCTATCGTTGGTTCCGTTATTTTATTATGGATTGTAAATGCAGTGAGAAGACAAAAGACAGAGTAACATCGTTTACTTGGCTGTCATGCCATAAGAAAAAATTTCCTAAAGCGGTTTGGATACGCTTGCTTAAGCAAAAGGGGTATGTCAAATAAGCTGTATGATACAGTACAGGTTACTTGACAGCCTCTTTTTTGTATGCTCTTTTAATAATACGACAATCTTTTAAATAGTTAACAAACTTTAGAAATAAACGAAAAACTATAAAAGACATAAAATTAGATGGAAATCCGCAGGTAAATGGAAAGAAAAAAGTCTACATATGCCATAATGGCTGGAATTATAAGAAATATTGTAAACAAACACTATAAATATCGGCTTGAATTTCCATTTTGCCTATGTTATACTGTTGCCAATACATAATTAATAAATAAAGTTTAATAATTAGAATGGAGTTGCGTAATGGAAGAGGAAAAGAAAAGCATGAGCTTTCCCAAGGGACTGTTCTGTGTGTATCTTATATTTTTTTCGGGGCAGGCAATCTATAATACATATTTAAACTTATATCTGGCTCAGATCGGTTTTTCTACAACTCAGATCGGCAGCATGATATCCATATCCACGATCGTGCTGCTGATTGCACAGACCTTTTGGGGAAGTATCAGTGACAGGGCAGAGAGAAAGAATGGAGTGGTTGCTTTTCTCTACATTACTTCCATTATTTCAGCGTTGGGTTTTTACCTTACGAAAAGCTATTGGCCTGTGTTATTCCTTGTGGCTGCCTTTAGCGCCTCTTTTGTTCCCATTATTCCTTTAAATGACAATATTACCTTAGAGTCCCTGACCGGCAGCAAATGGGATTATGGAAGAATTCGGCTGGGAGGGACCATCGGTTATGCTGTAACTGTTGTTTTGGCCGGGTATTTTCTAAAGGATGAGTATTCTTCTATATTTTGGATTGTGGCAGCAGCCATGGCCTTATGCCTGATCTTCTCCTTATCCATCCCGCCTGTAAAGGGCTTTAAAGAAAGGAAAAATAAGTCTTCTATATGGGAGGTATTATCCGATAAGACTCTGGTCGTACTGATCGGCTTTAATTTAATTTATGGGCTGGGAACCAGTTTTTTCTACAATTTTTACCCCATTCATTTTGTGCAGATCGGGGGAAACAGCAAACTGGTTGGCTGGATGATGTTCGCTTGTTCTGTTGTCGAGGTCCCCTGTCTCATGGTGATGCACAGGCTTGTGAAGAAGATAGGGATGTCCGGGGTGCTTATTTTGTCCGGAGTTCTTACCTGTATCCGATGGACCCTTCTCTATTTTTTAACTGTGCCTGTGCTGATTATTTTTACAAACCTGCTTCATGGATTCAGCTTTACAGGAATCAGTTATTGCTTGTTGAATTACATTAACCGAAGGGTACCGCCGGATCTAAGAGCCAGCAGTCAGGTGTTAAATGCAACGATGAGTACTGTATTCAGCAAGCTGGTATTCGGTTATATTGGAGGGGCTGCTTTTGAATTATGGGGAGGCGGTTCCATGATGGCCTGTTCAGCCATAACCATAGGAATTGCCACACTGTTCTTTGGGGTATGGAGCAGAGGAAAAGGCAGGGAGTTGTCTTTTTAGCGGTTGTTGCTGCTTTTAAGAGTAATAAAGGAATGAAAAGGAGAGAGAACATGAAAAAAATGAAAAAAGTGTTAGCGGTACTTGCAGGATCAACCATGTTGTCATTATCTCTTGCAGGCTGCAGCCAGTCTGCACCACAGACCGGGGGGGCGAAAACAGAAACGGAGGCTGCTGATGCGGGTAAAGCCGCATCAGGGGGAAAAGAAAAGATCAGGGTATTTACCTTTTTTACAGGCTCTGATCAATGGGCGCCGGTCTGGTCTGAAGTAATTGCAGAGTATATGGCGGCGAACCCCAATATTGAGATTGTAGACGAATCAGCTCCAACAGCAGGAGTAAATGATGTATTCCGTACGAAGATGCAGGCAGATATAGCGGCAGGAACACCGGCTGATTTATCCATATTTTATACGGGAGCAGATGGAAAGCCGCTGGTGGATTCCGGACTGTTTGTTGATTTTGGAACTTATATGAAAGACGACGAGAAGTGGTCTGGGAACTTTAAACAGTCAGCTCTTGACAGTCAGAAATATGATGGAGTGCAGTATAGTCTTCCTTATCTGGGATATTATGAAGGCTTGTTTTATAATAAAGAATTATTTGAGAAATACGGCCTGGAGGAGCCTGTGTCTTATGATAATATCATGAAAGCAATTAAAGTATTTGCTGAAAATGATATTCCTGCATTTGCTTCTTCCATGGCAAAGCCCTCTTATCTGCTGGAGCTTTCGATTCTGGCTCAGTCGGGCGGAGAAGGACATAAGAATTACTTTGATGACAGCTGGGCACCGGCGCTTGACAGTATTGCAGAATGGTACCAGATGGGAGCCTTTCCTAAGGATACCATGACAATTTCAGAGGATGATATCCGTCTGATGTTTAAAGAAGGAAAAGCAGCCATGATGATCAATGGTTCCTGGTGTGTCAGCGCTTTGGAGGACAATGAAAATATGCGTCTTATTGCAATGCCTGCATTCCCCGGAGGCAAAGGAGGAGAGGATTGCGTAATTGCGGGTTTCGGTTCTGGTTGGTTCTTTAGCAAAAAGGCAGCAGAGCGCAGTGATGAAACACTGAAACTCTTAAAATATCTTACATCACCGGAGATTGTCCAGAGATTTATTGCGGTAGGCGGAAGCTCAGCAATTGAATGTCCTGTACCGGAAGGTGCCTCTCTTTTGAAGAAGAGCGCGGTTGAGATGTTAAATAAGGCGTCTTATACGGATACTGCTATTGATTCCCAGGTTAGCCGGGAGGCATGGATGGCCATTGCAGATGACGGAGCGCCGTATCTGGTAGAAGGAAAGAGGACCAGCCTGGAACTTCTGGCTGAGGCACGTAAGATCCTGGAGGCTACCAGCAAATAGAAGAGAGGGAGGAAAAGTGGCAGAAGATCTATAGATTCTGCCACTCCTTTTAAAAGGATAGAAAGGGGGAGGGACCATGAAGGCGAAAAGACAACGGACTGCCTTACTGTTTTTGCTTCCGGCGGTAGTTCTTCTGTTGTGCTTCATGATTTACCCGTTGGGAAAGACGATTTATTACAGTTTTACAGCCTGGTATAATTTCTCTGCGGTACAGACGTTTATCGGCCTGGAAAATTATAAAGATTTAATTAGAGATCCGGTTGTCAAAACAGCGCTTCGCAATACAGCGATTCTGATGGCAGGGGTTCTCTTATTCCAGATTGGCTTTGCTCTGATTCTGGCGATCCTGGTAGATGGAGTCAGGCATTGTTTTAAATTTTTCCGAACAATCTATTTTTTCCCGATTGTCATATCAGCGACTGCAATCGGTCTTATGTTTACCCTGATTTATAAGTATGAATATGGGCTTCTCAACTATTTCATTACCCTGTTTGGTGGGGAAAAGCAGGTATGGATCAATGAAAAAACCTCCATTTACCTTGCACTGATTCCTGTTGTGTGGCAGTATGTCGGCTTCTACTTTGTGATTTTTCTAACAGGTATAACAAACATATCCTCTGATATTTATGAATCAGCCATGTTGGATGGGATCAGGCCGGTGCAGAAAGCGGTTTATATTACCGTACCAATGCTTCGCAGTGTTCTTACATCTTCGATTGTTCTTGTAGTCTCCGGGTGCTTTAAAGTATTTGATATTATTTTTATGGTTACCAATGGAGGTCCTTTGGATTCCAGTCAGCTTTTAAGCACTTATATGTATCAGAAGGCATTTGCAAGGGGCAATGGGGGATATGCCAGTTCCATAGCCATTGTCATGATCGTTCTTGGAGTTGCGGTAACCAGTGTGCTTAGAAAGATGCTGCAGGGAGGTGAAGAGGATGCATGAGGCAGGGAAAGGAAAAGAACTGGCTGCCAGGATACTAAAATACATAATTTTAATTTTCTGGGCTTTGACCACCATCATTCCGCTTTTATGGGTACTTGTGAATTCCTTTAAGACTTCAGAGGAGATTGTAAAAAACGGAGTAGCACTTCCTGCGGCCATACAGTTTAACAATTATAAAACCATTATGAGTTACCCGGATCTAAGCATGTCCAGGGCCTTTATTAACAGTTTCATTATATCAGGCTCTGTTGTAATCGGTGTTGTGTTAATCGCAGGACTCGCAGCATTTTCACTGGGAAGATTCCGGTTTAAATGGACGAAGTATGCAGATGCGGTTTTGATTGCCTGTCTTCTGGTTCCGTCCTTTGCCACTATGATTCCAAACTTTGTGACGATCAGTAAGCTTCCTGTCCGGGGAACCCATGCAGCCGCTGTTATTCCTCAGATTGCAGGGAATCTGTGTTTTTCTATTACGTTACTGACAGGATTTATGCGCTCTCTGCCGGATGAACTGGATGAGGCGGCGATTATAGATGGCGCCTCACCGTTTTATGTATTAACTCATATTACCATGCCATTATCCAGGCCTATGTTTGCAACTGTGGGAATCATGGTATTTATCTGGTCTTATAATGATCTGCTGACTTCCATGGTATATCTTTCACAAAGGTCGAAACAGCCAGTCTGTGTGATCTTATCTATGGTCAGCAATATGTTTGGAACCGATTATGGAAGCATGATGGCAGCGATTATTGTTACGATTGTGCCGCTGCTTGTTTTATATGTTATATTCCAGGAACAGGTTATCAAAGGTCTTACAGCAGGGGCTGTAAAAGGTTAGAGATATAAGGAGGGTATTTTATGGAATTACTTGTCAATCATTTGGGTTATGATGCATCCGGTAAGAAAGTGGCGGTTTATCAGGGAATGAAAGAGGATTGCCCTGGAGGATTCAAGCTTCTTAAAGCTGATGGACCGGTTGTTCTTGAAGGTGAAGTAAAAGAATGGGGAACTGTGGCACAGTGGGAAACCGGTTATTACTGGACCCTGGACTTTTCAGAATGGAAGGGTTCCGGGAAGTTTCAGTTACATCTTGAAACAAAAGGAGGTACTGTGAAAAGTGATGTATTTGAAATCAGGGAATCCTTAATTACCATGAGACTGTTAAATGCAGCAGGCTACTATTTTAAAGCCCAAAGATCCAGTGGAGAATGGCTCTTCGAGGACCGGAAGCTGGGCTTTGCAGGAGAGCGGCAGGGGCAGGTTGATGCTCATGGTGGCTGGTATGATGCCACTGGAGATTATGGAATCCATTTATCTCATTTATCACATGGATCCGTGCATAATCCACAGCAGGCTTCTTTCAGTGCCTATGCATTTTTTAAAGCGGCGGAAGAGCTGGAGGCCTCCTGTAATGTGGAATATACCATGATAAAACGCAGGATGCTGGATGAAGGAACTTATGGGGTTGATTTTCTTATGCGGATGCGCGCTCCCTCGGGAAGCTTTTACCGTTCGATTAACAGGGGAAATGCCCTGGATCATGTGAGAGGAAACAGAAAAATCGGATTTGAGTATCATGGTTCCAGCTCCCAGTTCAGTGAAAAGGCAGCAACTGCTGATGCTGAGACCGTTGAGGATGCAAATTATGAAACCAGTCTGCGGTCAGGAGGAGGAACTGCAATCGCAGCGTTGGCAGCAGCCTCCAGTCATTTTTATCCGGGAGCTGATTACACAAGGGATGAATATCTTCTGGCAGCAAAGGATGCATGGCATTACCTGTCAGCAAATAATGAGAGGCATACCAATGATGGGGAGTGGAATCTGATTGATGAATACTGTGCGCTTCTGGCATTAGCAGAGCTTTATAAGTCCAGTAAAGAGTATGAGTACCTGGCACAGGCAGGAGATATGGCGGAGCGTATTTATGCGCGTCTTGTTATGGAGGGGGATACGGCAGCTTATTTGACCTCTTCCGGCAACCTTCCTTATTATCATGCAGCCGATGAAGGACTTCCTGTCATAGCACTTCTTCAATATGCTTCAATAGAAAAGAGCAGGGAGAAGTCTGAAAAAGCAGTGAGAGCATCGGAAATGATAATGAGGCACATTCTTACTATTACATATTCTGTTTCTAATCCCTTCGGCTATCCGAGATTTCTTTTTGAGGACAGTGATGGGGTGAAAAAGACCCAGTTCTTTTTCCCGCACCATACAACAGTAGAACCATGGTGGCAGGGAGAGAATGCCAGGATTGCTTCCTTATCAGCAGCGGCCAGGGACCTTTTAAGAGTTACGGATGATGAAGAATTAAAGGATCAGCTGGAGTATTTTGCAGATAATCAGATTAACTGGATCATGGGCTTAAATCCCTTTGATTCCTGTATGATGGATGGCTACGGCAAGAATAATATCCAGTATTTCTTCAAAGACCGGTATGATTTTATGAATTGCCCGGGGGGTATCTGCAATGGAATCACAAGCGATGAGAGCAATGAAGAAGGAATCGCATTCATCCGGGAACCAGGCGGCACAGTGAGTGATAACTGGCGCTGGGCGGAGCAATGGATTCCTCATGTATCATGGTTTATTCTTGCACAAGCCTTTAAACGGAGATAGGAATTAATCCTTAAACAGTGCCTCCAGACGTTTGTTAAACACTGTGACTGCGGCGCCGATAATACCAGCATCACGGCTGATGGAAGGCTCAATTAAGAGGGTGTTTTGTGTCAGGGTGGTGCGGAGCGTATCCTGTATTTTCTGCAGCAAGCCTTCTCCTAAAGCAAGAGGTACAATTCCTGTCAGTACACAATGCTGGATATCCAAAAGATAGGATATGTTGGACAGAGTAAAGCTTAAATAGGGACAGAGATAATTAATAATATCTTCCCGTATGGACTCCGGCAGGCCTGGATTTTGCTGCAGGCTGATTTGAAAATGCTTATATATGGCATTTAAATTAATAAGCTGCTCAAATGGAGTCGGTTCAGGCACCTCTGTACCCGGTATCTGGCAGGAGCTGATCATCATGTTTCCGATCTCTCCTGATTTATGAGTGGCACCGTACCACAGCTCCCCGTTCATCATATAGCTGACACCACAGCCTGTACCCAGGGTGAAATATATGAGATCCTGGTATTCCGGGTTCTTGCGGCGTAAGAAGGCCTCTCCCTGACAGGCAAACTTAACATCATTGTCAAGGAAAAATGGAACTGTCAAAGTTGAGGCAAATTCCGAAAATGCATCTACAAATGGAACTTCATGTTCAATATTCATTCCTGACATATGAATAATGCTGTTTGTCTCCGGGTTAATCATAGCGGGAAAACCGATTCCAATACCCAGAACCGGTATATGGTCATTGTCAGCCAGGGTCATTAAGGTATTGATCTCTTTTGTCAGCTTAGATAATTTTAGAGTATGATTCTGAGCAGGAAGATAAATAGATCTGCAGTACTGACAGGTGCCCAGCATATCTACCAGTCCCAGATGAACAACCTGGCCTTCAAATTCAATGCCAATGGCATAACAGGCTCTGGGGTTAAACTTAAGAAGATGACCTTTCCGCCCTGCTCCGGTGCTTTGCTCTGTCTCTTCTAATTCAATGACAATGCCCAGCTCCAGCAGTTTATCGACAATTTTTGAAACAGTGGGGAAGCTGATGCCAGTAATACGGACCAATTCTGCCCGGCTCATAAGATGCTGGTTTCGGAATAAGTCAAAAATCATCATACGGTTTTTGGTTTTAAGATATCTTGGCATGTATTGGTTCAAGACAAAGCTCCCTTCTGCGGTAACATTATACTAGAATCATAGCATTAGAACTACAGTCAGTCAAACGCTTTTCAGCTTTCTATAAGGAGGAACACATGGCACAGAAAATGATGGAATACATTAAGGAACAACCCGCAATATGGGCAAGAATGGCAGAGGAAAGGGAAGATATTTTCCGGGAACTGAAGGAATGTGAATTAAACCCTGTAAAACGGATTCTGATCATTGGTTCAGGCAGCTCTTATATTGCATCAATGGCAGCGGCAGACTTTATGGAGAAGATCCTTGGGATTGAAGCAACGGCAGCAGTACCTACCCGTTTAAGTGGTTTTATAAAGGTTTTGAAGCCTGAAGATACCCTGGTCATAGCGGTATCCCAGTCAGGAAAAAGTACTTCTACCATATCAGCAGTAAAAGAATGGAGAGAACATGGTTTTACAGTTATTACTGTCACAGCAGATCCTGAGTCACCTGTCGCTTTAGAAGGAAACCTTCATCAGCTTATAGCATGCGGGGAAGAAACTGTCGGGCCTAAGACCAAAGGAATGACTGGAACGGTTTTAACTCTATCCTTCATGGGGCTGGTACTGGGGCAGAGCTGGAATCGGGTGGAGGAAGAGCAGTTTACTCATTTCCTTTGTGAATTAAATAAATCCATAAAGGCAGCGCCTTCCAATATAGATGCCTCCATAGAATTCTGTAAAAGAAATGAAGATCTGCTTGCGTCTATGCAGCATTTTACCCTGATATCAGAGGAGGCCGGATACTATACGGTTAAAGAAGGGGCTTTGAAAATCCTGGAAACCTTGTACGTACCTGCTTCGGCTTATGAATTTGAGGAGTATTTGCATGGGATTAACAACACCATTGAGCCTGGACTCTGCAATCTGTTTTTGCCTGCAGGAGCTCATAATTCAGAACGTATGGCAGTCTTAGAGAGATATTCCAGGGAAAAGGGCTGTATTAATTTTGTCATAACCTCTCTGGACTTTGAGAGCGGCAGTCATATTTTGAATCTGTCCGGAAGCAAAGAACCGTACTTTTCCATGTTCCAGGCTCTGCTTGCTTTTCAGATCATGAGTGTTTATGGATCAGAACGAAAATGCATTGAATGTGATACCCCCAAATTTCATGATTTTTACCGGGTAATGAACACAAAGGCATAATTTAGGAGGGTATAATGAAATACTATGCTGGTTTAGACATAGGCGGATCTGTGGCGCGAATGAAGATTGAATCTGCTGAGGGCAATGTCATAGGAGAGTTTTATGGTACGGGAGGTACCATGAATACAGATGGGTTTGAGCTTTGCAATGAAAAGTATCGTAAGTTTATTCTGCCGGTTCTGAAAGAAAATCACTTAAAAGCAGAAGATTGTATACGGATTTGCATTGCTGCCAGCGGAA
>Ga0213824_1001113_pt1 | contig 16802 bp, 14 predicted proteins | sample MC6MC0906MG_FD_179892 | JGI IMG/M metagenome (GOLD analysis project Ga0213824, IMG submission 179892) | Enriched soil aggregate microbial communities from Iowa State University, Ames, United States - MC6-MC0906-MG | ecosystem: Environmental > Terrestrial > Soil > Unclassified | place: USA: Iowa...
AACAACTGCTACCTTGCCGCTTAAATCCGTACCAAATGATAATGACATATGATTTCCCTCTTTCCTATTTGCTCGTTTTTTCAATCGCTTCCCAAAGACCATTTAAATAGGTTGCGCCAAGTGCCCGGTCATAAAGTCCATAACCAGCTCTGCCTGTCTCACCCCAGATCATACGGCCGTGGTCCGGACGCATATAGCCTTCAAAACCATTGTCATGAAGAGCTTTTAAGATGGCAAACATGTCCAGAGAACCGCATGTTGATAAATGAGCACGCTCTTCAAAGCCCTGGTTATCTTCCAGGATAGCCACATTTCTTGCATGTACAAAGTGAATACGTCCCATTGCCGCATATTTGGCAGCCATCTTCACCACGTCATTTTTATTGGAGCAGCCTAAAGAACCGGTACAAAGGGTGATACCATTGTGCTTATCATCTACAAGCTTTAAGAAACGGTCTAAGTTCTCCTCGCAGGTAATAATTCTTGGAAGTCCAAAGATGCTCCAGCATGGGTCATCCTCATGGATCGCCATATTCACGTCGCATTCTGCTGCAACAGGAATGATCGCCTCTAAGAAATATTTTAAATTATCCCAAAGGTTATCCTCTGACATGGAATTGTACTCGCCTACAATCTGCTTAAGCTCATCTCTTGTATAGCTGGAATCCCAGCCAGGAAGGGTTAAGTCGCTTTCGCTTTCCAGAGGATTAACCTTGTCTACCTGATCCTGATAATAAACCAGAGAGGTAGAGCCATCCTCCAGCACATGATCAAGCTGGGTCCTGGTCCAGTCAAACACCGGCATGAAGTTATAGCAGATGCACTTAATTCCTGCTTCCGCCACCCGTCTGATGTTCTCACAATAATTTGCAATGTATTTGTCTCTGGTTGGCTTTCCTAACTTAATATCCTCATGAACCGGAATGCTCTCGATCACTTCAAAGGCAAGCCCCGCTTTCTCTGTTTCCTCTTTTAAATGTGCAATGCTTTCTCTGCTCCACACTTCCCCTACCGGAACATCATAAACTGCCGTTACGATGGAATACATGCCTGGAATCTGACGGATATTCTGTAAGGTTACCTTGTCATCGTCTCCATACCATCTGAATGATAATTTCATAAAATACCTCCTTAACAATCATAAAATAAGTTTCTTTTCCTACCTTGTGGACTCAGTATAATCAAAATGGCGTCTTATTACCATGGATTAATTTGCCGTTCACATTGCAAAACTTGCGGTCATGGCTTATAATGTCATAAAAACATGAAAAAAACAGGAAAGGGAATTATAAAATGAGAAAAGAATTGTCTACCGGCTTTAATGAGCGGCAGTATATGAATTCAGGAGAATTTGAAGTGTTTTTTTATAAAGATCTGGACTTGAATCATGTTGTGGACCACAGCCATTCTTATTATGAAGTGTATTTTTTCTTAAACGGAGATGTAACTTATGATGTGGAAGGGAAACAGTATCCTTTACAGTACGGAGATTACCTGTTGATCCCACCTGAAGTAAAGCACCACCCCATTTTCCATTCCACCGGAAAAACCTATCAGCGGATTGTACTTTGGATCAGCCGGAACTATTTTGAGACCATGTGTTCCTGGTCAGAGGACTTCTCATACAGTTTTCGTTATGTATCAGAGAACAATCATTACCATTTCCGCAGGGATTTTGTCACATTTCAGAATATTCAGGGTCGACTCTTGGATTTATTGGAAGAAATACACGGAAATAAGGCATTTCATAAGCTTAATTCAGAGCTGCAGATCCATTCCTTCATGCTTCTGTTAAACCGGATCACTTATGACATGCTCCATCAGGTACCTGCTGTCTATGAAAATGTGCTTTATTTAAATCTTTGTGATTACATTAACAACCACTTGGAAGAAAATCTGTCCCTGGACCATCTGGCCTCCTTTTTTTATGCCAGCAAATATCACATTTCCCATGTATTCAAGGATAACATGGGGATATCCCTTCACCAGTACATCCTAAAGAAACGACTGCAAGCAAGTAAAAACGGTATCCTTTCCGGCATCCCTTTTGGGGATCTGTATCATCAGTACGGCTTTTCGGATTATACCAGCTTTTACAGGGCCTTTAAAAAAGAATTCGGCCTATCTCCCAAAGAATTTCGGGAGCAGGCCGTTCTGCCAAAAGGGTATTGATACCGCTTCATTTCTTATTAGGGGAATACACTCTGAATGAGTACCATATAAAGAATCGTTCCCGCACCAATGCTTAACAGGGAATTTCCCTTCCACAAATGAAGCCCTGTAATGGCGCCAATGGAGATAAGCTCCGGAAGTCCATGAGGGTAAGAAAGGAATTGAAGCCCTCTTAAACAGTAGACCACCAAAAGTCCAATGGTGGCATATGGAAGAGTCTGTCCCAGATAGAGTATGTATTTGGGAGTCTCCTTCCCTGCCGGAAACAAAAGGAAGGGAAGGAAACGAGTGATCACGGTAGCAAGCACCATGACTCCTGTGATCAGGCCATACACTGCAATATTTTCATTCAAGGCTGCTCCTCCTTTCTCTTTTCCATAAAATATCCGGCTGTAATAATAACCAGAATAAGGATCATGGCCGGAACGATGAAAACGCTCTGGCCAAAGACCACCACGCAAAGAGCAGAGGCACATACACCCACAAATGCGGCTTGATGTCCCTTTCCTGATTTCCACTGGTCGATAAAGATCACCACAAAAAGTGCCGTCAGCGCAAAGTCCATTCCAGCCGTGCTAAAGGTTATCATAGTTCCGGCTAATGCACCGATCATAGCTCCTGTCACCCAGTAAAGCTGATCCAGGACCGATACGAAAAAATACACCCAGTACTTTGGAATACCTTCCGGCGGCTCCTCATTACACAAAACGGAAAATGTTTCATCCGTCAGAGAAAATACCAGATAGGGCTTTAGTCTTCCTGCATCCTTATATTTGTCCAGCATGGAAAGTCCGTAAAACAAATGTCTTGCATTGAGCATTAAGGACATAAAAAAGGCGTACCATGGATTCACCGCCGCAACAAAGAATGTGATTCCAAGGTACTGCAGGCTCCCTGCATAGACAAATACACTGATAAGCAAGGCCCACCAGATCCCAAACCCGTTGACATTCATAAGTATCCCGTACGCTGCTCCTAAAACCAGATAACCGGCCATCACCGGCATTGTCCTGGGAAATGCATAGCAAAGAGCAGCAAGCTTTTTCTTTTTACTCATTGGCACCTTTCCTTTGTATATCATCTTTATCTTGCAATTTTTCCGTATTTTGTTTAATATATTAATGCACAAAAGTGACTTTGTCAATATTAGGAGTTTCTCAAATGAACCTTGATCATATCTATGAATCCTGCAGCCTCTGCCCCAGAAACTGCAGGATAAACCGCCATGTAAGCACCGGTTATTGCGGATGCGGCGATACCATAAAAGCGGCTCGGGCCGCACTCCACCACTGGGAGGAGCCCTGTATCAGCGGAAGCCGGGGAAGCGGTACCGTATTTTTTTCCGGCTGTACCCTGGGCTGCTGCTTTTGTCAAAATTATGCTATCAGCCAGGAGAATTTCGGAAAGGAAATTACAAGCAAAGAGCTGGCCCAGATTTTCTTAAGGCTTCAGGAAGAAGGGGCCCACAACATTAATCTGGTTACGGCCACGCAATATCTCCCCTCCGTTTTAAAGGCATTGTATCTTATAAAATCAAAACTTTCCATTCCTGTGGTTTATAACTGCGGTGGATATGAATCGGAAGATATCATAAAGGAGCTGGCCCCATACATCGATATATGGCTTCCTGATTTAAAATATTTTAGTTCGGACCTATCCTTACGCTACAGCAAAGCTTCCGATTATTTTGATGCTGCCTCAAAGGCTATAAAACAAATGATACGCCAGGCCGGGGCTCCCCAGTTTGATTCGGATGGGGTCCTTATGAAAAAGGGAGTCATCATACGCCATATGGTACTTCCAGGTGCTTACAAAGATTCAATCCGCCTGCTTCACTGGATGAAGGATGAATTGCCGGTTGGAATGTATTACATCAGTCTTTTGAGCCAGTATACCCCATTCTACCGGAGTGAAAGTTTTCCGGAAATCAACCGGAGAATTACTTCTTATGAATATGGAAAAGTGGTGGATGAAGCCATCAGACTTGGGTTGGATCAGGGATTTATGCAGGAAAAAAGCAGCGCTAAAGAAGAATACACGCCGCCCTTTAATTTGGAAGGGATCTTTTAATAAAAAACAGATAGAAACGGATACCGATTTAGATTTTATACCATCGATACCCGTTTCTATATTATTATTTCCATTGGTCTTGATACCTCGTTTCTCTCTCATGTCTGTTTCTTTGTACATGGTACACGTTCCTCAGCATGATCTATATTAATTTTTCCGCTCCCCGTTGTTATACACCAGATTCATGGGCTTTGCTCTACAGTTACTCCTCATGAATTCGCTCTATTCTCATGATTGATTTATCATTGCTTCTAAGATTGGCTTTTAACATCGGCAGATTGGTTTTTCCTTTGCTTCATTTATTGTTATAAACGAAGCCAGACGATATGTTCTGGTGGACTGTACCTCCTTTCGTTAGATTGGATAACTTTTTGTTATGGCTTTATTATAGCGTACAAGTTTTTATTTGTCAATATTATTTTACGCATTTTTACATATTATTTGTCAATTTTTAAATTGTATATAATTATTTAGAATTTATATTATTTTTTGTCATATTATTTAATAATATATTTTTTGCTTTAATTCAAAAATTATATACTTTTTATCTATAAACAAAAAGAAACAGAGTTAAAGAACTGCTTCACTTAACTCTGTTTCCATGGCTTTTTATTAAATGATCTATGTATCCTCTATTCCTCTCTTAAGCGGAAGCTCTTTACCAGTTCACGCAAAAGCTGGGCCTGCTGGGATAGTTCTTCACTGGAAGCCGCGCTTTCTTCCGCAGCCGCCGCATTGTTCTGAACCACAGAAGAGATTCTTCCAAGCTCCTTTGTCACGTCTTCTACTGCCCTTGCTTCCTGGGAGGCTATGTTTGATATGGTATCCACAGAATCCACTGCCAGAGCGGAATCCTCCAAAACCTTCATCATGGACTGAACGGTCTCATCCAATATCTCGTTGCCCTTTTCCACCGCATTTATAGAATCCCTGATTAATGCTGTGGTGTTCTTCGCTGCTTCAGAGCTCTTTGCAGCCAGATTCCGTACTTCACCGGCAACCACTGCGAATCCTCTACCAGACTCTCCTGCCCTTGCAGCCTCTATCGCAGCATTTAATGCCAGGATATTGGTCTGGAATGCAATGTCTTCAATTACCTTGATGATCTTACCGATCTCACCGGAAGAGGCATGAATTTCATTCATGGCATTGGAAAGGTTCTGCATGGACATGTCGCAGTTTACCACTTCTGTGCCGGTCATCTGAACCTGCAAGGAAACCTCTCCTGCTTTTTCAGCCAGACGTCTTACTTTATCTGCAACCTGGCTGATGGAACCGGATAACATTTCAACGGTTCTTTCCTGCTCCTCTGCACCGTTTGCCAGTAGCTGGGAACCGCTTGCAACCTGTCCGGAGCTTACCGCTACCTGGGCTGCTGCCTGGTTGACTTCATTCATTACTGAATTTAAATTCATGACGATTTGCTTTACCGCTTTTTCAAGCTGGGAAAAGTCTCCCTTAAGACCCAGTTCCACATCTAAGTCCAAATGGTTATCCGCAACTTCCTTCAGGGCAAAGGAAATGCGGTCAATTACCTCTTTTAAGTTAACAGTCATTCGTTCAAAGGAAGCTGCCACAAGGCCGATTTCATCGTTTGATTCCACATCAATTAAGACACTTAAATCCCCTTCCGCAATCTGCCCGGCAGCCGCAACGATCTTATGGATCGGTTTTAACTGCCTTCTTATGATAAATGCGATGATAAAAAGAATAACGATCATGGCAATGATGGAAATAACGATCATCAAAGATGACATCCGGTCTGCTTCCCGGTTCATATCCCTGGCTTCCACCGCCGTAACGGAATACCAGCTGGAGCCATTTAGCTGAATTGGCTCAAAGAAGTAATAGGTATCTCCTTTTTTACCTGGATCCACGGTATAAAAGTCGGATCCTGAGGCAATTCCGGTATTTATCTTCTCTCTGCATGTCCCGCTGTTTACGAAATCAGAAACACTGGTTCCAACGAGACCGCTTCCCGTGCTTTCTGAAATGATTGTACCAGTTTCATTTAAAATGAAGGTTTGCATGCTTGGGTAGGAAGAACCTGCCGTTTTCATCTGGCTGAAACGATCCAAATCCACATCAATTGCAACCACGCACAGCACTCTGTCGTTGACGATCACAGGCACCGCCATGGTAATGATCATCATTCCATTTGATTCATATGGAAGTGTTATGATCTGAGCCTTTTCTTCCATCACCTTTATGAAATAATCCGAAGAAGAGTAATCCTCATACAGCCCGCAGTCCTTGACCGCTCCATCCTTGCCGGCAAACAGGCCATAACTTCTGGCCGCAGAACTCATGGCATACTGTTCAAACAGAATACCGGCTCCTACAATATCTTTGGAATAGAGAACCGTGGACTTGATGGTCGTCAGCATGTAATCTTCCATTTTCATACCATAGCCGTCCAAAGTGACTTTATCAAATACCTGGCTCTTATACAGCGGTTCGGCCGAAGGTCCTGACTTAATCCTCAGTCCCTGGAGGACCTTTCGGTTAGCCGCTGAATTCTCAAGATAATACGTAATATTGTCTGATACCTGCCTTGCCTCATCAAGTGTCTGCTGAATTACCTTTCCGTTCTCAGATGCCAAAGTCTTTAGCTCCCTGAAAGCTGACTGCTTCATGGCGTCTTTTGTCATTCTTGAAGTAAATCCGATCAAAGCTGTAAAAACAACTACCAGCATGACTCCTGCGATGAATGCAATCCTGGTTGAAAGTTTAAATTTCCCTGCCCCCTTATTCTTTAACCATGATATCCCTCTGTTTCTTAAACCACGCTTCCTCCATTTACTCAAAAACTGTACCTTCATTGTATAATCCCCCTCTGTAAGTTACAACCTTTACGGGGATTATACCATAATCTACCAAAATGTAAAACAATTTTTCATTTTTTTTGTAACATTTTTACAATTAATTTATGACCACCAGGCAGGCAAACACTCTTTCCAAAAGTTTGCCTATTCACTTTCCTTGTTTTCAGCGGAATCAAATCCTGCGATTTTCATAAACTCTTCTCCTGTTATGGTTTCCCGTTCCAGAAGATATTCTGCGATCTCATGGAGCTTTGATTCATTGTCCTTAAGTATATTTAAGGCCTTCTGGTGCTGCTCCTTTACAATTCTGATTACCGTATCATCGATCTGCTTTGCAGTTTCAGGGGAACAGGCAAGGGTGGTGTCTCCGCCCAGATACTGGTTGGTCACGGTCTCAAGGGCCACCATATCAAACTCATCGCTCATGCCGTAGCGGGTAACCATAGCCCTGGCAATCCTGGTGGCTTGTTCGATATCATTGGAAGCACCGCTGGTGACCGTATCAAATACCAGCTCTTCTGCCGCTCTTCCTCCGGTAAAGGTGGCGATCTTACTTAAGGCAGCCTCCTTTGTCAACAGGTGGCGTTCTTCTTCATCCACCTGCATGGTATAACCCAGTGCGCCGGAAGTTCTTGGAATAATGGTGATCTTATGAACAGGCGCCGAATGGTTCTGACAGGCAGCGACCAGCGCATGTCCTACCTCATGATAGGCAATGATCTTCCTTTCCTTGGAATTGACAGAGGCGTCCTTTTTCTGGTATCCGGCAATTACAACCTCTACGCTTTCCTCTAAATCTCTCTGAGTTACGGTCTTTCTTCCCAGCCGGACTGCCCTGAGCGCCGCCTCATTTACGATGTTTGCAAGCTCCGCGCCGCTGGACCCGGCCGTGGCAAGTGCTATTCCGCGAAAATCTACATCATCGGAAAGTTTTACATTTTTTCCGTGGACCTTTAATATGGCTTCACGGCCATTAAGATCAGGAAGCTCAACAGGGATCCTGCGGTCAAACCGGCCCGGCCTTAAAAGGGCTTTATCCAGAGAATCCGGACGGTTGGTGGCAGCCAATATGACAACACCTTTTTTTCCGTCAAATCCATCCATTTCAGCTAAAAGCTGGTTTAAAGTCTGTTCCCGCTCGTCATTTCCACTAAAACCGCCTCCGTCACGTTTTTTACCTATGGTATCAATCTCATCAATAAATACGATACAGGGGGCCTTTTCATTGGCCTGCTTAAATAAGTCCCTGACCTTTGCCGCACCCATACCCACAAACATTTCCACGAATTCGGAACCTGATATGGAAAAAAACGGAACATGTGCTTCCCCTGCAACCGCTCTGGCAAGAAGTGTCTTACCGGTTCCGGGAGGGCCTACTAACAGGGCACCCTTGGGAAGGGAGGCGCCGATATCCGCATATTTCTGAGGATTATGAAGAAAGTCCACAATCTCCTTTAACGCTTCCTTGGCCTCCTCCTGGCCTGCCACATCCCGGAAGGTCTTCCCGGTCTCGGATTCCGCATAAATCTTCGGATTTGATTTACCAAAGGTCATGGCATTTCCGCCGCCCATCCTCTTTTGTATCTGCCCGGACAGAAAATTCCCCAGGAATACAAAGATCAGGATCGGAATGATCCATGTGAGCAAAAAGGAAAGCAAGGGGGACATCTGCTCTACAATCGCCTTTTCAAAGGAAACGTCATGGGCTCTCAGCAGTTCGGTAAGTGTTTCATCCTGCCACAGGCCGGTCTTATATACATCGTACACAGGCTTGCCTTCCCAGTCCTTTTTACCGGTATCGGATTTAAACTGGATCTCCGTTTCCGTCTTTGCAACTGCCTGAACTTTCCCCTGGTCCACCATATCAAGAAACGTGCTGTAGGGAACCTCAGTCACGGACTTGGATTGGATCCAGGGAACCGTCAATGCATTGAACAATATCATAACTAATAAAACAATTACGTAATAAAATATAAACGGTTTTTTCTGATTTTTTTGTGAATTGCCATCATCTTTCAAACCCATAATGCTCCTCCTTTTCTTTTGTTACTCTCTGAGGACCGATTTTACAAATTCTTCCGCGTCCTTAAAATCCTGTTCGTTGGGATGCAGCATCCCATCTTCATATGCGGATATCATGGCCCTGATCTGGGGAGTATCGTGGATCGCCTGCATCTGCCTGTACTTTTCAAGAATCTGGGGAGCCATCTTTCCACCGCACATAAAGCAGCCAAGATATTCATTATCATCAGGCAGGAATACAGAAACCTGCTTTTCCACCTGTTTAAAATATTCTTTATTTCCAGAAAGCCCGCAGGTTCCAAACAAAGCCACCCGTTTGCCGTGGAGATCCGAAAGAAGGTCAAGCACTTCTGTTTTACAGGTTCCGCGGTTATTCCAGAATCCTACAAAATAAGTATCTGCTTCTTCTCCGTGCAGTTCCTCCAGACTGACAATATCCTTGGATTTCCCGGGAAGGGTTTCAAATATTTTCATAGCTACCTTCTGGGTATTTCCAGTATTACTTGTATATACAACTAAATAGTCCATACATTCAGCCTCCTATGAGATTAAAATATACCAAATCTAGCTATTTATCAAGCGATTGCGGAAAATGTTAATACAATTTATGTAACTTTTAGAATCTATATGGTAAAATGCACGGTTATCCCTTTAAAAATTGAAAAAGCTTTGGAACTGCTGTTACCCAGCTATTCCAAAGCTTTATTTTACCGTTTTTAGGAAATAATTCCGGCTGCCGCCTTTATGATGCCGCAGGTTTTTTCAATATCCTCATCCGTATGTGCCGCAGAAAGAAACAAAATTTCAAACTGAGATGGAGCCGTGTAAATACCATGCTCCAATAGATAATGAAAATAAGTACCATACTTAACCGTGTCGGAAGCCAGAGCTGTATCATAATCCACCACCTGGTCTTTTGTGAAAAACACGCTGAAAAGAGAACCAGCCTGATTCACCCAGGTTTCCGGAAGAGTTTCCTTCAATGCTTTTACAAGCTTTCCTGCCTTTTCTTCCAGAGTGGGATAGATTTCCGGCTTCTCCATCAGGGTCTTAATGGTTGCGATTCCGGCTGCCGTTGCAATAGGATTGCCGGAAAGGGTTCCGGCCTGGTAAACCTTCCCCAAAGGAGAAACCACCTCCATGATCTCCTTTTTTCCTCCATACACTCCCATGGGCATTCCTCCGCCCGCAATCTTACCGAGGGCTGTCATATCAGGAACAACACCGTAATATCCCTGCGCTCCTCCAAGCCCCATACGAAATCCGGTAATGACCTCATCAAAGATGAGAACCGCTCCATACTTTGCCGTGATTTCCCTTAAAAATTCCAGAAAACCAGGCTTTGGCGGAACAAGCCCCATATTGGCTGCCACCGGCTCCACCACGAGTGCTCCGATTTCATCGGGAAATTCCGAAAACAGCTTTTTGACAGAATCCTCATCATTATACCTGGCTAATAAGGTGTGTTCGATATAGGAGGCCGGTACACCGGCACTGTCCGGTGCAGATTCCGTCAAGGCACCGGATCCAGCCTTAACCAAAAGTCCGTCGGAATGTCCATGATAGCAGCCAATAAACTTAACGATCTTATCTCTTCCCGTATAGCCTCTTGCCGCGCGGATCGCACTCATGACCGCTTCTGTTCCTGAACTTACCATACGCATCATTTCCATGGAAGGCATACACTCCCTGATAAGCGTTCCCAGAACCAGCTCCTTTCTGGTAGGCGCACCAAAAGATAAGCCGTCAAGACAGGCCTCTCTCACCGCATCCACTACCGGTCCATAGGCGTGCCCAAGAATGGATGGTCCCCATGAATTCACGTAATCAATGTATTCATTTCCATCCTCATCGTAAATATGAGAGCCTGACGCCCGTTTTACAAAGACCGGCACTCCTCCCACGGAGCCAAAAGCACGAACCGGGCTGTTGACCCCGCCCGGGAAATACTCCCTTGATTCTTCAAATAATACTTTGGATTCTTCTATTTTCATTCTAACTGACTCCTTTCCAATCCGGCAGACAAGTTTCGTTACCGGTTAAACATGATTATTTAATACCCAGGCGCATGCGATAACAAAAGTCCACTTCCATCGTATCACCGGCAAACAATCGCTGTATCGTCTCAACGTATTCATCCAGGGGATTCTTAATTAGATGAGGCTTATGTTTTATGATACTCTGGAGTCCGCTTTGGCTTAAAGTCATGCTGATCAATCGTTGGGCATCACAAAGCTCCCTGTTTGCAAAAACAATTTCTCTTTGATAACGAAAATAGCCGCTTCTTTCGATATTAGACAAATGTTTATTTTTATCCCATCTGATATAAGCATCCTTCAAATCCTTATGTTCGTCCTCCAGGCAGCTGACTTTATAAAATAGTTGCTTGTGGGCGGCTTCAGCCTCCCATTTGCATACAGGAGGCCAGTCGTAATCGACCGTAGCAAATATACCGCCAGCCTTTAGGATGCGGTTTACTTCTGCCAGAGTTAATTCCGGGTTCATCCAATGAAAGGACTGGGAACATATTGCAACATCAGCACAATCACTGCTTAAACCTGTCTCATGGGCGAAAGCCTTCTTAAACGAAATGGCTTTGTCTGTTTTTTTATTGGCAATCCGGAACATATCATCACTTGGTTCAATACCGATGACGGCCTCACAATGGTCTTTCCATGCAGTGGTTGATAAGCCTGAACCGCAGCCTAAGTCAACGACAATACCTGCTTTTTTATTTAAATATTTCGTTATGATTTCGATCGGATATTCCGGCATTTCCGGCCTGGCCTGATCATAGACATCCACAAATCCTAAAAACCGATTCTTATTCTTCAATTCTGCATTCTTTATTGATGTATCCAATGAATCATCTCCTACTTACTCTTTCAAGTCCCGACAAATGGCTTCCGTTAATCCCTGAATGCTGTAAACCCCGGCAATGATATCTGCCTTTCTCCCATGCTCTATAAGGGCTTTTGCTGTAATGTCCCCGATGCAGACCACTTTAAGGCCTTCCAGTGCTTCCTTTATCTCCTCATCTGCCTCCCGGAAAAAGGCTTCTACGCCGGAAGCGCTTGAAAAGGTCAGATAGTCCAAATTCTTTAAAGCTTCCGCCCTTCTCACCGACTCCAGACCTGCCATGGCCACATCATAGAGCGCAATGTCATCATAAGAGACTCCGGTTTCATCAAGAATCTCATTCAGTTCCTTAGATCCCCTCAAGGACCTGGGGATCAAAAGCCTGTCTTTTCCTGAAATCAAGCCTTTTAAGCCTGCCGCCAGATCTTGTACCTGATATTTCTCCGGAATGTAATCCGCAGAAAAACCGTGCCGCAGCAGTTCATCGGCTGTTCCCCTTCCGACTGCGGCAAATTTTACATGACCCACAGACCGGTAATCATACCCCCATTCCATAAGCCCACGGAAAAATTCCCTTACTCCATTGGCGCTGGTAAATACGATCCAAGTGTAGGACTGCAGCTTTTTATATGCTTCCTTCATTTCCTCTCCCTTTCGGTGGGATTCCACCAAAAGGCTTAAAATGTTTTCAGAAATTCCTCCAAGAGATTCCAGCTGTTTTCTCAGCCTTCCTGTAAAGGAGTCTGTTCCTGTTACTCCAATCCGGCATCCCTCCAGGGGCTGTTTTAACGTAGCCGAAAAGTCAAGGGAAGCCACCTCTCCCACTACAATAATGGCAGGGCTTTCTATACCGGCCTCCAGCACCTTTTCCTCAATATTCTCTATGGTCCCGCGAACGGTTCTCTCTCCGGGAAGGGTTCCGTTTTGAATGACCGCAGCCGGCGTCTCCCCTGGTTTTCCCTGGTTTAAAAGACCCTTTACGATGAGGGATAAGTTATGAAGTCCCATAAGAAAAACCAATGTGCCGGAAAGTCTGGCAAATTCATTAAAATCAGCCGGAAGTGATCCTTCTTCTGAAAGAGTGTGTCCGGTCATAACATGAAAGCTTCTGCTGACCGCCCGGTGGGTTACCGGGATCCCGGCACTTGCCAGGGCTGCGACCGCAGAGGTAACCCCCGAAACTACCTCATAAGGGATCCCGGCATCAGAAAGAGCCATGATCTCTTCCCCTCCTCTGCCAAACACAAAGGGATCCCCTCCCTTTAGCCTCACAACCGAAAGGCCTTCCCTTGCCAGTTCTACCAGAAGCTGATTAATTTCCTCCTGCTTCATGGAATGACACCCGGAGCGTTTTCCTACATAGATTTTCCGGCATTGCTCCGGTACCTCATCAAGAAGACGGGGAGAAAGAAGGGAATCATAAATCACTGCGTCGCATATCCGCAGCCTTGATAACCCTTTTTCAGTAATGAGCCCCGGAGCTCCGGGACCTGCCCCTACCAGATAGACGACTCCTGTTTCCTTCATAGCATCCTCCTTATTACGCAAGACCATCGGCGGCCAGCCGCGCCAGCCTGTCAAGTTCCCCGATTTCTCCCCAAAGATGAATCCGCTTGATTTCTTCCCCTCTTCTGCTGATTCCAAGAATTTCCATATCCCCGCCTTTGATTCTGGAATACACGCCGATGGGTTCATGACAGCCGGCATTTAAATGCCTTAATATTTTCCGTTCTAAAGAAAGGCACATCCTGGCTTCTTCATCCTCAATATGCTTTACCACCGCTTCAAGACCGGAATCCAGCCGTCCTTCCACTGCTAGTATCCCCTGGCCCCCGGCCGGAATAAAGGTCTGACAATCAAAACAATGGTAATCATACCGGCTATCTCCCCAAAGTCCCAGCCGCTTTAAACCGGCAGCTGCCAATAGAATGCCGTCATAAGAGCCTTCCATGAGCTTTGAAAGCCTGGTCTGTACATTTCCTCTTAGATTCTCGCAGCGAACCAAAGCTCCCGGCCACATGGCCGTTCCGATCTCTTCTATCTGTATCTTCCTTCTTAAGCTGGAGGTTCCGATTATGATTTCCTTTTTTCCGGAAAGATCGCTGGAAGCAGGTGTCACCAGTACATCCCTGGGATCTCCCCGCTCTAAAACTGCCACAATTCCCAGTCCCTCTTCCAGCTCCATGGGCAGATCTTTGGCGCTGTGGACTGCGAAATCAATCTCACCACGCAAAAGGGCCTGCTCAAATTCCGTTACAAACACGCCCTTTCCTCCAAATTCCAAAAGCGGCTTGTCAAGAATCCGGTCTCCTTCTGTCTGCTTTAATACCAATTCTGCCGACAGACCGGTACCTGTCCTTTTAAGAGCCTCAGCTACCAGGTTTGCCTGGGCTACGGCCAAAGCGCTTTTTCTTGTTCCAATGCGAATGGTATTACTTCTCATGCTCCGCCAGCTTCCTTTCTATCAGTTCTTCTGCCTGTTCCCTGGTATATTCTCCCTGGCGGATCCCCTCCTCTGTCATAGTTCTAAAGATTGACCTTCTGACAGGAAGGGAATCCACCCGTTCTCTTACCATATCCCTATAAGAGCCCAGCTGCTTAGCCAGACCGCCAAGTCCCTTTGGAATGGCTTTCTTAAGCTTCTCTTTTAGATAATGGGCAAGGGCCGGAGCGCTTCCTCCCGTGGAGATCCCCACCGTGATCCCCCCATCTTTTATAAGAGCCGGAAAGATAAAGCTGCACTCCTCCTGAATGTCTGCCACATTGACCGGAATCTTCCGTTCCCTGCACCAGATGGAGATCTGCCGGTTTAATCCTTCATCGGAAGTTGCTGCTATTACAAAATCCATGTTCTCCAGATCGGATTCTTCAAATTCCCGGCATCTCCATGTGAGCTTTCCCCCACTCTCCTTTATCAGCCGTTCCATCTCGGAAGTCACCTGGGGAGATACAACAATAATATCCGGGCCATAATCCATAAGTGTCAAAGCCTTGCGGCAGGCGACCGTTCCTCCGCCTGCAATCAAGCACCCTTTCCCCTCAATATCAACAAAAAATGGGAAATAAGCCACGGTCATCCCTCCTTAATCCAGCTTTCCAGGCCATCCAGGGTTTTAAGTACCACCTTTAACTCCTCACTAGATACATGATCCCGGATTTCAAAAAGAAGCGTATCCAGACGTTTTCCCGCAAATGCTTTCTTAAGCTCTTCCATTCTCCGGATATATGGATGGAACACCACCTCCTTGATGGCTCCATCTAAGTCCTCTTCCATAATCACGTTTGCCCGGTCCAGTTCCTTTAATTTTATTTCCGTGTTATTTTTTGAAAGTGTTTCAAAATAGTCGATGTTATAAAGAGTCAGCCCTTCCACTTCCTCAATCTTAGGGTCCATGTCCACAGGAACGGCCACATCCATAAACAGCCGCCTTTTTCCCGGAGTCACTTGCTCTGACAGTTCTTCACAGGTTACCGTGTAATGAGGGCCCGAAGTGGCACTGATAACAATGTCCATCTCATCCATGTACTGATAGCGGTCTCTGTAATCCACAACCTTTACCCGGTCCCCCTTTACCTCCATCGTCAGATCGGACTTATGGCTTCTGACTGTGCCGGTGACATGGATTCCAGGCTTACTTAATATATTTTTTGTTATCGTGTTTCCCATTTTACCGGTCATGCCGATCACCATTACATTCTTTTCTCCGCCCTCTTTTTCAAAGCGGAACACCTCATTGGCTACTAAAGTTGCAATGGAGAGAGGCGTCCTGGATAAATTAGTATCCGTCTTGATCCGTTTTGCACAGGCAAACGCCCTTTGGAACAGCACATTCATTTCGTAATCCACCGCTCCCTGATTCTTAGAAATCTCATAGGCCGATTTTACCTGCCCTAATATCTCATCTTCTCCAAGAACCATGGAATCAAATCCGCAGGCAACCTTAAATAAATGTCCGATGGCACTTTCCCCGCTGTAGATATTTAAGTATTTCAGCAACTCCTCCAACCGGATCCCTTTAAAATCAGCAGCTTCCCGCTGTAGTTCCCCGATTGCTTGCTTAGTTCCTGAAACATAAATCTCACTTCGGTTACAGGTGCAAAGCACAACTACACCGGTCACCGCTTCTTTCTTCATCAGCCGTTCTACAAATTCTACCTTCTCTTCTTCGCTGAAGGCGAACCGTTCCCGGATATTCACAGAAGCCTTTTTATGGCTTACACTCATACAATACATCATTCTTCCAGCTTTCTTATCCTTAGAATCAGTTAATAAAAACTCCTACCTATTCTAACATAGGAAGACAGAAAAGAGCAACCAGACATTCAAGGGTACATCGGTTTAAGCAAAAATGCCCCCTTCCAGGCAAACGAGTTTTACTATTACACTCATCTGCCTGAAAGGGGGCAAATAATCAAATGGCAATACTTTTTATTCAAATGGGAACCGGTACTGGCTTAGTCCCAGTTCATCCCTGATCTTAATAAGCTCTTTCTGCACTGCATCATTGATCGGCACTCCGCTGTTTTTGCGCTCCTGCCATACCAGATACTCCTTTTCACCTGCCGTATAAATGTGGTCTTCCCCTGGAGCTTTGACAGAACCGCGAAGATCCCGAAGAATATCGCCGCATGTCTTTTTAAAGGAATCCAGGCCCATAAAGGCTTCCGTATCAATGGCAATGAAGAAGTGGCCTAAGTGGAAGGGAACCTTTTCCCCATTTTCCCCAATGCCGGTTAAAGCTCTTAAGAAATTACCCTGCTGCAAAGCTGCGGAAAGAATTTCTACCACAGTTGCATAGCCGTATCCCTTGTAACCTGCCAGTTCTTCACCGATTCCGCCTAAAGGTGCAAGGG
>Ga0213824_1001114_pt1 | contig 16791 bp, 16 predicted proteins | sample MC6MC0906MG_FD_179892 | JGI IMG/M metagenome (GOLD analysis project Ga0213824, IMG submission 179892) | Enriched soil aggregate microbial communities from Iowa State University, Ames, United States - MC6-MC0906-MG | ecosystem: Environmental > Terrestrial > Soil > Unclassified | place: USA: Iowa...
ATTGTTAATGATATAAAGCTCCATTAACGGCGTTCCGCCGGCTCCATTAATCATAACTGCTACTTCGCTGCCTGAATAATCGATATCTTCAAGAATCTGGCTCAGCAGCATATCAACGATCTCATCCGCCTTTTTAACCGGCTCTCTATGGGTTCCCGGCTCTCCGTGGATACCAATTCCGATTTCCATCTCATCATCAGAAAGTGTAAAACCTGGTTTCCCCGCTGCCGGAACTGTACAAGGTTCAATCGCCGCTCCCATGGTTCTTACATTATCAATTACTTTTTGCGCAGTTGCCTGCACTTTATCAAGATCTGCGCCGGTTTCAGCCATAGCACCTGCTATTTTATGAACAAAGACTGTCCCAGCCACTCCTCTGCGGCCGATCGTATAAAGACTGTCTTTTACTGCCACATCATCATTCGTGACAACATGCTTCACAGTGATGCCTTCCATCTCCGCCATCTCTGCTGCCATCTCAAAGTTCATGACATCACCGGTATAATTCTTAACGATCATAAGCACACCAGCATCGGTTGCGACTGCCTTAATGCCCTCATAGATCTGATCCGGAGTCGGGGAGGTAAAGACCGGTCCCGCAACTGCGGCATCTAACATTCCGGTTCCGACAAAACCGCCATGAGCCGGTTCATGCCCGCTTCCGCCGCCGCTGATTAAAGCCACCTTACCCTCTTTCTTCTCGGCCCGCACAACGACATTACCGCAATCCAGCTTTTTCAAATGCCGGGGATAAGCCTTCACCATCCCTAAAATCATCTGTTCTTCCACTAATACCGTATCGTTGATAAATTTTTTCATTGAGAACCCCCTTGTCCATACATTATATTATGAATTTATTCATCTTCACCCAGGCAATTCATATCATTTAAGCCGCAAGTTGTATCCTCTTCTTCATCCTCTACGCAGTTCATATCATTTAAACCGCAGGTTGTATCATCTTCTTCTCCAAGACAATTCATGTCATTTAAGCCGCAGGTTGTATCTTCATCTTCGGTTATCCCGTTCATATTGTTGATATCCATTTTCTTGATCTTCATAGAAAGTCCTCCTTCGACTAATTATATACAGCAACGCAGGGCCGCAAAAAGGCCCAAAGTTATCTACACCTCTTTTGTCGCTACGATATCTACTCCTGTTCCTGCCACATTAGACAAGATCACATCGCCAATCCGGACAGGCGCTTTCACCGTGATGCCTTTGAGTGCTTTTACACACTCAGAGATTTTATCTTTGGGTATATCCTCTCTGGTTTTTACCGATACCATATCGGATTTTCCGCCTTCCACCTTCACGGTGGATGTGACGATCCTGGTGGGATTGGTAACTTCCTTTCGGCCATATACCTCACCTCGCTTACAGGTATATCCTGTAATATTCACGATTTCCTGGCCTTCCAATTCCACGGTCAGAGGGCAGCCCATAGGACAGCTGATACAGATAAGTTCTCTTTTTTCCATGACCTAGGCCTCCTCTACCCTTATTGTAATCCTGTCAATATCCGGATGCAACAGTAACTTTTCTTTTTCCAGTTTTATTTCTTCCATTTCTCCTGGCGCCATCACCATCCGTTTCCGATGCAATACCCTCTCGTCATTAAAGTATACACCGATATAGCAATTTTTATAAACATTTCCAACCCGGAAACGAACAATCTGGGTTGCCTCCATACGTTCTGGATTAATCGTGCTTGGAACCGTATAACGGACCCCATCAGTTCCTTCAAGGATGATTTCCCGGCCGTTCGGTTTTTGCTCCCCGTTTTTCACATAATTTGATGCATTCTTTCCGGCAGCAGCAGCTTCTTCTGAAACAAAATCCACCAAATCATGTACATGAAGTACATTTCCGCAGGCGAAGACTCCCTCCACATTCGTTTCCAGACTTTCGTTTACAATCGGGCCTGATGTGACCGGATTCATAACAACTCCCATGGCTCCTGAGAGCTCATTTTCCGGTATCAATCCTACCGATAAGAGCAAGGTATCACAGGAATATTCCTCTTCTGTTCCTGCAATTGGTTTTCCCCTGTCATCCACTGCCGCCAGAGTAATTCCCTCCAGCCGCTCCTTACCTCTGATCTCGATTACCGTGTGGCTTAGTTTTAGCGGGATTCCATAATCATCCAGGCACTGCACAATATTCCTTTTCAGCCCTCCGGAATATGGCATGATCTCAGCCACCACTTTAACCTTAGCCCCTTCCAGGGTCAATCGTCTGGCCATAATCAGACCGATATCACCGGATCCAAGAATCACCACCTCGCGCCCGGGCATGAAGCCTTCCATATTAACCAGACGCTGTGCGGTACCGGCTGAAAAAATACCGGCCGGCCGATATCCAGGTATATTGAGAGCTCCCCGGGAACGTTCTCTGCATCCCATCGCCAGGATGATCGCCTTGGCCTGGATATCAAACAGTCCCTCCTCTCTGTTCATTGCCGTAACTACCTTTTCAGGGCTGATTTCAATAACCATTGTATTAAGGACATATTCAATCTTATATTTTTCCACTTGTTCCGTGAATCGAGCTGCGTATTCCGGTCCAGTCAATTCTTCCTTAAATGTATGCAGTCCAAAGCCGTTATGAATGCACTGATTTAATATCCCTCCCAGCTCTTTATCCCTTTCCAGGATCAAGATACTCTCAGAGCCGTTATCCCGGGCCGCAATCGCTGCAGCAAGGCCAGCAGGACCGCCGCCAATTATCACAATATCATATTCTTTCATCCGAAGCGCGCCCCCTTTTTATATTCTGTCCTTGTTATATCCGACTAACAGCTGTGAATCCCCGCCGGATTTCGTAATCTCTGTCATTGGAATGCCCAGTTCCCGGTGCAGGATCTCCATTGTTTTAGGCGTACAAAAACCCGCCTGACAGCGTCCTGCTCCCGCCCTGGTCCGACGTTTGATACCATCTAAGGTACGAGCACCTAACGGCCGGTGAATGGCATCTAAAAGCTCCCCTTCTGTGACCATCTCGCAACGGCAGATAATATTACCATATGCCGGTTCTTTCTCAATCAGGGCTGCTTTCTCCTCTTTTGACAGAGTATCCAGATCAATATTTCCTTTGCGGGTTCCGTTAAAATCAGGATTTACATCCAGGTCCAGCTTTTCCCGTAAAATTTCTGCTACCATTTTGCCGATCGCCGGACTGCTTGTAAGACCTGGCGACTCAATACCTGCACAGTCCACAAAACCCGGTGCATCTTCCAGCTCCCGGATTATAAATTCATGATGATCTTCATGGGCTCTTAAACCTGCAAAAGAGGTGATCACTTGTCTCATCGGCAGATTCTTCACGTTCAAACTGGCCTTTGAAAGTTCATCAAGACCCTCCCTGGTGGTTGCCGTGCCTTCCTTATCTTCAATATCAACAGCAGTTGGGCCGATGATAAGATTTCCATGTACCGTAGGAGTTACCAGTACCCCCTTGCCATACTTACTCGGCAATGCAAAAATTGTCCGGTTCACATGCTTTCCTGCATTTTTGTCCAGTAGAAAATAATCGCCGCGCCTGGGAGTGATATGGATCTTTGATTCACTGACCATATTATGAAAACGGTCTGCATAAACACCGGCCGCATTCACCACATACCGGGTCTCGTACACGCCCTGGCTGGTCTCCAGCTTCCAGCCACCCTCGATCGGCTCTATACTCTCTACCTCGGTATCAAATTTAAAGTCAATGCCATTCGTATAAGCATTTTCTGCCAATGCAATATTCAAATGAAAGGGACATACAATCCCCGCTGTCGGAGCAGATAAAACTGCAACCACCTCATCTGTCAGGTTTGGCTCCATTTCCCTGATTCTTGCCTTATCTGTAATAATTTCCAGATCCTCTACACCGTTTTTAACGCCCCGGTCATAAAGGGCCTGCAGATTCGGCAGAGATGCTTCATCCAGGCATACAACCAAAGACCCGCACTGCTCAAAAGGAATATCAAGCTCCTTGGAAAGTTCTGGCATTATTTGATTTCCTTCTACATTCAGCTTGGCCATCAAGGATCCTTCTGCCGCATCATAGCCGGCATGGATGATGGCACTGTTGGCTTTAGAGGTGCCGCAGCACACATCCTCTTCTTTTTCCAGAACACAGGCATTCACCTTATATCGGGAAAGTTCACGTGCGACGGCACTGCCAGACACACCTGCTCCAATTATAATTACGTCATACATACTTTAAGTGTCCTCCCTTTCAGATATTGCCAAAAAACGGCGCAAATAAGACGTGTTTCCACGCCTATTTGCGCCGCTCCATTCTCCCGCAATCTATATATGATTATTATCGTTCAGAATGATTGTATGATTATCTTAATATTATGCCCAGGGAATTGCCTGATACAGCAGTACTGCAGCAATCGCACCAATAACTGGACCGATGATAACAACTGGTGCATAACCCCAATTAGAATCGCCTTTGTCCTTAATCGGAAGAACACTGTGGGCAATACGCGGGCCAAGGTCACGAGCCGGATTAATTGCATATCCGGTCAGCCCGCCAAGAGACATACCAACAGAAACGATAATACCAAATACCAGGAGCTTATCCAGACCAGTAGCAATGCCGCTAACCTGTGAGATACCCTTAATACTAAATACCAATACGAATGTACCGATCGCTTCGCTTAAAATATTGCGTCCCATATTGGGAATGGAAGGTCCAGTTGAAAATACACCCAGCTTGGTAGCCGCAGATTCCGTTGCATCAAATTGATCCTTGAACAGAAGATAAACAAGAACCGCCCCACAAAATGCACCGGCAAACTGAGCCACGATATAACCGGGAACCAGTGACCAGGCCATGCTTCCATCCACAGCCAAAGCAATTGTTAATGCAGGATTAAAATGAGCACCAGAAGCTGCGCCGAAGATAAAGGCCGGAATTAAAACAGCAAGACCCCATGCAAAGGTGATTTGGATTGAACCAGCACCTTTCATACCAGACTTGTTTAATGTTACGTTTGCTACAACACCATCGCCTAAAAGAATCAGAATCATAGTTCCGATAAATTCTGCTATATATGGCAACATAATGTATCCCCCTAGTTTATTTTTGTACACCTGTCAATAGTTACAAAAATTATTTTTATTCATCCTTTGACCAGCCATAAGAATACTTAACAGCTTTATTCCAGCCATTTATCATTGTATTCCGCTTTTCTTCAGAGATCTCCGGTGTAAATGTTTTATCAATTGCCCAGTTTTTAATAACCTCTTCCTTATTTGCCCAGTAACCAACTGCAAGACCTGCCAGATATGCAGCGCCCATCGCAGTTGTCTCGACACACTGAGGACGGTTAACCGGTGCATCAATGATATCTGCCTGTGTCTGCATCAGATAATTGTTGGCACTTGCGCCACCATCTACTTTAAGAGCAGCCAGCTGAATGCCGGAGTCAGCTCTCATCGCCTGCAGTACATCGTTCACCTGATAGCAGAGGGAATCAAGAGTTGCCCGGATAATATGGTATTTGTTTACACCACGGGTAATTCCAACTAAAGTACCTCTGGCATACTGATCCCAATGAGGTGCACCAAGACCTGTAAACGCAGGAACCACATAACAGCCGTTGGTATCCTTAACCTTATTCGCCATATACTCGGAATCCTGAGCAGAATCGATCAGCTTTAATTCATCACGCAGCCATTGAATCGCAGCACCTGCCACAAAAATTGAACCTTCCAGTGCATAATTCACTTTTCCATCCAATCCCCAGGCGATGGTTGTTACGAGACCATTCTTAGAGAATACCGGCTTCTCACCAGTGTTCATCAACATAAAGCATCCGGTTCCATATGTATTCTTCGCCTCACCGGCATTAAAGCAAGTCTGGCCAAACAGCGCGGCCTGCTGATCACCTGCGGCTCCGCCGATCGGAATGATGCCGCCGAAAAACTGCGGATCACTTTCCCCATATACGCAGCTTGATGGCTTAGCTTCCGGAAGCATTGACTTAGGAATATTAAGCTCTGCCAGAATTTCATCATCCCATGTTAACGTATTGATGTTAAACATCATGGTACGGGAAGCATTGGAGTAATCCGTTACATGAACCTTACCCTTAGTCAGCTTCCAAATCAGCCAGGTCTCTACTGTACCAAACAGTAATTCACCCCTTTCGGCACGTTCCCGGGCTCCTTCTACGTTATCAAGAATCCATTTTAACTTTGTTCCTGAAAAATAGGCATCAATTACTAAACCTGTTTTCGCACGGAAGGTGTCAACTAAGCCTTTTTCTTTCAAAGAGTCACAGTATTCGGCGGTTCTCCGGCACTGCCATACAATCGCATGATATACGGGCTCCCCAGTCTCCTTATCCCATACAATTGTTGTTTCACGCTGGTTTGTGATACCGATGGCTGCGATATCCTCTGCGCGTGCGCCGATCATTGATATAGCCTCAACTGCAACTCCCAGCTGTGTTGACCAGATTTCATTTGCATCATGCTCTACCCAGCCTGGCTTTGGAAAATACTGTGTGAACTCCTTTTGTGCCACACTGCACATCTCACCCTTTTCGTTAAAAAGGATACATCTGTTACTTGTAGTACCCGCGTCCAATGCCATTACATACTTAGCCATAAAAACCCTCCTTCTTAGTAGTTGATACCATTCTTCAGTGTCATTTATACTCAACTGCTTTCCTAAAAACAGCTCAGTTCCTTCTTACATTTTCCATACCATCGGATTGGTTGTGGATACGGATATCGCACCTGCGGCGAGAGCCTCCATCACATCCTCTTTGTCCGATATCAGTCCCCCGGCTATCACCGGCACCTTGACCAGACTGCATACCCTCTTAATCACCTTCGGCATCAGACCTGGCAATATTTCAATAATATCCGGCCTGGCTATACTCATCAGCCTATCTATATTCTCAAAGGCCATAGAATCCAAAACAAATATTCTTAATGTTGTAAATAATGATAATTCTCTAGCCCGTTTAATCAGTGCCGGCTTCGTTGAGATAATGCCGTCTGCATGCGTATTATCCTTGATGAAATCGACTGCAATTTCTCTTCCGCTTAATCCTGTAATCAGGTCAATATGTACCATAGCAACTTTATCCGCATCTTTTATCTGCTTAACAATCGAACTCAAGTTGCAGATATCTCCAAACAGGATAAATACCACCCGGATCTCCTCCATGCTACAGCAGTCGGCTAAGCCTTTCATATCCTTTACCGCCGCTATAACAGGATTGCTCTCAAACAAGTCATAAAATTTCTGGTCCATTGGAGCTCCTCTCTATTTCACATCACAGCTGAAAAAGAGCATAGTTTAGAACCAACATTTCTGTTGTTCTGCTATGCTCTCATCATCTCCGCATGATTATTACCTTGAACTCAATATAGCACATTGTATATACTCTTTCAATAGTTCAAATTTTTTTCTACAAAACCAAACAGTTTCCCGGTGCAACTAGCCATATTTTTGTGCACTTTGTATATTATTTTAAGTTTTTTATTATTTTTTTAGTTATTTGTTTAACAATGTGACAATTTCCTCTATTGTCTTGTTCCCCATATGGATTTCTTTATCATTAAATATGACCATGGGAACACGCTCAATATTATACTTTTCAACCAGATCCCCATAGAGTGCCGCGTCGATCATTTCCGCCTCGATAACCGGATTTAAAATGGCAATCTGCTGGCAGGCCGTCACCACTACAGGACAATGATGACATGACAAGGATACACATATCTTAATATTGGTTTTCGTTTTGAGCTTGGATATCTTTTTTTTCAGGCCGCCGGATATCTTTTGTCCCGGGCCAGCCAGATTATAAATAGCCAAAATAAACGAATTAATTTCTTTCCCGCCCGGAATTCCGTGAAAAGCACATCGGCCATAGCTTCCCGCCTTGTAAAGACCGGTAACCGGCAGAAAAGCCGTATCCAACTCCGAAACCTGATCCCCCTCCTCTGGAGAGTAAAGCTCCAGTTGCAGTTTTTCACTGAGAGAAACAATCGTTTTCAGAAATGAAGCCATCTGCAGATCTTTCTCCCGGGAAATATCCACCACCGATTTGATCGTCACCGGGTCTTCCATCTTTTTTAATATGTCAGACAGCTGTACTTTCAGCTCCTGATCAATCAGATCACTTTCCGCCGATATTGTTGTAATATCAAGCATAACAGGGCACCTCCTCATATGTTGTCCGTTTCTATACCTCATTGAATGAGATACAATGAATATTCTTCTGTATGCCTATTTTATCGAAAAAAATGCTGACTATCAATAGTAAAATTTTAATTTGTCTCACAATAATTATTATTGAAGAAAAAAATGCCATTCTGATTCTAATTATATCATACATAGTACCATCTTTGTCCGCAAAAAAAACACGTATCTTAAATATATTTATGCATATATTATAAAAATTAGTAAAATCCTTAAGAGGCCACGAATGCGCATAAGTAATTTAGGTACAATCACGCTAGTTGGACGAATACTGCAAGTCCATAATGCAGTGGTTGAAAAGGTTTTTCTTATTAATAGCGCTACCGGATATCTGGACATTATCTATGCCAACTATGAACAAAATGAAGCCATATCCAAATCATTAAGACTTAACGTAGACATCAACACTGTCATTCTCAATTCATTTGGCTATCATATATCCTTATCAGACATCGAAGAAGGCATGCTGGTAGATTCATTATTTTCACCTATTAAGCAAGGACTCACTCCGCCACAGGCTGATGCAGATTTAATTGTTGCAAGAACATACGATCAGCCGCCACTGAATTTTATTATAGATCGAATCGCAAAAGTAGATATCGATAACTCTCTTCTCTTTACCGGCGATCCAAATAATGCAGATAATCAAATTAAATTTAACATCAGCGATATCACTACGATTCGAGACAAAGATAGCAACCCTGTTCCTCTTCGTTCACTTCATCCTGGTTTATTGGTAGATGTGCTTGTCGCTCATACCAATTTTCAAAATGCGGTGATTCCGAATGAAGCTGATGCACTGCATGTCCAAATATTATAAATATAATAAAAAGACTACTAAATAATATTACTTTTAGTAGTCTTATGATATAATTCATAGTTTTTCACTTTCGTCTTCTTTCACAAACTTTTCACAGTTTCATCAAAATCCCGTCACACTTTACAGGTATATTAATAAATGTAAAGAGGCTAATCACCCTTATAAATAAAACTTTTTTCATACAGCCGGCAGGATTCCCCCGATCTTGCCGGCTCCTCCCTTTTTATCGGGTATAATCCAACTTCTTTCTATTTTTTCAATAATATTTTCTCTGCTTTCATTCCTGATTTTTCGCAGATTTCTGAAGTATCTCCTTTATCTGAGGTATGGTTTTGCCATCTTGGCGCATATCCCTTATTTCCTCAATTCGGATTATTGCTTCTATACGTTTGAATCTCCTGGTCAGATTCGTTTCTGCCTGTTCAAAAGGAAGCATTCCCTCTTCCGTATAGAACTTAAGGGTACTGTATCTGGTATTGGTCAGCCGCACCAATTCTCCGATTGATACATATTCCGATTCCATTATTTTTTCAAGTGTTCGCTGCCTCGACATATCCAGTTCCTCACAGATTGTAACGACGTAATCTCACTCCATGGATTGGCATTTTACCGCTAATAGCTCCAGGGATTAATTCATATTTAATATTATCAATTTTTACAACCGGTACTGCACCATCTCGAAGTACCTCATATACATGCCCCTGTGAAGATATTCGATCCAGTACATTCTTCAATCGCAACTGTGCGTTTGGAAAATATTCTTCTGTATCGATAAAAATAGATTGTCTTCTTTCAAAGAAAGGGAATATGAAATTAAATCCTTTTCCTGTCTCGGTAGCAGCTGCCTGGCTTTTTATACGTAAAAAACCAACGACTACCGTACTCCATAAAGAACGCACCGTAATGGGATAAAGTGCTCTTGCCAAGGTGCTTTCACTGCGAAGACCTGTCAACCTCTCTGTAATTTTATTTTGTTCATAGACAGAGAAAACCTCAAAGAAGCATAGGGACTCCTGCAGCAGCCATACCAAAATAATACTTTCCTCTGAGATGGGTCCTTCTTCTAAAAACTCAGCTCTTAATAAATCTAACTGGCACTCAAATTCCCTTGTTTCGCTAACATAGGTTTTTAGCTTAATATTTTCATCATAAAATAAATCACAGCCTAACAAACTAGAAACCTTAGAAAGCAGCTGTTTACTTTGTAACCGATCAGCGTACGTTCGCTCCAATACCTTTTTATTTGCTTTTTTAATAGCAGCTTTTATTCCTTCTTCATTAAAATTCCATTTACCTGTCGCTGGGTCGTAGTTTTCCTCTAAAAATACAGCAGCAGCCAATACCTTTAATACATTCTGCTTAGCAGTTTCTCTATGCTCACTCTCTTTACCGTTAAAACTAATTAGTGCAAAACGTTCTGATAATGTTAAATCCATAATAATCCTCCTTTAGCTGTATTAATAATGGGTCCACCTACTATTCACTATGTTACTTACTACTTACTACTTACTACTTATGATTTATATTACCACTTTGTGAATAAAATTACAATACCTTACGTTGTTAATTCTAGATGATCATTTGAATTATTGGATTAAATACTTTTTCTCGTTAGAACGTTACCCACTAGGAAAACCGAAAAAAGTAGCCCCCATATAAATGGGAGCTAACATTATACATCCTCCAAATCCCTACTCCATATTTTAACTGTTCATCAATCAATCGGATATTGAAATGCTCTGTTTCATTCAGCACATTTTCTTCAAACTCTCTTGGGTCAATCATTCCTTCATACCAGCTGCATTGATTAAAATACCTCTGCAACTCTTCATCCGCAAACCGTCTGCCATGTCTTGCATAAATCTCATTTTTTGCAATCCGCAGCTGACTGGCGGAAAGATTCCATAAATCAGGCTCCTGCAACAGACTATCGCTGCTGTTAGGAAATACAAATTCAGATCCATCATATTTTGCCGTATCAGACTGAATACGGAAAGTGTCCTGTATTTGACTGATCTCATTATGCATTTTATTGTATTCCTCCATTATTACATTGTCTTCCGTATAAAACGTCACATCTGTAGGCTCTGACATTACATAAACATAAGGACCATCATATCCCCATATATGATAGTCTGGCAGATTAACATAGCTGCAGTCCGAATATGCCTGAATATAGAATAAAACCCCATCCCCTATCAAGTCATAGGATTTTTTTTGATGGTAGCTGCACCCTCCTTTAAACTCATTTCTGACTGCCAGACTATTCCATTCTTTCGGCAAATCCATCTCAAAGCCCGGCGCCTGAGTATTAGAAGCCTGATAAGTCGGCTCTCCCTCCGTTTCAGATATCTCTGTTTCCATCTGCTCATCTTCTGCCTTCTCTGCAGCAGTTGTTTGTTGTATGTGTTCTTCGACTTTCGTCTCTTCATATGTTATCGTTTTACTAGTTTCCCAATGATGTGGTTCCATTAACATAAGAATTCCAAACAGCACCATGTAAATGCCAAGAACTCCGGTTAAAACAATCCGGCATACAAGGCCGGTCTTATCTTTGAGAAAGCCTGGAGATTCTACATAGGTACAAGCTCCATGTTCCATTGCCTGCCTGACTGCTATATTTTCAGGGCTGTATGAAAGAAGATTGCCACAGATATTTTTTGCCTTCTCCATTTCACCTGCTTGTTCATAAACTTTCATCTGAATGGGCATTAGCGGTATGCGACGATATGAATCTGAATAACGATCACAATATACATTTACATAGGCTTCCACCTGTCCAAATTTCTGTTCAATATAAGCCTTCCTGATTTCAGATAAAAGAAGGATCGCCTCCCCCATCCTTTTTAGTCCGGGATGTTTTTTTACAAGCTGCTTCTGGTACGAATATTCTGCTTCAGCATCTAAAAGCCTGCCCAGACCTATGAAGCATACGTAACATAAATTACTGTGAGCAAGCTGCATCAGTTTCTTCTCCTGAGTACCTTTCCAGCCATAATCTGCCAGCTTTAAAGCCTGCACATATCTTCCGGCCCTGGAAAGTCCGACGGCAGCATTATGTACTTGTTTCTTAAAGTAAGACTGATGACGATAGGGACCATATGCTGCCTCCATAAGAAAAGCTACTGCTGCAGTAAGGGGCCGATTCTCTTTTGTAAGTACCTCCATATACATTTTTGCCCAACAAACTTTCAAAGTACCACCTAAGCCTAGAATCACCAGAGTTAAAATAAAAACAATTCCTATATAGTCTAATGATTTCAGAATGACCCATTTGTATAAATATTCCTGGAACATGTAAAAACCTGATCCACAGGCAAAAAATAATATCAGGCACCGGTTCCAGTATCGTCTTCTGTCATGAATCAAAAACCATCGCTTTCCGGCCTCAAATGCTGCCTGATTCTCTGGGTCATCTATAAATTCATACAAACTTTCCTTTGCATAACTTCTATTTTCACCATTGTTTCTAAAAAGCAGAAATACACTCAGTATCCCAAATATGACAACGACATACAGGTAAAGGTACACCCGAATATTTGTCATCTCTCCTTGACTAAAGTGTATCGAAGTCACCCCCACAGAACTTAATATTTCCCATTGCCAATTATCTGTATTGTCAAGGCCAAACAGCAAAAGATGGATTGGCGTGCTGTCTAATGTTTTACCCTTGATATTTCCACCTATTGTTAGTCTCATTTGCTGCTCATCCAACCTGCCTGTATAATAGATCGCAGCATGAACGCCTTTTTCAGCAGCAAAAATATCGACATCCTTACTATTTGCCCCGATATTGATAGCAAAATTCTGCTTTGCAGGCATAATTTCTATCTCTAAAAAGTGAAGCCTCTTTCCTTCACTAAAAGAAATCCACAATAAGAAGCAACTGATCAAAATGCCCAACCCATAATACAAGAGCCGCATTCTGCTTAACTTTACTCCGCCTTTTTTATTCATTCTTCCTCCCCCGTAAAAAATATAGAATAATTTAATGATAGCATAAAAATGAATGAAAAGAATAACAAATTCATAAATATTTCCAAACGAATTACTTTAAAAGCAGGCAGGTAACCGATGGATTTGTCCCAGAATCCATGTGACATACAAAAAAACAAGGTACAGATTATTATTCCTGCACCTTGTTTTCTACTATTGGCTGATGAACAAATCATAAGCATAATTTTTGATATAAAATTCGTGACAAACATCATACTTCATTTTCATAATACAACTGTCCGCATGCAGCACTAATTTCAGAACCAAATTGCGTTCTAATGGTTACGCTTATACCGGCTTTCTTTAGAGTACTGCAAAATTGCCTGATAGCATTTGAAGATTGAAATCTAATTGTTGTTTTATCAGTAGAATTATAAGGGATTAAATCAATGTGATATAAATGTCCCCACGAACCACGACTTTTCAGTAAACCTGCAACTGCTTCTGCATGATCTTTGGAATCATTAATTCCATCAAGCATGATATAAGCAATAAACACCCGCCGGCCCGTATGAATGATATGTTCATCCAATGCTTTCATCACTTCATTCAATGGAAATCTTTTATTTACAGGCATTAAATCGCTTCGTTGTTTATCAAATGGTGAATGAAGGGAAAAGGCCAGATTCACTTGTGGGAACTCTTTGGTCAATCGTTGAATTCCCGGAATAATGCCAACTGTTGAAATAGTAACTCTTCGCTGACCTAATCCAAATAATTTCTGATCCGTTAAAATTTTTATTGCATCAAATAACTCTGGATTTGCAAAAGCCTCACCCATTCCCATAAACGAAACACTACTTAGTCTATGGTTGTTAAAAAGGAAATAAAGTAATTGGTCCGTTATCTCATCAGCAGTAAGATTGCGTTTAAATCCAGCACTTCCCGTTGCACAAAAACGACATCCAAAACCACAACCACATTGGGTAGATATACAAAACGATTCCCACCCCTGTTTATATTTTAGTCCAACAGCTTCTATTTTTTCTCCATCAGTTAATTCAAAGAGTAATTTTTCAGCTTGTTTGGAATCTTGTATAAAAACAGATTTTACACTTGATACACGATTTCCAAACTCATTTGCTAAAGCCTTCCTTAACGCTTTTGGTAATGTCTGCATATTATCAAATTGATCAATTTTTTGATGAAAAATAGCATTAGTAAGCTGTTCGTATCTATAATCAGGTAATTTCAAATCTGATACTATTTGATTCATTTTATTATATTTTGTTTTAGTCTGTTTCACGCAGGCTTCCTCCTCACTTTTAATCGTTAGGATGCAAAGCCAGTATGATTAGCGACTTATACTACTCCATGCAAGCGTCGCCCAAAACATCCGGCTTTGCATGGAGCCTATTGTGTGTTGCTATTAAAAACTCCTTAATCATATTAATTTCCTTTTCTACTTTACAATTTAATTGTTTTTGTTGCTACATTTTCACAAAATGTTCTGTCATGCTCGACAAACAAAATTGTAAGTTCCTGCTCCGTTAATAACTTCTCAATCTGCATACGGGAAATGACATCAATAAAGTTCAATGGTTCATCCCAAATATATAAATGTGCCCGTTCACACAGACTTTTTGCAAGCAGTACCTTTTTCTTCTGCCCACCGCTAAAATCTTCGATATGCTTTTCAAACTGTTCTCTTGAAAAATCAAGTTTTCTAAGCATGGATTTAAATAAGCTTTCATCAATACCCTGCTTATCTGCATACTCAGATAAATCACCATACAAATCTGAAGTATCTTGTGAGACATACGAGATGATTAGCTTGTTGTTCTTTCTTACAATTCCACTATGTGGGATGTCATCTCCATAAATCAATTTCAATATACTTGATTTTCCACTGCCGTTCTTTCCTTGAACAGCAATTTTTTCACCTTGCTCGATCGTGAAACTTATTCCTTCACAGACTATTTTATCGTCATATTTAATTGCAACATCTGTAAGCTCTACAAGTCTTTTATCATGGAACGAAGACGGTGTTAATTTTAAGCTTTCATTTGATTCAATATTTTTAAGAAGTTTTGACTTTTCCTCAATCATGTTTTGTTGTCTGGCTTCAATATTTTTGGCACGCTTCATCATTTTAGCAGCTTTATGTCCAACATATCCTCTGTCTAATTTGCTTCCGGAATTAGTGGTTCCATACTTACTGCTTTCAACACTATCTGACCAGGTGGAAGTCCGTTTCGCAGCGCTGGAAAGTCTGGTGATATCCCTTTTTAATTTCTCATTTTCTGCCAGCTCGTAACGATCCTGTAACTCTTTGTTACTCCACCATGAAGAAAAATTTCCCTTTTGTATTTCAATATTAGTTTTATTAATGGATAAGATATGATCGATACAATTATCCAAAAAGGACCTGTCATGGGATATAAGAATAAATCCTTTCTTTTTCTTCAAGTAATCACTCAGCTTTTGTCTGGCTTCTGCATCCAAATGATTGGTTGGCTCATCGATCAGTAAGAAGGATTTCTCCTTCAAAAACATAGCAGCCAGTAGTGCTTTGGTCTGCTCCCCTTTCGATAGTGTGTAAAACTGCCTGTATAACGTGTCATAGTCCATATCTAATAATGATAATTCTTTAACTATCTCCCAATCCTCCGAATTTGGACTGATTTCCTTTATAACATCCATGGTGAAATTACTTTGTTCCTGCACTTCATAAGGAAAATATTCAAACGTTATATTCGCTGAAATGCTTCCGCTATATTCGTATTTACCCAGCAAAAGATTTAAAAACGTTGTCTTTCCTCTGCCATTTCTTCCGGTAAAGCCTAATTTCCAATCGGTATCAATCTGAAAGCTTACATTTTCAAAAATATTATCATAACTACCTTCATAAGCAAAGGTAAGGTTTGCAACATTTATTAAAGACATATATTTGTCCTCCTCTGAATTTAATAATTTAAATAACAAAGTCGGAACAATAGGCGACCTTATTATTACTCCATATAAGTGCCGCCTGCAGTATCCGACTCTATATGGATAGAAACATGTGTTAGTAACGTGTCTTTATTTATCATAATATAATTACTCCTCCTTTTCGATTAAATAAAAATAGAGCTGCAAGAATTAATTATTCTTACAGCTCATAAATATACGCAGTTAAGCTAAACAGGATAGCACAACAAAAGTGTATAAATTAAGAGAAAAAGAATATTTTTCTTGCATGAGTACAACAAAACAAACAGGACACCCCTGTTTCGCTTCGTATTCATTGTACTGGAAAAATTAGCAAGAAAAATTAATCATCTTTTCACCTCAATTTATTTTTTACCATTGTACTATCAATTGCTTGAAAAGTCAATATGAGTTTCCTGTGTTCGATTCAAGATTTCATCCTCTATAAAGTTTTTCGAAATATACATTGCACTTATGATAGGCGCAAATCGCCTGTATTGGATTGTTTCTTTGTCATATTTATTTTGAGCCTTCTCTGTTTTGCTTATGATTGATTGAACAGGTGGTAATGCTTTTAATAAATCTGTATCCTTATACATCCCTTTATTACTATCATTTTCTATTAAGGCTTTTGAAATATACAGAGCCTTTATTCTGTTTTGTGACATACTCCCACCACTTAGCACCACATTTGGGATCTACCAAATGCTTATGCTAGAAGTGAGGGCTTCTTGCTCAAGTAACCTAACGGTTACAGTATCAACAAGCTATCTCCGTGTGCCCCACGGTTTCTTTTAGCCGTTTATGCCAATACTAATATTCCTTGTTTCTTGATATTGCGTGCAGCATTT
>Ga0213824_1001115_pt1 | contig 16788 bp, 16 predicted proteins | sample MC6MC0906MG_FD_179892 | JGI IMG/M metagenome (GOLD analysis project Ga0213824, IMG submission 179892) | Enriched soil aggregate microbial communities from Iowa State University, Ames, United States - MC6-MC0906-MG | ecosystem: Environmental > Terrestrial > Soil > Unclassified | place: USA: Iowa...
CTTAAATTTCAAACCGACTATCAAACCACATATTACATGCCCTAATTCATGAATAGCTAACACTAACAATGCAATCCCGAAAAAGGCCCATATTTCTATAATTTGCTGTACTTTTTCTATTCGAATAAGCCCATATAAAGCGGAGCAAACGAAAGCAACGAACATTGAAAAAGCAGGTCTTCTTAAAATGTCCACCGTTTTTCTCCCCTTAATAAATCATTTTTTTATGCATTTCGTACATATATGTTCCAACATGTAATACCCAAACGAACGAAATCATAATGACCATAAAGAAGTCTTTTCCATCTAAAATTGCATACGCAATCGCCGCCAACCACGCACAAGCAAGTGTCATATTTGTATATTGATATGCCTTATATCCCGCTTCATGAACAATTTGCTTTTGCCCTTCATCTGCATTCTTTGCCCACATTTCCATTGACTGAGAATACGTAACACTCTGTTCTGGATATAGAGCGTTATACCTTTTCCTCATTACAGATCCTAACCAAGTTATAGCAATAAAGCACACTGTAGATACCACAATACTTACACTAACAAAGAGCAAGTTCCCCTCACTTGTATACGTTCTATAAAAAGCGATAACTGAGCAAACAAACCATGATGGAATAACAATTTCCATTACTCGAAAATAAATAAGCGCTATCCCTAATCTTCGTCCCTTATCATTTTCTTCTTCATCTTTCGTTTGTGCGAGCGCTCTTGTACGCTTCCAAATATAATATATAACCGCTATGCCCAATACACTCATCATAGCAATGCTAATAACAGGAGGTATTTTGCTAGTCCTCTCTGTTGCAATATCTCCTACTGCATACCCTATAAACCCACCAAAAATTGCTCCTACTAACAACTTTAATATAGCCGTCATTTTCCCATTTCCCTTACTCCCCATCTCCATCTTCTCCCTCCACTAACATAAATATCTCCTCCACCGGCGCTCCAAAAATTTGTGCGATTTTTAGCGATAACACAATAGATGGTGCATAATCCCCCCGCTCAATTAAACTAATGGTTTGCCGTGATGAGCCAATCGCTTTACCTAACTCACCTTGTGATAAACGATGCTTTGCTCGAAATTCTCTCACCCGATTTTGAAGCTTCATATTTTACCTCTTTTTCTTTTATTTAATTAGAATTGTAAATAATATCCCGTTGTATGTCAATTATCATTGTCATTTTGACGTAGATACATGTCAAAAACACATATATATTATACTAGATATAACGTATATAATAATTTTTAAGAACTACATAATGGAGGTGTCTCATGGATAAAAAAATGATTTTTCCTTACGCTCTTATTAAATTTTCAGCGGCCTGTTCTCTTCTTTTTTCTTTTGTATTATTTTTCTTTATTGGAAGTGATATGAACTTCTTTAAAACTTCCGCATACTTAACTGGATTTTTATATAATTTTTGGTTGTATCTTCTTTTCTTCTACGCGATTTTGTGCTCGCTTGTCATTGACAAATTAAATGCAAAACATAATAGCACGCCAAGAAAAATTTTGCTTTATATTCTATCTGGTTACTTATTCTTTCTTCCATTGCATATATACAATGGAGGAGATGTAATCGTAACTTTCATAATGGGATCAGTGGGGGCAATTTGTTCACTTTTCTTTTATTTATGTACATGTATAGCAAATAAATCAAAATGGTTTCGATATGCGACCGCTATTATCATTCCTATTTTATTCATCGCGATATGCTCTATTGATTTTACTCAAAAAGAACAATGGGTTGAGCACAGTACAAAAAATACATTTGAGGCGGATTTCTCATATTTTAACGGCACACATAAAATACCCGTTTATGTAAAAAAGGGAGAAACACTTGAAGTTAACGTAAACTTCCTTATTAGTGAAAATAGCGCCTATCAAGGTTATGGTACTTACTTTTCTAGTGAATTTAATACATATGAACCCCTTCCCGAACTAAGCGACGATACGTATGAACTTTCCCCTAGCAAAACGGGAACATATTATATAGTAGTGACCGGTTACGGTATCGAAGGAAAAATAAAAACAAGCTGGAAAATAAAATAAAAAAGGCAGTGCTTTTGCACTGCCTCCCTAAAATCTGACATAGAATGGATTCCATATTAACTTGCGTTTTGTAAAAACACTCGTTTTAGTTGCTTGCGGAAACGAACGCTTAACGTGATTGCTACAATGACAATGGCTCCGAAAATGATTTTGCCGATATGATCTTCCAATAATCCGAAAATATCATGTAAGTTACCACCTAACCAGTAGCCACCGATTAAGAAGAATGATACCCAGAATAAAGCACCTGAATAAATTGTAATCGCAAAACGGCGAAACGGTAAGTTAATGATACCTGCAAAGTATCCTGTAAAATGACGTACTCCAGGAATGAAGAAACCGATAAAGATAAGGAAATATCCGTATTTATCGAACCACATTCTCGTTAAATCAATTTTTCTTTGTGTTAAAAATACATACTTCCCATACTTTTGAACAAAAGGCATACCAAGCTTATTCCCTAAAAAGTATTGAATCGTCATTCCTACACTTGTCCCAATAAAGGATAGGATAATTAAAATAGGTAAACTTAGATCACCCTTCTGTGCTAAAAACCCCGCATATGCTAATGTTGGCTCTCCCGGAAACGGAAGCGCAATATATTCTAACAGCAAGCCTACAAGCACTACATAATACCCGTATTGCTGAAATAATTCATGAACCCATTCCATGTCATCTCTCCTTTCAATCACGTACAACTTCTTACTATATATTGTATAAAAAAATTGTCGAAATAACTATCACAATAGCTTACATTTTTATTACATTTTTGTAAGGATCACACTAACGTTTTCTGTTCTTTATTTAATTATATAAATTATCGCTTTAAAACGAGGTGCCCCCTATCCATTGCACTGGATAGGGACATTAATATACAAATTTTATCCAGTTTTTAGCACTCGGAAATCGCCTCATTTTGTTCTCTATAAAAAACCATAACAAACTCATACTAACTTCATATTAGCTTCATATACGTATTGTAAGATTATATCGAAATTTGTTGAATACTTTCACTACTATATTACCTAAACATTAAATTGAATAAATATAAATCGCTTTCTGAAAATGAAAAAAGGGAGAATAGGAATGGAAGCTTATAAAATGCACGATTTTATTAATACCAATATTGAATCTCATCCAAATGAAACGATTTTTAACTTACACATATGTGAAACAAATGAATTTGACGTAAGTTTAACAAAATCTACAACGCTATCCTTTATCATTTCTAAAAAGAATATTAAGATTGTCACGAAAAAATGGATTAATTCTAATCACGAAAGCATGATTGGAAAAAGTTATATCATCCCAACTAAAGCCTTTCATTATTTCTTACCTATCATTTCTGAAACAGAAGATGAAATGAATATTCAAGTACAGAGCTTTGGACTATACGGCGAGCTTCTACTAAATGAAAGATTACTTATTGATAAAAATAACAAATATAATGCAAAAATCACCAATTTTTTTGAATCACTAAATGAAAACGTACAGCAAGCATTACGCGGATTACAAATTCGTTGTATGTAATACTACTAAAATAGTAAAAGGAGACTATTATGAAAAAATTACTAGTAACTATAATGTTATCGTTAGGTTTTTTAACTGTTCCATATATGTCTGCAGAAGCAGCTTCAACTAACGAACAGCTTATCGTTGACACGAAATTAAATAAAATGGATTTCTATCAAAATGGAAAGTTTATTAAAAGCTTCTCTGTCGCTACTGGCAAAGTTGCAACGCCTACACCGAAAGGTACTTTTCAAGTGGTAAACAAAATTAAAAACCGTCCTTATTATACAGGACATATTAAAGGCGGCGATCCACGTAATCCACTCGGTGATCGTTGGCTCGGATTAAATATGGCAGGAACAAACGGAACAACGTATGCAATTCACGGCACCAACAATAATCAAGCGATTGGCAAAGCTACAACACTTGGCTGTATTCGCATGTATAACAATGATATACATTGGTTATTTGAACGTATCCCCGATCGTGCCACTGTCACTGTAAAATAACCTATGAACAAGATTTACATGTAGCCAAGAATTTTATATCTTGGCTTATTTTATTTATTCATTTACAGTAGCGAAACAACTATACTTGCATATATAATGAAAGTAGACTGCACTAAATAGCATCAAAACATTTATAAACATAGATATTAAAATTATACAGTTGTAATATTTTATAATTTTTACATTGCAAACTATAATAGAACTACTGTGATTCTGAAATATTCAGTTCCAATAAACAATTCCCCTTGCTACTTTTATGATTACTTTATAGCGGGGGCTTATTATATGTATATATAACCTGATTCATCCGAAAATGAAGAATTCGAATATTGCAGTAAAAAGCGTTATTTAGGAGGTGTTACTATGACGCATATACTGGTGATTGAAGACAACCCAGATATACAAGAACTTATTCGTGAATTTTTAACTGCCCAAAATTTTACCGTTGATGTGGTTGGCGCTGGAACGGAAGGAATTCTTCTTTTCCAAAAAAATTCATACGACCTTGTCCTCCTTGATGTAATGTTACCAGATATAGATGGTTATAGTATTTGTAAAATTATGCGAGGACAGTCTGATGTACCAATCATTATGTTAACAGGCTTACATAATGAAGAAAGTGAAATTAAAGGGTTTGAGTTGGGCGTTGATGACTATATTACGAAACCGTTCCATTACACGGTATTTATTAAACGCGTAGAAGCTGTATTAAGAAGGACAACAACGAAGGAAGCCGAAACTGCAACCATACTACAATTCCATGAATTGATGTTAAATTCTACGGCATATGCGGCTTATGTTCATGGCAATCAAATTGAACTAACAACTAAAGAATTTGAGATTATATATACTTTGTTACAAAATCGAGGAAAAGTATTATCAAGAAGTGATTTGTTAAATAAGGTATGGGGCTATGAACATTATGGTGATGTAAGAGTTATAGATACACATATTAAAAATTTAAGAAAAAAATTGGGGATCCCTTATATTAAAACGGTGAAAGGCATTGGCTACAAAATCGAAGCATAGCAAGGATAACATCACCAAAAATATTTTCATCAAAACCTTATTGTTTTGTGTTCTTTTATCACTTTGCCTGTATCAAATTATTTATTTTCTAGCTTTAAACTATGATAAAGAGCGTGATGTGAAAAACCCTGAAACTCAAACTGCGGAACATGCGGATTCAGTTACGAAAAATGAACAAAATAAAAGAGAAGAAAATAAAGTTGTTTCAGAGGGGAGCATCTCAAATTTCCAGTCATCTATTATAGATTTCAAAACACTCTCTACAGCTATTAATCATCTTTTGCAACCTAGCCAAACTGTAACTGCAAAAAACAATGCAGCAAATCTTTCGGGGGAAAGTAACAAAACTGAATCACATACTAAGGCGGAACAAACAGCCGCTAACACTACTTCCTTATATACACAAAATGCAGCAAAGAAAACAAATGAAACACATGATAGTCCAAGTTTAGCAGATGCCTTGCAACACTTAGCTCCAAATATTGGTGCAACAATGCTTGCATTATCTCTGCTCGGTTCTTTAATTTATGCCAAACTAATTGCCAAACCTTTTCAATATATGAGTGATACTTTAAAAGATATTATAAAGCTGGACTTTTCAGATAAACAATCACCTAACAAAAATACAGATCGAACAGATTTCAATTTGCAAGTAGCGGCTTCACAAGTCCCAACTATTGTGAAGAATCTACATGAAACAAATAAAGATTTACGAAATGAGCTCAAGAAAGAACAACAATTAGAACAATCTCGTAAAGAATTTATGTCTATGGTATCCCATGAATTAAAAACACCTATCGCAGCCGTTATGGGGCAACTAGATGGCATGATTCACGGAATCGGTGCATACAAAGATAGAGACAAATATCTAAAACGATCCTACGAGATGATGCAAGATATTAACATATTAACGGAAAAGATGTCAGAATTATCCAAAATACAAAATCCTCAATTCAAACCGAATTTAGAAGTTATTTCACTATCTAACATCATTGAGGACGTTATGAGGAAAGTAGATTATTTTATATCTGTAAAGCAATTAACTGTTCAATCTAACATTAAACAAGATGTAAAAATTTTAGCTGATCCTAAATTTATTCAAACTGCTATTTTTAATATTATTTCAAATGCAATTCACTATACAATCGATCATCAACATGTATATATAAAGCTTTATGAAAAACCGAACGGTTACGCATTAGAGGTTTTAAATACAGGTTCACAAATAGATGAGGACAAACTCGCTCATCTATTTGAGCCTTTCTATCGCGCTAATCCTGGAAACAACGGTTTAGTACAAGGTAGCGGTCTTGGATTATATATTGTAAAACAAATACTAGATAAACATCAGTTTCCTTATGGAATACAAAACACGCCTCAAGGTGTAAAATGCTCAATTGTCTTTCCAAAAGCAATGTAAACTACTACTATAATTTCATACCCCAAACTCATACTTCGTATGAGTGGCGGAATTTTGTAGAGTCTCTTACTCTGTTTCGTTCGCCCGTTGTCCTTATTAGGATAACGGGCGTTTTTTATTTATCCCGATTTGTGCGGGCTAATAATCAGTGCGGGATGAACAACCCCCCCCCACTGATTAAGATTAACGTTTCACTTTATATAAGGAGGTTTTCTCATGGAGAAATTTAAGTATTCATTATTAGTTTTATTCGGCGCTTGTAGCTACGGCGTACTTTCAACTATTTTTAAACTCGGATTCATCGACGGATTTTCAGCACACCAACTACTAGGCGGACAATATGTCTTCGGGTGGATTGGCCTACTTTTACTCGTCCTTTTCTTTTCACGTCATAAAGTATCAAAAAAACAATTCTTTTCGTTACTAACAGTCGGCACAACAATGAGTATGACGGGTATTTTCTATGCTATTTCTGTAGAAGAACTGCCAGCCTCTATCGCTGTCGTTTTACTCTTTCAGTTCACTTGGATTGGTGTAGTCATCGAAGCGATTGCCAACCGAACATTCCCAAGCCGTGAAAAAGTTATATCTATTATTATTTTGTTTACTGGTACATTGTTTGCTGGCGGAGTATTTGAAGGACTTGGACAAAACTTTTCGACAAAAGGTATTATCTTCGGGCTATTAGCTGCCGTCTCTTTCTCATTCTATGTATTTGCAAGCGGGCGCGTCGCTACAGATGTTCCGCCTTATACGAAAAGCTTTCTTATGACAACGAGTGCTACTCTTATTGTATGTTTATTTTTCCCGCCTACCTTTTTAACTGACGGCGCTTTACAAGCAGGCCTATGGAAATATGCTTTCTTCCTTGGACTGTTTGGAGTTATTGTACCTGTCATTTGTTTTTCAATTGGTGTACCTAAAGTCGGAACGGGGCTCGGTACAATATTAGGTGCAGCTGAATTACCAACAGCAATTATCGCTTCTATTACACTTGTTCATGAAGTTGTATCGCTCATGCAGTGGATAGGGATTGTATTTATATTACTCGGTATTTTCACACCACAACTACTTACTGCTAGAAAAGAAAAAAAGCAGCATACGATGCATAGTGCGTAAACAATACAAACAAAGTTATAATATGATGTATACTTTAAAGTAAGTAAATTTTTTTTGGAGGTATAAATGACTATTTTAAGCATAGTGTGGTTTTCTATTATGTGTATCTTCTTCCTAATACGATACCTGAAAGAAAAGAAATTTTACGATTTGCTCCTAATTCCTATTTGCATATATGCAGGGGCAGTGAAAACTCCTTTAGTAGAGTACTTAAACTTTAACGATACATTTAAAATAACATATGATATTGCAGCTATTATTCTCGTAATCCTTGCTGTGCTTTTCTTTTTGAAAGATAAAAAAGAGGGTTATACAGCATAACAAAAGACCTTTCATTTATTTGAAAGGTCTTTTCCTTATATCTCACTTTACCGCTCCATATAACTTCTCTATCTCATGCTCAATTTGTTTTACATCAATTCGTTCAAATAATGGCTGCACGCTATCAATTCTATTCGGCAACGTATTTTGAGATTCCCAATTTCGTTTAACCATCGACAATGTGTTTCTAACTTTCTCACTTGAAAATGGTAAAAACGGTTCAAGGAGATTTGCAAAATTAGCGATAAGATAAACACAATTATAAATTGTATCTTCACATGAAGCTGGGGCATCTTCTCTTTGTTTCCAAGGTCGCTGTTCATCAAAGTATTTATTTGCAAAACGTACTGCATCAAATATTGTCTCTAATGCCAACTTAAATTTTGCTTGCTCAATCAATTCCCCTACATTTTTATATAATCCTTCTATCTTCTCCTTCAGCTCTACATTAATAATTCCCTTCGGCACAATGCCATCATAATACTTTTCAATAAACTTTAATGTTCGGTTCACAAAGTTCCCATATGCACCTAACAATTCACTATTATGACTGTATATGAATTCACGCCATGAAAAATCAGTATCACGATTTTCTGGTGCATTTACTGTTAAAAAGTAACGAATAGAATCTGGATTATAGCGTTCCAATATATCAGGTACCCATACTGCCCAGTTTTTACTTGTCGATAACTTTCTTTTTTCTACTGTTAAATACTCATTCGAAACGATATGACGCGGGATCGCTTCTTCTCCTATTCCAAGTAATACCGCTGGCCAAATGATGGAATGAAACGGAATATTATCCTTTCCATGCACATAATATGTTTTCACTTCTCTATCCCAAAACTCTTGATCAGCTTTCCCTGTTTCTTCAGCCCAATGTTTACTTGCTGAATAGTACCCTGTCACCGCTTCAATCCATACGTAAACTTTCTTGTCTTCGTATCCTGCTACTGGAATTGGAACCCCGATTGGTAAATCACGCGATACGGCCCTATCTTGTAACCCTTCCTTTAAATATCTTTCTGTTAGTTGAATCGCATTGTCGCGCCATGTTCCTTCTTGTTTTGCAATTTCTACAGCCGCTTTAATTTGCTGCTGAAATTTATGCAATGCGAAATAGAAGTGCTCTGTTTCCTGTACTGATGGCGTACTACCACATAACTTACACTTCTTTTCTAACAAATCGAGTGGATCTAAGATGGCAGAACAAGCATCGCATTGATCTCCTCTTGCTGCCTCATGACAATGTGGACAAAGGCCTTCTACATAACGATCTGGTAAAAATTGCGTACACGTTTCGCAATAAGCTTGTTCAACTACCTTTTTATAAATATAGCCTTCTTCTAATAAACGCAAAAAGACTTTTTGAACAGTTTCATGATGGTGCTCACTATCTGTACGTGTATAACAATCATAAGTAAAACCAAGGCTACGAAAACATCGCTCAAACTCTTCGTGATACTTATCAGCAATTTCTTTCACCGTCACACCTTCTTGTTTTGCTCTAATTGTAATCGGTGTTCCATTACAATCACTTCCTGAAACATACAACACATGCTCACCTTTCGCCCTATAATAACGTGCTAAAATATCTCCTGGTAACAAACTAGCAATGTGTCCAAGATGTAACGAACCATTTGCATACGGCCAAGCGCCTCCAATAAAAATACTCATCTTATATTCCTCCTTTAAAATATAAAAAGCCCCGCCCTTATCTAAAAAAAGATAAGGGCGGGGCTGTATAAACAGTCGCGGTACCACCTTATTTCGTCAGTCATTCGCATAACTAACCTTAACAAGTACGGAGCAATTCATGCTCGTATACTGTGGTTTTGATAACGAGAACCAACTCTCGTCGCCGCCTACTATTATCATTTGATAAGTTCAGGACGAAGCTCAAAGGCCATTGTTCAAATGAATATCCTTGCTTCTTCTCAGCTACCGAAGCTCTCTGGAAAGAATGGTTCCATTCTACTTTTCCTTTTCAATGCTTTTATATATAACACGTATTTTACGACTTAATAACAGAAAAATCAAACCTTTATTCAAAAAAACAGGAATTCCCACTCACTCATCGAATAACTATATGTTCACAAAAGGAGTGATAAAATTGAATCAGAAACAACTAAGTACGATTAATGAAAAAAGCTGGAATACAGCTGCTTATGAAGCTTGGACGAATCGTCACGGCACACCGACAGAATATGCAAAAAAACTCATGCAAGATCCTGTTCATGAAGTCTCCTACTATTTACCTTACATACAATCTCCAAAAGGAAAGCGTATTATTAATTTACTCGGATCAAAAGGTAACAAAGCAGTTGCTCTTGCTCTTTTAGGAGCCGATGTAACAGTTGTAGATATTTCAGCAAGTAATGAAAAATATGCAACCGAACTAGCCGAGGCTGCTGGCGTCTCTATTCAGTATATCGTTTCCGATGTACTAGATCTAAATCTATCTCAGTCATTTGATATCGTGTTACTGGAACTTGGCGTGCTCCATTACTTTTTAGACTTAAAGCCACTCTTTCATATAATCTCCCACTTACTAAAACAAGATGGGACATTTATACTGCGTGATTACCATCCCGTTTATACAAAATTATTAGGAGTAGATCATCCATCATTTCGGGCAAATGGAAATTATTTCGATGAAGAACTTATTGAAGATGACGTAGCCTATAGTATCCTCCTTACGGAATCACAGAAAGCTGCTGTACCGAGAACAAAAATTAGGCGCTGGACACTAGGCGAAGTTATTACAGCAATGGCAGACGCAAATTTCAAGATTGAAAAATTAATTGAAGAACACGGATCTCATCAAAGGTGGGTCTTCCCTTCTACTTCACCGGAAGGAATTGAAGAACGTATACCCGGGCTATATACATTAATTGCGACAACATGCAAAAAAGGATCCCTTCACGGATAGGATCCTTTTTTTGCATGCTTACGCATATAAGTTGAGGTTGGAGATTACCATAATTCTGTAGAATAGGACACAAGATATTTCAACATTCGTCTCTGACTTACGTCGTCAAAAAGGGGTATGACCAACATAACGAAGAGTAATGTTTCAGTTGATAGTGATAATCGTTATCAACTAATTAGAAGTATACATGATGTTATTTCTAATTACAATAGGATTTCTTATTTTTATTTAAGAATTTTTGATATATAAATGTATACATTCTAATAACATTCACTTATACTCATCTGCCCTTTTTCATTATCTGCCATAATGTTCATTGAATAGATTAATAACTTCAAAATAAAAAGGGATTACTTTTTTAACCCTCTTTTTTCATTTTAAAATATATATCTTTCTCTCTCTTCCTCTGTCTGCTATAATGCCTAAAGGAAAGAAGAAAGTTTTGTTCCTTTAGGAGTAAGGCTTTCTTTTCATTTTTTATATGAATTAATTCTAATACTAAGATTTTTAAAAAAAGGAGGCTTTTTTATCATATGAATTTTATGAGCATTAGAAAAAAACTTCTGTTCATGATGGGGACGATTTGCGCTTTATTCGGCATCGCATTAGCTTTTATTCTATTCTTCGCTATTGATCAAACTCGTAAGGCTGAAGCACTACAAAACGAAATTTCCCCCCTTGCAACAGAATTAAAAGAGCGTGGAGACGCCTATCAAGTACAACTTTCAGCTTTAAGAGGCTATTTACTGCAACACGATCAAGTCGAATTAGACAAGTTTCATGAAATGAGTAAACTTCTTGAAAATAATAAAGCACAACTTCTTTCTAACCCTAACGTATCCCAATCTGTAAAAGATACTATGGAACTAGGCTCTACTTGGAGAGGATTTATTGAAGAAAAAGTGTTCTCTCTTGCAAAAGAACAAAAATGGGAAGAAGCTTTACAAGTAGCTTCTACAGAGAATGGCACTGTTTATAAAGTAATTGGTGATTTCACAAAATATAGTAATGAACAAGCTAAATTACGTGAACAAGCTATTGAAAAAATCGATCAATCTTCACTACGAATTGAATATGTTGTCTTCTTATCACTTGTTATTTGTATTGTAACTGCAATTATTCTTGCATGGTGGTTCTCTGGTAAGCTTGTAAAACCAATTCAACAAATTGATACTAAACTAAAAGAATTAGCCTCTCAAGAAGGCGACTTAACAGCCCGCCTACAAGTAAATAGCAATGATGAAATCGGTGCAATTGCATCATCGTTTAATAAAATGTTAGAAAACCTGCAACATATCATTAATCGTGTTCAAAAAACATCTGTAGAAGTACAAACAGCTTCTGAAAATATGCTAGAAAAGACTAATACATCACGCGAGGCAACAATAAGAGTTCAAAGCTCGATGTCCAACTTAAATTCAAGTATTCAATCGCAAACTTCTAGTATGGAAGAAAGCTCGACTGCGATGGATGATATGGCAATAAGTGTTCAGCGTATCGCTGAATCTGCTTCATCTGTAGCCGAACTTGCTGTAGCTACATCTGAACATGCTAACGATGGAAGTACTGTTATCCAAAAATCTGTTTCACAAATGACAACAATACATGAAGCTGTAAATGCTACATCAGAAGTGGTCGAACGTCTAATCACTCACACGAAATATATTGATACAGCTGTACAATCTATTTCTAATATCGCTGAGCAAACAAATCTACTTGCTTTAAACGCTTCTATTGAAGCAGCTCGTGCTGGTGAGCAAGGAAAAGGATTTGCTGTCGTAGCTGATGAAGTTCGTAAACTTGCGGAACAATCTAAAACTGCTGCAAAAGATATTAACCAATTACTACATCAAATTCAAAATGATACAGAAACAGCTAGTTCTATGATGTCTAAAGGTCGTTCTGAAGCATTTGAAGGCATTACTGTCGTTCGTGAGGCTGGTACTTCTTTCACAACAATTGTTGAACAAGTAAATAAAGTATCAACTCAAATGCAAGACATATCAGCAACTGCTGAAGAAATGGCTGCAAGCGCTGAAGAAATGAACGCTTCACTTAATAACATCGCTTCTATTTCAAATGAAGTATCTAGTGAAACAGCCGCAACGGCACAATCTGCTGAACAGAAAGTCATCGTGATGAATGAAATGACTCTCACTGCAAAACAAATGAAACAAACAGTTGAAGAATTAGATCAGCTTGTATCTCATTTTAAAACTGAATAGCTTTTCAAAAAAATATTCCTCTCTCAGGGAGGAATATTTTTTTGAGCTCATTTCCTGCACTTATCCCGCATATCCGTTATAATGAGAACCGATATCATTAATATTTAGGGGGTGCTACACATGTCACAACAAGCATTTGAAGAAAAGTTATATGCGAACTTAGAAGCTGTTATTGACCCTGAATTAGGTGTTGATATTATCAATCTTGGATTAGTTTATGACGTTACAGCAGATGAAAATAATAATGCTGTCATTACAATGACAATGACTTCTATCGGTTGTCCAATGGCTGGCCAAATCGTATCAGACGTTAAAAAAGTATTATCAACGAACGTACCCGAAGTAAATGAAATAGAAGTAAACGTTGTATGGAATCCGCCATGGACGAAAGAACGTATGTCACGTATGGCGAAAATCGCACTAGGTATTCGTGATTAAATAAGGAAAAGACCTGACAATCCAGTCAGGTCTTTTTTCTCTTATTATTTTACTCCTACAGCGTCATAAGCTTTCGTTACAGCTTGTACAGCTTTAGAGTTTTTACCATATAAATCTTCTGCTGATTGAAGTGCAGCTTGACGCATCATTTTAAAGTCAGAGTTTGCAGTTAAATATTTTGTAAGAGCACGATAGTAAATTTTTTCTGTCGCTTCACGGCCCACTCCAGTTACTTTCACATTGTAATGCGTGCCGCCCTCAGACACTAAATACGCCGCCTTATTGTTAATACTACTGTTAATATGAACGCCGCCATTATCAGCTGTTCCAGTATAACGTTTATTATAGTGATCTGGATAACCTTCACCTGGTTTTAATGGGTTTGGAATAGATGCTGGATCCTTCAGAGAACGAAGTGCATCACCAGGTTTACCAGGTGTATAAATATCAGCACCTAAATCCCAGCTCTTCTTCTCAACCATGACGCCCATAATATCAGATAACGATTCATTTAACGCTCCTGACTCATCTTTATATACAAGGTTTGCTGTATTTTCAGTTACAGCATGCGTTAATTCGTGGCCAATAACATCTAGGCCAGCAGATAATGGAATGAATGTCTTACCATCGCCATCACCATACATCATCTGAACACCGTTCCAAGCTGCGTTATTCCAAGATTCACCTACGTGAACAGTAGAAATAAGTCTCGCACCTTTATCATCGAAAGAGTTACGGTTAAATGTCTTTTTATAATAATCATATACTTTTCCTGCATTCACATGCGCATCAACTGCCGCTTTATCCTCGAAGAACTTAGATTTACTTACAACTTCTTCTCCTGTATATCCAAGAATTTGTGAGAAGAAATTAAACCAGTTTTCATCCATATTCTCTGCATCAAATGTATGGACACCTTGTCCTCGCGTACCATCAAATAAGTTGAACGCTCCTGTTTTCGTATCTTGAGCAATTTCAAATGATTGTCTAGCGCCTAATACTCCGTAACCAAATCCAGTAATGTTATCTACAGCATTATATTTCTCAATAACATTTCCATTTGTTGCATCAACAAAGTAATGCCAGTATCCTGGAGCTGGTTTTGAAACCGATGCTTTTACAAGATATGCAAGATAGTATTGACCATCTTTTTCATACACATATAAATCTTTTTTCACACCATCATAATTCTTTACTTTACCAATTTCTTTCTCAATATTAGCTTTTGCAATCGTTTCTGCTTGTTCTGCACTAATACTTGCAGATGTAGGAATATTTTTATCGTCTAAACTCGGAATAACTTGTCCGAAAAATGCTTTTACATTATTCTCTTTATCAAGAGTAACTGTTTGATCTGAACCATACACAGGAATGTTATTATGCTTCTCAACTAACTTCACATGTGTTGTACCAGACTCAGTATCTTTTTCTTCACCAACGATATTGAAATGTTTGTCAATATTTCCCGCTAGTTTAAACATATCTTTTTTACTCTCTAAATATTGAAAGACCGTCTCTTTTTTATCTAATCCTTCCGGCGCTTTCCATTCTTCACCTATGTAAGCTGGCGTTTTAAACTCTTGGTGATATTGGATTTTTTGCTCTTCTGCTTTCGTCGTAGTTGCTCCAAATGCCCCAAACCCACTTGCGATAACAGTTAATGCTAATGCTGATGAAATTACTTGCTTTTTCAATCTAACACTCCCCATTCCCCTAAAGTTTTTAACACTTTTATAAAATTCTGAATAAATCCCCTGATACCTGCTTCCAAAAATTGAGAAAGTTTTTTCTGTTAATTTAACTCACACAAAAAAGGGGATATCGTTTCCGATATCCTCTTCCCTATAACTTTTCATCCCTCTATTCACATACTTAAAAACGCCATGGACTAAAGTTTCACTTTATTCCATTTTCATTTCAATCGCTAAGTAGTGAGAGTTTTCTTTCGCTTGAATGCAAATATCTTCTTCTACAGCCTCCGCTACATCACGCGTTACGAGTGTTTCACCATTCACAACGCTGCTACCTTCAATTTGTACAAGGTATAATTGACGTCCTTCTTGAACAGGAAACTGAATTTCTTTACCAGCCTCTAATGATAAAGAATATAAATTTGCATCTTGGTGAATATGAATTGGTGCATCTCCATCAGAAGGAGATACCATGTGGAACCACTCATTTTCACGTTTACTCCAATCAAATTTAAACTCACCATAGTTCGGTTTATGACCATCACGGTCCGGTAAAATCCAAATTTGTAATAAACGCAATGTTTCATTTCCTAAATTATGCTCGCTGTGAAATACACCAGTACCTGCACTCATATATTGAACATGCCCACGCTCAATTGTCCCTCGGTTCCCCATACTATCTTCATGTGTTAATTCACCATCTATAACGTAAGAGATAATCTCCATATCACGGTGCGGATGCATATCAAAACCAGTTTGTGCTGCTATTAAATCATCATTCATAACACGTACTGCTCCAAAGTTCATATTGTTTGGATTATAATAATTTGCAAAAGAAAAATGAAAATGTGTATTTAACCACCCGTGATTTGCTCTTCCCATATTTTTATGATCAACCTTTCTAAACATATCCTTCACCCCATTTTATCTCGAAATCGAGATAATTATTTTTAATTTTTATTACTGCAACTTCTTCAGTAACTCTAATAATTGTTTTTGCTCTTCTCTATTTAACTTATCAAATTGTTCTGCTTGAAATGTTTCTTGCGGCGGGACTATTTCTTCATATAGAACCTTTCCCTCTTCTGTTAATGAAATATATTTCGTGGTACCTTCTTATTCACGCTGAATCCAATCGAGTTGCTCCATCTTATTTAAAAGTTGAGTAACATTTCCTTTCTTGAGACTCCCACGACTAAAGTCACAAGCCCGAATCCTTACGGAATTACGGGTGGGATTCTTGAATGACTAAGCGTTCGCAGTCCATTTCTGTTTTGAACAGCCTTCAAGATGAGGACATCTCATTGCCCCTCCTAAACCAGACCATATAGGTGCTTAGGCTGATTGACTGTTACCATCAATCACAGTTGCGTAGCGAATATTCATCGCCCCAACGATATCACGGTGTGTCTCAAACCCACATTGACACTTGTACTTTCTGTCTTGTGCCCTGTTCTTTTTAGCACATTTCGGACAGCTTTGACTTGTATACGCTGGATTGACATATTCAACCTGAATATC
>Ga0213824_1001117_pt1 | contig 16740 bp, 15 predicted proteins | sample MC6MC0906MG_FD_179892 | JGI IMG/M metagenome (GOLD analysis project Ga0213824, IMG submission 179892) | Enriched soil aggregate microbial communities from Iowa State University, Ames, United States - MC6-MC0906-MG | ecosystem: Environmental > Terrestrial > Soil > Unclassified | place: USA: Iowa...
GAAAGCTGGCAGGAACTTTTGGAACCCTTCAGACAACGCCGGATTACAACACCGCATTTATGGACTTAGAGATGGGAGCAGTGGATGCCATTGCAATGGATGTGATTGTTGCAGGATACCAGATCGAACAAAGAAAAGCGGATTTTCTAATCCTTGATGAGGCTCTTGCCGCAGAAGAATACGGCGTTGGCTTTAAGAAAGGGAATGATACCTTAAGAGATCAGGTTCAGGAACAGTTAGATGCCATGGCGGCTGACGGGACCCTTAAAAATATATCGGAAAAATGGTTTGGCAAGGATGTAACCACAGTTAAATAATAATTGACCCTTATAGCATTTGCCAGATGTAGAATGCAAGCACATTCCTGCACCTGGCTCATTGCTTGCAGAAATAAAGACTTTATTATGGGTTTCGGTCCCCCAGCCATGGGCCGGACCCTATTTTTTAGAACATGGAGGAGAAATCATGGCTTTAACAAAGATATTATTACAATTGGCAGGGGGAATGTGGGTCAGCATCCAGATATTTATCGTGACGCTGGTCTTTTCTCTGCCCCTGGGACTTTTGGTATCCTTTGGAAGGATGTCAAAAAACCCTGTTATACGGGCCATTGTTAAATTTTATATTTCAGTCATGAGGGGAACTCCACTAATGCTGCAGTTGATGGTAGTGTATTTCGGACCTTACTATTTATTGGGCATAAAGGTCGGGAACGGGTATCGTCTCTGGGCCGCATTCATCGGCTTTGTCATCAACTATGCAGCGTATTTTGCCGAAATATACCGGAGCGGCATCCAGTCCATGCCGGTGGGGCAGTATGAGGCGGCAAAGCTTTTAGGTTATACAAAACCTCAGACCTTTTTTCGTATCATATTTCCCCAGGTGGTGAAACGGATCTTGCCGTCAGTGACCAATGAGGTCATTACCCTGGTAAAGGACACCTCTTTAGCTTTTTCCATCAGTGTTTTAGAGATGTTTGCAGTTGCCAAGGCTCTGGCCTCATCTCAGACAAGCCTGATACCTTTTGTGGCAGCAGGCCTGTTTTATTATGTCTTTAACCTTATCGTGGCAGTAGGAATGGAATATATAGAAAAGCGGATGAACTATTATCAATAGGAGGAAGATAAGATGTACTTACTGGAAATGAACCATGTAAAAAAAGCGTTTGATGGCCAGGGCGTGCTTCGGGATATTTCCCTGTCGGTAAAGGAAGGCGAGATCGTTTCCATCATCGGTCCATCCGGTTCGGGAAAATCCACCCTGCTTCGTTGCGCAACTATGTTGGAAGAGATGGATGGGGGAGAACTTAATTACCTGGGAGAAAAGGCCGCATGGAACGGGCCCGATGGAAAGGCCATCTATGCCAAAGGGGAAAAACGAAAGGAAATACAGAAGAATTACGGCCTGGTATTCCAGAACTTTCACTTATTTCCTCATATGACGGTTTTAAAAAACATTACCGATGCGCCGATTCATGTGCAGAAACGGGATAAGGAAGAAGTTTATTCCGAAGCCATGGAGCTTCTTAAGAAGATGGGGCTGGAGGATAAGGCAGAAGCATATCCCTGCCAGCTTTCCGGTGGGCAATGCCAGCGGGTAGCCATTGCAAGGGCACTGGCCCTAAATCCAAGGATCCTGTTTTTTGATGAACCGACTTCCGCCCTGGATCCGGAGCTTACGGGAGAGGTATTAAAGGTCATTAAGTCCCTTGCAGACATGCACATCACTATGGTTATTGTGACCCATGAGATGGCCTTTGCAAAGGATATCTCAGACAGGATCATCTTTATGGCTGACGGCGTGATCGTAGAGGAGGGGACTCCGGAAGAGGTATTTTCTTCCAGTAACGAGCGGACCCAGAGTTTTCTTGGTAGGTATGGCGAAGGTTGAATTTACCAATTTTAGGCAATTCGTAAAATTAATTAAGGAAAAAGATAAAGATTTTTCACAAACCTCTCAAACCTCTCAAACCTCGTGTTTATGCATGTTTGAGAGGTATTATTTTATCGTTTGACTGCATCTTGACTGCATCATAGTACGCATCCAACTTATCCACTTTTACATCTACATAGCCAAAATGGGTGTATGTGTCAAGAGTAGTCTTGATATCATCATGTCCCAGGAGGTATTGAGCCTGCTTGATGTCAACCCCCGCCTTGTATAGATCACTGGCGTATGGCGTCATGCTCAAAGGTACTCTGATCACGGCATCCGGGATTGGCAGAGTAAAGTATAGGCAGGTTCGAGTATTTGGGGTCCATTAAAAGATTGTACCTTCAAAAGTGTAGCATACACTTTTTTTTATAATATAATGGAATATGACTGTTGGAACAAATATTATTTTATCTGTCTATGTAAATATATGGAGGTAGCATTATGAGTGATTGTTATATTGAAGATCGTGAATGCGATTGTGATGAATGTGAGGAGTTCAACTGCAATATCGTATGCGAACGTCCCAGAAAACACTTAAAGCCAAACAGAACAATATTAAAATGCGGCAGCCAGGGAGGCGTAACCATACCATTGGCAACAGTTGCCGGTGCTGCATTTACTCTGACCACTGTAAGTGTTGATACAAAAGCTATAAAAAACCCATGCATTAAACTTGAATTTGCAAGTAATATCGTTACTACCGCTGCTGTAATTACTCTGAATTTCCAGGTATTCAAACAGTGTAAAGATATGCTGACTCCTATTCCCGTAGGACCAATTTGGACTTTTTCACGGCTTGTAGCTATTACTGAAGCTAACACCTTCACCTTCTTCGTTTGCGACTGTGATCTGTGCAATGATGACTGCTGCACTTACAGCGTAGTTGCTAGGGTTGCCGGCGTTGCTACGGTTGGCGTTACTTCTATTAATCATGCATCGCTTTCCGCAATTATTGTAGACAATAACTGCAATTCCTGTAAATAGTAGGAAATGATTTAAGTACAAAAATGCTTTATAATTAGAGATTAATAGGAATGTATGGAAAATGACGTACCTCATGGCATGGGTCGGGACTCATAAAAATTTAAGATAATGGAGTAATGTATAGGCGGGTATCCGGTATTCCGGGCCCGCCCATTCATAGAATTATATCATTTTCTGACTGCATTTTGACTGCAGGCCCCCTGGTTTTGACTGTTTTTAGGTGGTAGCAGTTGGTAAGTGCAAAAGCCTGTAGAATCTCGATTTTAAGCGGAAAACTACCAATTTTAGGCAATTCGTAAAATTAATTAAGGAAAAAGATAAAGATTTTTCACAATCGGATGCTATACTAAGTGTGGAATCATAGGTGATTTAGGAAAGAAAGAAGAGGATGCTTATGAAAAAAACATGGATTATAGCAGTAGCTGTCTGTGCTGCAGTTTTATTTACAGCCTGTGGAAAATCTGCAAAGAATACGGAAAGTGTTGCAAATACGGTAACGGAAAGTACGGCCCCCAGCTCTGAGAGTACGGGAGAGGCAAGCCAGGAAGCACCTGGCAATGGAGCAGAATTTAAGATACTGGCCGGTACGGTCAAAAAGGTTGGGGACAACTTAGAAGACATGACCGTGGAAAGCGGCGGCAAGGAAATGACCTTTGACTTAAGCGGTACGGTGGTGGAGACCTCCTATGCGCTGGAGCCAGAGGTACAGGTTTCTGTTATCTATAAGGGAGAAATTTCCGGTTCAGATGCCACGAATGCCAAGCCTGTCCTGGTATTGGACGGGCAGGAGAACATGAAGGTGCAGGAAGTAACCGGAAGCGTTATGGACCAGGCTATGAGTACCTTTACCATTAAGACGGAGTCCGGCGAAGAGATTGGGTTTATAAAGGACAACTGCGAGGGACTGGACACTGATGTGCTTGGGACCGCCACCGATGACAGCAATGGAAGCGGGGCCATGATAAAGGTGACCTACGTGACCGTTGATTATGATGCAGGAAGCAAAACCAACTTCCCCTTAAGGGTGGAAGCCGCAAAGTAAAATAATCAAAATCCCGAATATGCAGGCATAATTTACCCCATGAAGGCAAGCATTTCATAAGCCAATGGAGTAATGTACTTCTTTTTCCAAGATAAAAAGCTTGCAAATTCGGGATTTTCATGTACAATAATAGAGATGACAGAAGAAGGGGCCAATGGACCCCTATTTTGATGATTTTGGCTAGAGAATGATAACCAGATTGCAGAAAGGGAATTTAAGATGATCAGTGCACATAACGTAACATTAAGACTCGGGAAAAAAGCATTGTTTGAAGAGGTGAACATTAAGTTTACCGAAGGCAACTGCTACGGGATGATTGGCGCTAACGGCGCGGGAAAGTCCACTTTCCTTAAAATACTTTCCGGTGAGCTAGAGCCTACAAACGGCGATATTGTCATAACGCCGGGACAAAGACTTTCCTTTTTAAAACAGGACCACTTTAAATATGATGGCTTCCAGGTGCTTGACACCGTTATTATGGGAAATACCAGGCTTTATGAGATCATGAAAGAAAAAGATGCCATTTACATGAAAGAAGATTTCACCGATGAAGACGGCATCAAGGCAGCGGACTTAGAAGGTGAATTCGCTACCATGAACGGCTGGGAGGCAGAATCCGATGCGGCAAACCTCTTAAACGGCCTTGGAATCGAGACAGATCTTCACTACAAATATATGAGTGAATTAAACGGTGCGGAAAAGGTTAAGGTGCTTCTTGCTCAGGCACTGTTCGGAAACCCGGACATCCTGCTTCTTGACGAGCCTACCAACCACTTGGATTTAGATGCCATTGCATGGCTTGAGGAATTCCTCATTAACTTTGAAAATACGGTTATCGTGGTTTCCCATGACCGTTACTTCTTAAATAAGGTCTGCACCCATATCGCAGACATTGACTACAGTAAGATCCAGCTTTATGCAGGTAACTATGATTTCTGGTATGAGTCCAGCCAGCTGATGGTAAAGCAGATGAAGGAAGCCAACCGGAAAAAGGAAGAAAAGATCAAGGAGCTGCAGGAATTTATCCAGCGTTTCTCCGCCAATGCTTCCAAATCCAAGCAGGCGACTTCCAGAAAGCGTGCGTTGGAGAAAATCGAACTGGATGACATCAAACCATCCAGCCGTAAATATCCATACATTGATTTTCGCCCTGCCCGTGAAATCGGCAATGAGGTTTTAAGTGTTAATAATTTATCAAAGACCATTGACGGAGTAAAGATTTTAGACAATATCTCCTTTACCTTAACCCGTGAAGATAAAGTGGCCTTTGTGGGACCGAATGAGATGGCAAAGACCGTTCTGTTCAAGATTCTTGCAGGTGAAATGGAGCCGGATGAGGGCGATTACAAATGGGGTCTTACCACCAGCCAGTGTTATTTCCCGAAGGACAACACAGAAGAGTTTAATAACGATGATACCATCGTTGACTGGCTGACCCAGTATTCTCCGGAAAAAGAAGCCACCTATGTGCGTGGATTCCTTGGCCGTATGTTGTTTGCCGGAGAGGATGGAGTAAAGAAGGTACGGGTATTGTCAGGTGGAGAAAAGGTGCGCTGCATGCTTTCCAAGTTGATGATTTCCGGCGCCAATGTTCTGACGCTCGACGAGCCTACGGACCATTTGGATATGGAGTCTATTACAGCTCTCAATAATGGTCTGGTAAAATTCCAGGGAGTTCTGCTTTTCTCCTCCCGTGACCACCAGATCGTTGAGACAACGGCTAACCGTATTATGGAGATCGTAAACGGACAGCTGATCGATAAGATCACTACCTACGACGAGTATCTGGCAAGTGATGAAATGGCTCGTAAGAGACAGGTATTCACCTTATCAGAAGAACAGGTCGAGGAAAACGAATAATAAGTATATAGGCAGACGCCGCAGTTCCGGCAAAAGGAGTATCAGTCCGGAACGTAGGCGTCTGTTTTTTATTGGCATGAAACAGCAAGGGCTTACCGTTTTAAGGGAAATATTGCGCATTTTTTTCTTATGACGTATAATCAGACAAGAAACACCCTTCGGATATCCCTTTACACCCGATAAAGCGGTACGCTGTGCCCGAAAAACATGGGCAGAAACATGGAAAGGAGGTGAGAACGATTGATACCATCGATTATTATGCGTATGCTTCCCGTATGAGGGGCTGGAACCCTCAGTTTAAGGCGGTGACGGCGGTGGCCTCCCTGCTCTTTTGTATTGGAGCGAATGATAGGAAGGTGTCGGTTCTGGTGCTTTTGACCATGGCCGCAATCACCATATTTACAGGGGGTGTTCCCTGGAAAAAATATATGGCCCTCTTAAAGATTCCTCTTGCATTTCTCCTTTTAGGGACAGCAGCTATTGTCATCGACTTATCGTCAGTGCCTCATGGACGGGTGCTTATTTCTGTTCATGGAGTTTACCTGTATCTGACGGAAGGTGGACCAGCGCTGGCTTTAGGACTGATCTTAAAGGCGCTTGCTGCCTTAAGTTCCATGTACATGCTGGTGCTTTCCACTCCTGCAAGTGAGATCATCTGCGTGTTCCGGAAGCTTCATGTTCCAAAAATAATTCTGGAGCTGATGAACATGATATACCGGTTTATCTTTGTGATGATGGATACCCAGTGTTACATGAAGCAGGCAGCCGAGTCAAGGCTGGGTTACTGCGATTTTAAGACTTCCTGCCGCTCCTTCGGTAGCACGGCGGGAAATTTGTTCGTGGTTTCCTTAAAAAAGGCTAATACCTATTATGATGCACTGACCGCCCGTTGTTATGACGGAGAGCTTTTGTTTCTTGAGGAGGAAAAAAAGGTAAAGGGATGGCAGCTTTGGACGGCGGCCTGTTATTTTATGGTCCTAATATGGGTGCGTCTGGTGGTATAACCTGCTTATGGAACAGTAACAACAGAAGAAGGAGGTGAGGGAAGATGGAGGAAATTCTTTTGCAGGCAGAAGACCTGTGCTATTCTTATGGACAGGGCAAAGAAGTATTAAGGGATATCAATATCACCGTGAGAAAGGGAGAGAAAATCGTGGTTCTCGGTTCTAACGGTGCTGGGAAATCCACCTGCTTTCTTAATTTAAACGGGGTATACCGACCGGATTCCGGAAGGATTCTTTACCGTGGGAAAGAGATTGGGAAAAAGGATTTAAATGAGTTGAGAAAAAATGTAGGAATCGTCTTCCAGGACGCAGACAATCAAATCATTGCTTCCACAGTGTTTGCAGAGGTGTCCTTTGGCCCTATGAATTTAAAGCTTCCAAGAGAGGAAGTGATGAAACGGGTAGAGGATGCACTGGAATACATGAATTTAGGTTCGATGAGGGACCGGCCGCCTCACTATTTAAGCGGAGGAGAGAAAAAGCGTGTCAGTATAGCGGATATCATTGCCATGGAATCCGAGGTTGTTATTTTTGACGAGCCAACGGCCTCTTTGGATCCGGTCAATGTGGAAATGCTGGAAGGTGTTCTGGATAAGATGAATGAAATGGGGAAAACTCTTTTGATTTCAACCCATGATGTGGATTTTGCCTATCGTTTTGCAGACCGGGCGGTAATTTTTGCTGGGGGACGCATTATTGCGGACGGCCCGATAAGAGAAGTGTTCGAGGATGATGAAGTATTAAATCAGGCTAATTTAAAAAGGCCGGTTCTTTTGGAGGTTTATAACAGCCTGGTGAGTCACCACATTTTAGAAGTAGGCGGGGACCCGCCCAGAGATGCCGGAGAGCTGGAAATGCTCTTGAAAACATAAAAAAATTGACAGGAATGTACTAAACAGCTACAATACTAACGTATCATGTGAAAGGTGCCTGTGAAAATTCTCCGCAGGATAATAGGGAAAAGGGTGCAAATCCCTTACGGTCCCGCCGCTGTAAGTGTGGAGCAGAGCTCAATAAATCACTGGGAAACCGGGAAGAAGAGCTGTTGTGAAGATACACGAGTCAGAAGACCTGCCTTTCGCTTTGCGACGCATCTGGTTACGAGCGATGACCGGATGCCGGGAAGTCTTTTTGTTGTACAAAGATTTACCCTGTGAGCGCCGGTCTGATGAGTGGGAATCATCGGAATTTGGTGCTTATTTTATTGGAACACCCTTCGGGTATACCTTTATACCCAAAAAGCTGGGTGGGAAAACGGAAAGGAGAATGAAAATGAGTAAGAAAGAAAAAAGAGTCATGAAACTAGTTATCGCATTTGCTCTGGCCTTTGGAATTGTTCCAAGTGCTTATGGAATGCACATTATGGAGGGGTATCTTCCTGTGGGGTACTGCATTGCCTGGGGAGCTGTTTGTGTGCCATTTTTGGCAGCAGGATTTTTCTCCATCAGGAAGAGGCTTCAGGAGAACAGGAAAACCATCACCATACTGGCTATGTCGGGAGCTTTTATTTTTGTCATATCATCCTTAAAGATCCCGTCTGTAACCGGAAGCTGTTCCCATATGACAGGAACCGGCCTTGGAGCCCTTTTATTCGGGCCGTCTGCGGTCAGCATTCTGGGAATGATCGTGCTGATATTCCAGGCCATATTACTGGCCCACGGCGGTCTTACGACGCTGGGCGCCAATACTTTTTCCATGGCAATTGCAGGACCGTTCGTGTCTTTTGGAATTTATAAATTATTAAAAATGCTGAAGGTAAATAAGCTGGTCAGCATTTTCCTTGCCGCGATGATCGGCGATCTGTTTACATATTGTGTGACTGCCATTCAGCTTGCGCTTGCTTATCCTTCGGAAACAGGCGGCATCTTTGCTTCTGCTGTTAAGTTTTTAGGAGTATTCGCTCCGACTCAGCTTCCTCTTGCAATTATTGAGGGAATCCTAACCACAGTGATCATCATCACCCTCGAAACTTATGCCCTTCCGGAGCTTAAGGCAGTTGGATTTTCAAAGGAGGTTCAGTAATATGACCAGCCAAAACAAAAAGATCGTAGCAACTCTTCTGATTTTAGCCTTTCTGATTGCAGCGGTTCCCCTTTTTGCTCTAAAGGGAGCCGAATTCGGCGGTTCTGATGATGCTGGAAGCCAGATGATATCGGAGATTCAGGGAACGGAATATGAGCCATGGTTTACACCGATCATGGAAACCTTTATTGATGGGGAACTTCCCGGAGAAGTAGAAAGCCTTCTTTTTTGTATCCAGACCGGTATCGGAGTAGGTGTCCTGGCCTTTTTTATGGGACGGTTCGTGGAACGGAAGAAGTGGCAGGATAAAGCAAAAGGTGAGAGAGTGAGATAATAAGATAGGATAAGAACCTGATCGAGGGTGTCTTAAAGGAAAAACACCTTTGAGACACCCTCGAGTTGTAATGTTATTAGAATATCTCAAAAAAAGTGGATTCGCCAACGGGAAAATGATATACTAGTTCTATCTTTTATAAGAGGTGAAAAACAATGAAAAAAATGATTTCTTGGAATGTAAACGGCCTTCGCGCCTGCGTGGAGAAAGGCTTTTTGGATTATTTTAACGAAGTGGATGCAGATGTATTTTGTATCCAGGAAAGTAAGCTCCAGGAGGGACAGATCGAACTTGATCTTCCCGGGTATCATCAGTTCTGGAATTATGCGGAAAAGAAAGGTTATTCAGGGACTGCCATATTTACGAAGGAGATGCCTTTGTCAGTGGCTTATGGAATCGGCGTAGAGGAGCATGACAAGGAAGGCCGGGTGATTGCAGCTGAATATCCGGAATACTATGTGGTTACCTGTTATACCCCTAATTCCCAGAATGAGCTTGCCCGACTTCCTTACCGGATGACATGGGAGGAGGCTTTCTTTGCTTATCTAAAAAAACTGGAAGAGAATAAGCCGGTGATTTTCTGCGGAGATTTAAATGTTGCTCATAAGGAAATTGATTTGAAGAATCCTAAAACCAACCGAAAAAATGCAGGCTTTACCGATGAAGAAAGAGAGAAGTTTACTCTCCTTTTGAAAAATGGTTTTATTGACACATACCGTTATTTCTATCCGGAGTTGGAAGGCGTTTACTCCTGGTGGTCTTACCGGTTTAGCGCCAGGCAGAAAAATGCAGGCTGGCGTATTGACTATTTCTGCGTTTCAGAAAGCTTAGAGGACAGGCTTATAAGTGCGGATATCCATACCCAGGTCCTAGGCTCCGACCACTGCCCTGTGGAGCTAGTGATCCGTTAGAGAGTACCAGACAGGAGAGAACGATAAGGAATGAATTTACTGACCATTGAACATTTAATAAAATCATATACAGAACGTCTGCTTTTTGATGATACCAGTTTCAGTATCAATGAAGGAGATAAGATCGGGCTGATCGGCATTAACGGAACCGGGAAATCCACATTGCTTCGGATCGTGGCAGGTCTTGAAGAGCCGGATCAGGGGACCGTGGTAAAGGGACGGAATTTAGATATCCGTTTTCTTTCCCAGAATCCGGTTTTCCATGAAGGCGATACCATTTTAGAAAGCATTGTCCGGGACAATGAAGGGCATGAGCATGTCTGGGATTTAGAAAGCCAGGCAAAGGCCATGCTGACCAGACTGGGATTTACGGACTTTGATTCTAAGGTGGAGACCTTATCAGGGGGACAGAGAAAACGGGTGGCATTAGTCAGTGTCCTTCTTGGGAATACCGACTTGCTGGTCCTTGACGAGCCAACCAACCATTTAGACAGCAGCATGGCGGACTGGCTGGAGGATTATTTAAAGCGTTTTAGAGGGGCGCTTTTGATGGTAACCCATGACCGGTATTTTTTAGACAGCGTTACCAACCGGATTGTGGAGCTGGATAAAGGAAAGCTTTACAATTATCAGGAGAATTATGAGGGCTATTTAAAGCTGAAAGCAGAGCGTATGGACATGGAGGCGGCTACAGAGCGGAAACGCCAGTCCATCCTTAGAGTGGAGCTGGAGTGGATGCAGCGGGGAGCCAGAGCGCGTTCTACCAAGCAGAAGGCCCATATCCAGCGTTATGAGACCCTTCGTGACCAGGAGGGGATTAAGATCGACCAGGCGGTAGAGCTGGATTCTGTTTCAAGCCGCCTGGGGCGGACTACAGTGGAGGTCAATGACATCACCAAAGCCTTTGGGGAAAAGGTATTGATGAAGGACTTTACCTATGTTTTTCTAAAAAATGACCGAATTGGCATCATCGGTCCTAACGGAAGCGGTAAGTCCACCTTAATGAAGATCATTGCAGGGTGGCTGGAGCCTGACGCCGGAACGGTTACCGTAGGGCAGACCGTAAAAATGGGATATTTTTCTCAGGAAAGCGAAGACATGGATGGGAGTGTAAAGGTCATCGACTACATCCGAAACGTGGCAGAGTATGTAAAGACAAAGGATGGTAGTGTTAGTGCCTCTCAGATGCTGGAACGCTTTCTGTTTCCTTCAAGCGTTCAATATACTACTGTCAGCAAACTGTCCGGCGGGGAGAAAAGAAGGCTTTATCTGCTTAGGATTTTGATGGAAGCGCCGAATGTGCTTTTGCTTGACGAGCCGACCAATGATCTGGATATCCAGACGCTAACGATCTTAGAGGATTATCTTGACAGCTTTCAGGGGATTGTGGTCACGGTTTCCCATGACCGCTATTTTCTTGACCGGGTAGTGCGCCGGATCTTTGCATTTGAGGGCCAGGGTAAGGTGACTCAGTATGAGGGAGGCTTTACCGATTATCAGGCGGCATTTCAGGAGAAACACCCGGAAGGCCTTCCAGGCCAGACTGAGGAAGCTGCAAAAAATTCGGAAGCAACAGAAAAAAAGACCAAAGAAAAACCAAGGGGAGAACGGAAGCTTAAATTTTCCTTTAAGGAACAGAGGGAATGGGATACCATAGAGGAGGATTTGGCGGCCCTGGAAGAAAAGATCGAAGCTCTGGACAGGCAGATGGGAGAAGCTGCCAGAGATTACAGCAGGCTGAATGCACTGATGGAAGAAAAGACAGAGCAGGAAAGGCTGCTGGAAGAGAAAATGGAGCGTTGGATGTATCTAAACGACCTGGCAGAACAGATTGAGAATCAATAGGAAGCACGATAAAAGTCAGCAGGAACGATTCTGGGATCGGATCAAGTGACGGAGGAGATAAGCGATATGGAACAGTACAAGATTGCAAAGCATGAGATGGGAATCTATTCTATGGGGCTTTCAAAGGTATCCGGCGGAATCCGCCTGTGTGTGGCTGCACAAGGAGAGGAATGCAGGGTCCTTCTCTTTAAGGCGGGAGAAGAAAATCCGGTCCAGACCATTTCCTTTCCTGCAGGGTCCAGAAAGGGTGATGTATGGAGCATGTCCATTCTGGGAGAGGATTTTGAAAATCTGGAATACTGCTTTGAAATCGATGGAAAGCTGTTTTCTGATCCTTATGGAAAGCGTTTTACCGGACGGGAGGTATGGGGGGATCTTGAACACGCTTCAACCCTTTTAAGAACTCCCATTGAGTTTGATGATTTTGATTGGGAAACGGACAAGCTTCCTCAGATTCCATATGAGGACAGCATCATATACAGACTCCATAACCGGGGGTTCACAAAACACGCCTCCTCCAAAGTGAAGAACCGAGGGACCTTTGATGCCATACGGGAAAAGATCCCTTACTTGAAGGAGCTTGGCATTACTGCGCTGGAACTGATGCCGGTAAATGAATTTTCCGAGGTCATCATGCAGGAACATGTGCAAGGGAACCCTTTTGGTGTGGATAAGCCTGTTGGAAAATTAAATTATTGGGGATATACATCAGGGAATTATTTTGCTCCTAAGACTTCCTATGCCTCAGAAAAGAATCCGTCTTTGGAATTTAAAGGCCTTGTGAAGGCTCTTCATAAGGAAGGACTGGAATTGATTGTAGAGCTTTTCTTTACCGGAAAGGAGGCACCCTCTTTTGTACTTGATGTGGTCCGGTTTTGGGTGTATGAATTTCATGTGGACGGGATTCATCTGGTGGGAACTCCACCCCTGGACATCCTTGAGCGGGATCCCTATTTAAGCCGGATCAAAATGTTTGCAGTCTCATGGGATCCGGCCTATGAAGGAAAGGTTAAGCACTTAGGAGAGTATAACGACGGTTTTCTGGTAGATATGCGCCGGGTATTAAAAGGAGACGAGGAACAGATGAAAAACCTCGCCTTCCGCACCAGGAGTAATCCGGCAGGGTCCGGTGTTATTAATTATATGGCCAATACCAATGGATTTTCCATGATGGATATGGTGTCCTATGATACCAAGCACAATGAGGAAAACGGGGAGAAAAACCAGGATGGCAGTCCCTATAATTATTCCTGGAACTGCGGAGTCGAAGGACCCACAAAACGGAAAAAGGTACTGGAACTTCGGAAAAAGCAGCTGCGAAACGCATTCCTTCTCTTACTTTTGAGTCAGGGAACACCCCTTATTATGGCTGGAGATGAATTCGGAAATTCCCAGTCAGGCAATAATAATGCATATTGTCAGGATAATGAGGTGTCATGGCTGAACTGGAATCTGGTTAAGACCAATCAGGATATTCTGGAATTTGTAAAGGCAGTGATCGCCTTTCGAAAGGCTCATCCCGTGTTCCATATGCTAAAGGAGCCGAGGATCATGGACTATTTAGCATGCGGGTTTCCGGATGTTTCCTATCATGGAGTGAAGGCCTGGTGCCCGGAATTTGATAACTTCCGTCGTCAGCTTGGGATCTTTTACTGTGGCGAATATGGAAGAAAACCAGATGGGACTGCTGACAACAACTTTTATGTGGCTTATAACATGCACTGGGAGCCTCACGAATTCGATCTTCCTAATCTGCCTAAGAAGGAGCAATGGCATGTGGTCTTTCATACGGATAAAGGAGAATTAAACGGTATATACCCGGAAGGGAAGGAGCCTGCGGCAGAAGGGAAACGGTTTCTTGTTCCGCCCAGGTCGATCGTGGTGTTTATAGGGAAAAAATAATCAATAGTATGATGTTTTGAGGGCAATCAATCCTGATTGTCCTCTTTTTGTACTTATTATTTTCTGTTTTATGAGAGAACATTCTTGTTTGTTTTCAATAGACTAATTTAGGTATTCCTGTTTATTAAAGACTTGGTTTTCATTCTTGACAACTTCTTGACATGACGCCTTTTCATTTTAACACCGTCTTGATTTTTTCTCTGATATGATTGTGAGCGTAGGGAGAAGGAAAATAAAAGGATCAGGAGAGGAAATCATGGGAGCTGTTTTGATGTTTGTAAGCATTATCGGTGTTTTATTGCTAATTTATTTATTTTATATTTTATTTCGAGGTGATCAGTTATGAGCCATATTGTTTTGCAAGATGTATTTTATATTGCTGTTTTAGTGGGATTGTCCATTCCCTTGGGTATTTATATATACAAGGTTATGACAGGGCAAAGGGTATTTTTGACACCTGCACTTACCCCTGTGGAAAAGGGGATTTATAAGCTTATGGGCATTGAAGCCGAGGAGGAGATGAACGCAGGAAAGTATGCGCTTTCCGTATTTTTATTTAACGGAGCAGGCTTTGTTTTTCTTTTCGGTTTATTGATGCTGCAGGGGGGTTTGCCATTTAATCCGGAGGGAATGAAAGGAACCAGCTGGCACCTGGCTTTTAACACTGCCGCAAGCTTTGTTTCCAACACCAACTGGCAGTCTTATTCAGGCGAATCCACCCTGTCTTATTTCACCCAGTTTTCAGGCCTTGCCGTCCAAAACTTCGTATCGGCAGCAACGGGAATCGCCGTCCTTTTTGCCTTGATCAGAGGATTTGTCCTGAAACAGAAAAATACCATCGGGAATTTTTGGGCAGACCTAGTTAGGTCCACGCTTTATATCCTGATTCCAATTTCTTTTCTCGTAGCTTTGCTGCTTGTTTCCCAAGGGGTAGTTCAGTCGTTTGACTCCTATAAAGAAGTTGCCATGCTGGAAAATGGGGCCTTACAGACAATACCCTTAGGCCCTGCGGCAAGCCAGATCGCAATCAAACAGCTTGGAACGAATGGAGGAGGCTTCTTTGGGATGAACTCTGCGTTTCCTCTTGAAAATCCAACGGTCCTCTCGAACCTGATACAGGTTTTGTCTATACTGCTGATTCCTGCGGCACTTTGCGTAAGCTTTGGAAGGGCGGTAAAAGACGGCAGGCAGGGGAGGTCAATTTATATTACTATGATGATTTTTTTTGTCGCAGCTCTTGCTGCCATAACCGTCAGCGAACAGTTTGCGGCGCCTGTGTTTGATTATGCAGCAGCTTCAGGCAGTATGGAGGGCAAGGAGGTAATTCACGGGATTGGTGCTTCCTCATTATGGGCCGTGGTGACCACGGCGGCATCAAACGGCTCTGTGAACGCCATGCACGACAGCCTAACTCCTCTTGGAGGAATGGTTTCCATGTTCCTTATGCAGCTTGGGGAAATTGTATTTGGCGGCGTGGGAAGCGGGCTTTATGGAATGCTTGCATTTGTACTTCTTACCGTATTTATTGCAGGCCTTATGGTTGGCCGGACTCCGGAGTATCTGGGGAAGAAGGTAGAACCTTTTGATATGAAAATGGTTTGCTTAATAGTCCTTGTTCCCCCGCTTATGACGCTTTTAGGAACCTCCGCCGCCGTTTCTATGCCCGGCGCCCGGTCATGGCTGACCAATTCGGGAGCCCATGGATTTTCAGAGATTTTATATGCTTTTTCTTCCATGGCAAATAATAACGGCAGTTCCTTTGGAGGGTTTTACGGAAATACTCCGTTTACCAATATTTTAGGCGGAATCATTATGCTGATGGTTCGGTTCGTTCCCATGACAGCCGTTATTTTCCTCGCCGGCAATATGGCCCAGAAAAAGGCTGTAGCCGTCAGCGAGGGCACATTATCCACCAGCAATGGCATATTTATAGGACTTTTAATCGGAGTTATCCTTATCATCGGCGCGCTGAGTTTCTTGCCGGCGCTGGCCCTTGGTCCGATTGCCGATTTCTTTACAATGCAGTGACAGAAGGTGATTAGAATGGAAAAAAAGAGTGTTGATAAAAGCATCTTTTATGATGCGCTGAGGCAGTCCTTTGTAAAGCTGTCTCCCAGAGTGCAGGTGAAAAATCCTGTTATGCTGGTTGTTTATATAGGAGCAGTTTTGACCGGTGTGTTGTATTTTCTTTCCTTTGCAGGGCTTAAGGATGAGAATTCGGGTTATACCTTAACCATATCCCTGATTTTATGGTTTACCGTCCTGTTTGCAAACTTTGCAGAAGCGATTGCAGAGGGGCGGGGACGGGCACAGGCAGACAGTCTGCGCAGTGCCAAAAAGGACGTAAAGGCAAGGAAACTGAGAACTCCATCCAATATTGATGATTATACAGAGGTACTTTCAAATACCTTAAAAAAAGGAGATATCGTATACGTCAGGGCAGGGGAGCAGGTCCCAATGGATGGGGAAGTAATCGATGGGGCGGCCTCTGTGGACGAAAGCGCTATTACCGGTGAATCAGCTCCGGTCATCCGGGAATCCGGCGGCGACCGAAGTGCTGTAACAGGGGGAACTACCCTGGTGTCTGACTGGCTGATCATAGAAGTGACGGCAGAAGCAGGAGAAAGCTTCCTGGATAAAATGATATCCATGGTGGAAGGTGCGGCCAGAAAGAAAACGCCGAATGAAGTGGCTTTGCAGATTTTACTCATAACCCTGACCATCATCTTTCTTGTGGTTACGGCAGCCCTACGGCCCTTTACCGGCTTTGCAAGCCTACAGGCTGGCTCTGGTTCTGCCATCTCCATCACCAATGTCATAGCCCTTTTGGTATGCCTTGCGCCTACTACCATTGGTGCGCTTCTATCTTCCATCGGCATTGCGGGCATGAGCCGCTTAAAT
>Ga0213824_1001118_pt1 | contig 16735 bp, 15 predicted proteins | sample MC6MC0906MG_FD_179892 | JGI IMG/M metagenome (GOLD analysis project Ga0213824, IMG submission 179892) | Enriched soil aggregate microbial communities from Iowa State University, Ames, United States - MC6-MC0906-MG | ecosystem: Environmental > Terrestrial > Soil > Unclassified | place: USA: Iowa...
CACAATGTTTCCATCCATGCGTATAATTGTAAAACGGCTCTGATTTTCACTGAATGTCTGCTTTATGTCCCCGATTTCACCGACAAGATTACCGGAATAATCCAGGATCTCATCCATAGCTCTCAAAGTATAAGTCATGTCTTTTCTGGAATTTTTAAGCAGTGCGCTGCTGGAAGCAATATAAAAAACAGAACTGCTGAGTATCAGCACTACCAGAATGATCTGGATAAACTTTTTAAAGATTACGCTTCTCATAGATTCCCTCATTCTTTGGCGTATAGCCAGACTATTGATTTTCCTACTCTTCCGTCTTAATAAAACGATAGCCTACGCCGCGGATTGTCTTGATACAGGAACCTCCGTTTTCTCCCAGCTTTTGCCGGAGCGTACGGATATGCATGTCCAGGGTTCTGGTCTCCCCATCGTAATCATACCCCCAGATGTGATTTAAAAGCTCATCTCTGGTGACGACCTTATTATGGTTCTCCATTAAATACTGTAAGAGCTCAAATTCTTTTAGGGTCAGTTCAACCTTAACGCCGTCACAATAGACTTCTCTTGTTTTTTTATTTAAACTTAAACAATATTGATTCAGTTCGTTAGTGTTTGCCTCTCCCCTGGAGCTGCGCCGTAAAAGACTTCGGATTCTGGCAGCCAGCTCCATGACTCCAAATGGCTTGGTCATATAGTCGTCGGCTCCGCCATCAAGTCCTGCCACCTTATCAAACTCCCTGTCTTTTGCGGTCAGAATAAGAACGGGAATATCTTTTAAAGACTCATTTTTCCGAATCCTGCGAATGGCTGTCAGTCCGTCCATGCCTGGAAGCATCAGATCAAACACAGCCAGTGCCGGTTTATCTGATTCAATATGCCTCAAAGCTTCCTCCGCCATCTCAAAAGCAGATACTTCATAGCCAAAACCTTCCAGGGCAATTTTAATTAAATCCCTGATGTTGTCATCGTCTTCAATTACATAGATACGTTCCATATATTCTCCTTTCCTTTTTCCTGCCCAAGCTTTTTGGGCATAGAGGTATGCCCGCAGGGCGTTCTTATTTCCTGCCCACGTTTTCTGTTACATTTCATCCCTCACATAACCTGCAATATTGTGAGCGTGGTCTGAAATACGTTCCAGATTGCTCAGTGCATCCAAAAAGATGACTCCGTTTTCCGGCTTACATGTCTGAGCGGATAAACGTTCGATATGACGTTCTCTTAATTCTTCTTCAAGGCTGTCCACACGTTCTTCGCTTTGAATCACTGCACGGACCTCTGTCATGTCTCCGGTTTCCCTGGCTTTTATGGCATGCTCCAGAGAGGAACGAACCTCTTTTATCATTTCCTTGATTTCATTTTCTGCATCTTTTGAAAAAATAATGTTTCGGTTGGATTTTTCTATTGCCAGCTCGGATAAGTTCTCACAGTGATCGCTGACCCGCTCAAAGTCACTGATTGTATAAAATAAGTTTTTAACCAGAAGGTGCTGTTCCTCATTTAAAGACTGGTTATTAAGTTTTATCAGATAATCGGTGAGAATCTTTTCATAATCATTGATTTTCTGTTCCATTTTTTCCACAAGCTTTGCTTCTGCCCTGTTGTTGCCAAGAAGAGCCGCAGCTGCAAGATCCAAGTTTTCCATGGCAGCATTTCCCATGCTCACAACTTCATGGTTCACATTTTCAATGGCAAAGGAAGGGGTCTCTAAAATTCTTTCATCCAGATGACGTTTCATCGGGGAATCAGAATCTGCAGTTGACTCTTTCTGATCTTCCCGTACAAGCAGCCCGGAAGCCTTAACTAAAAGCCCGGCAAAGGGGAATAAAATAATAGTGTTGCTCACATTAAATATGGTATGGAAGATGGATATTCCCACACTGCTGATTCGAGAAGCTGCAAAAACCGGATTCAGCTTAAACACTACAAACATGATGCATCCGAAAATAACAGCACCGACCACATTAAAAAGGAGATGAATGACAGCCGCCCGCTTTGCGGTTTTATTCGCGCTCAAACTGGAAAGCAGAGCAGTCACACAGGTACCGATATTCTGTCCTAACGTGATAAATATGGCAGACTGCCAGTTTACGATGCCGTTAAGAGCCAGTGTCTGCAAAATTCCTACAGAGGCTGAGGAACTCTGAATGATGCCGGTAACAACAAGGCCTGCTAAAATTCCAAGAAGAGGATTTTTACCTAAAACGGCAAAGGCCTGGCTGAAAATAGGCGCGTTCCGGTAAGGCGTAATGGAGTCTGACATAAAGGAAAGCCCTATAAACAGCACACCAAAACCAACCAGAATTTCCCCAACCTGTTTTTTCTTCCCGCTTCCGGTAAAAAGGCTTAAAACAGCGCCTACGCCTACCAGTGCAGGAGCAAAAAACTCGGGTTTCATCATCTCTCCCCATTCACTCATGGATACGATCCAGCTGGTGACGGTTGTTCCGATATTAGCACCCATAATAATACCAACGGCTTGTTGCAGATTGATGATCCCAGCATTTACAAATCCTACCACCATGACTGTGGTCGCCGAGCTGCTCTGGATGATGGCGGTAATACCAGTTCCCAAAAGCACACCCATGAGCCTGTTGCTGGTAAGGACCCCTAAAAGCTGCTGCATTTTATGCCCTGCTGATTTTTGCAGCCCATCAGCCATAGCGTCCATTCCATAAAGGAACATACCCAGTCCCCCGATGAATTTAAATAGCATTTGTATTTCTGTGATTGACATAGCATCCTCCGTTTTTTCATGATAATACATTTTTGTAAATACCATATCAAATCTATGTAAAGTAAAATGCACATAAATGTAAAATTTATGTAAAATTTTGTCTTAATGTAAAATTTCCTTATAAACCCGAAGGACATTTCCATAAAAGACTGCCTCAATTTCACTTTCTGAAAACCCCTCTTTTTTCATATACGCTTCTAAAAGGGGCAGGTCTTCCGGAGATTTCATCTCTAAATTCCCCCCAATGCCGTCAAAATCGGATCCAAGCCCAATGCATTGGATGCCTCCCACCTTTTTCATATGCTTCATATGTAAAACCATATCTTCCACCCGGCTTAAGGCTCCTTCCCCCTTCTTCCAGTCATGAAGAAAATCGGCACAATAATTGATTCCGGTGACACCGCCCCGTTCCGAAAGCTTTTTTATCATTTCATCCGTTAAGTTTCTTGGATTAGAAGCAATGGTCCTGGCATTGGAATGGCTTGCCACAAATGGTTTTTCTGTATACCGGAACACATCTTCTATCCCGGCATCTGACAAATGGGACACATCGATTACCATTCCCAGCCGTTCCATCTCCTGAACGAACTCGATTCCCTTTTCCGTAAGCCCATACTCCATCTCCGGTTCAAAAAAGGCTTCTCCGTTTTCCTCCCAGATCCGGTTGGGATGCCCCAGCTCATTTTTATAGTTCCACGTAAGCGTCGCCATGCGGACTCCCAGCCGGTAAAAATTTCTTAAGAATGCCAGTTCTCCCTGACAGACGCCGCCTTCCTCTATGGTAAGCATGGCAGACATTTTCCCATTCTTCCGGTTTTCTTCAATATCCTTATAGCCTTTTACAATGCCAATAATATCCTCATATTTTTCCAGTTCCGTATAAAAGAGGTCAACAAGCTTCATGCAATATTCAAACGGACGCTCATGCACAGCGAGATTTATATATAAGGCAAAGTTCTGTAAGCAATAATCTCCTTTTTTCATGCGCTCCAAGTCAATATGACAGTCGTTTTTTAGGATGGAAAAGACCTTTCCCTCTTCCTTCCGGTAATAAAGTTCTGAAATGGTATCACAATGCATATCAACAACCTTCATAATTTCTTTCCTTTCTCATGATCCACTGAATTTACACTACGCAAAAGGAGCAGCCCAAATATGAGCTACTCCTTTGGTAACTATGCAAATAGTATCACCTATATGACATATTTGCAAGAAAATGTTCGATTTTTACTCGCTGCGCAAAGCGTCGATTGGGTTTAAATCAGCAGCCCTTCTGGCAGGCATATAGCCAAATAAAAGGCCGATCCCTACGGATACACTGAAGGATACCATAACGGCGCCAGGCGTTGGAGTGGCATTCATTCCCATGGCAGATCCGATGATGGTAGTTGCCACGGAGCCCACCAGAATACCCACAACCCCGCCAAGAGAGCTGGTAACTGCGGCCTCTATGACAAACTGCTGCATGATGTTGCGTTTTTTTGCCCCCAGCGCCTTCCTGATTCCGATTTCTCTGGTACGTTCCGTTACGGACACCAGCATGATATTCATAACTCCAACTCCGGCAACTAAAAGGGAGATCCCGGCGATTCCGCCAAGCATCATGGACATCATGGACATCATGGAATTTAGGGAGTTTAAAAGCTCACTCATAGCATTAATCCGGTATAAGTCCTCATCTTTGAAAATCCCATAAAGAAAGCTGTTGATGGCCTCTTTGGCCTCTACGGAATGGTCCATGTCGGCGGTGGCAAAGACATAGCTGTTTATGTCTGCAGTGTTGTTTAACTTGGCGGCACTGCTGTAGGGGAGGTACAAAACGTCGTCTGAACCGCCGGCCTTAAGCTCATCTTCATCCTGTCTGGATACCACACCAATAATCTGGTAGGCATAACCGTTTATTTTTATGGTCTGGCCAATGGCTTTTTCTGCTCCTCCATATAATTCCCATGCCACATAATAACCTGCAACACAAACCTTTTGTCTGGATAGGACATCGGAGTATTGGAGGAACCGCCCTGAATCCAGGGTCTGATCCTTCATATCCAGATATTCCTCGCTGACACCGGATACCGTAGTATTGGTCAGGGATTCCGTACCGTTTTTTAAGGTAGCGGACAAGGAAACCTTTGGCGTCATCTGAGAAAAAAGATTTTTGTTGTCTTCATAAAACTGATACATCTGATCCACGGTTACGGACCTGGATGAAAGATTGGTTACGTTCACATTGATCTGGTTGGTTCCCATGCTGGTAAATTGTTCCGTCATATAAGACATTTGTCCGTTTACAAGACTCACCAGAATGATGACCGATGCCACGCCGATAATGATTCCAAGCATGGTGAGAAAGGATCGCATCTTATTGCCCCAGATGCTTTTTAAAGCCATTTTAAAGGATTGCAGAATATTCATTTACGTCTCCATCGAAATTAATCTTACCATCGTGTACCCGGATCACCCGCCTGGCTTCCTTTGCAATGGCGCTGTCATGGGTGATCATCACGATGGTATTCCCTTCATCGTTCAGCTTTTTCAAGAAATTTAGAACTTCCCGGCTGGTTTTTGAATCCAGAGCCCCCGTAGGCTCATCGGCCAGAATCAGGGAGGGATCTCCTGCCAGCGCCCTTGCAATGGAAACCCTCTGCTGCTGGCCTCCGGAAAGCTGGTTGGGAAAATTTTTCCACTTTTCCGCCAGGCCAACCCGTTCCAGAGAAGCCATGGCCCGTTTGTTCCGTTCATTGGTTCCTACCCCTGCATATAACAGGGGCAGTTCCACATTCTCAAGAAGATTCAGTCTGGGAAGCAGATTGTACTGCTGGAAGATAAAGCCAATCATCTTATTCCGGATCCCGGCCAGCTGGTTATCCGACATCCTGCCCACGTCCTCACCGCCCAGAAGATATTCTCCTGACGTGGGGACATCCAGTGCGCCGATAATATTCATAAGCGTGGATTTTCCGCTTCCCGACTTTCCTACAATAGCCACGAATTCCCCGTGGTAAATGGTCAAAGACACGCCGTTGTTTGCACGGACCTCCTCCTCTCCCATCTGGTATACTTTATAGATATCCTTTAATTCAATCAAGGTATTTTTCAAGCTATTTAACCTCCTTGCGGCCCTTATGGCTGACGGACGCCACTGCCGGAACCTCCGCCGCTGCCTGCACTGCGGTTTCCACTGCCGGAGCCACCGCCTTCACTGCGGTACCTGACTCCAGAACCGGAGCCTGAGCCGCCTGGGCCTACATTTATGCCACCCATGCCTCCCGGCAACACAACATTCATTGAAGTGCCTACAGTAGTTTGTGCAACGTAAACCTCCTGATTCTCTTCCAATCCGCTGGTAATTTCCACATAATCATCATTGATCAGGCCTGTGGTAACTTCTACCGCCCGAAAGCCTGCCGGAATGTTCCCCTGGGGCTCCTTCACCGAATCATCCTTTACATAGACCTGATTACCCCGCATCAGTGCATCGGCCGGTACGGCAAGGACATCGGCCGCTTTATCCAGAATGATCACACCATCTACGTTCATGCCGGGGAGAAGCTCATCCATGCCATCGTTTAAGGTGATAGTAACCGGATAATTGGTAACCCCGTTGGAAGTAGAGCTTTCCAGGCTTACATTGGTAACTGTACCGGAAAAGGTTTTACCAGGTACGGCATCGGCAGTAATATTCACCTCCTGGCCTACTTTCACAGACTTGACATCCAATTCATCCACAGACATCTTAAACGTATAACCGGACATATCGTATATGACTGCCAGGGTTGTGCTTCCGCTGGAGCTTTTGGTGATCTTATCTCCTGCCTTTACGGTTTTTGTAATGACCTTTCCGGATATAGGTGCGGTAATGGTATAGTTATCATAAGTATTCTCGGTACTCTCCAGTTTGCTTTTTGCTCCTTCCAGAGTTTCCTGGGCCTTTTCCATCGTATCTTTATAAGTGCGAAGCAGTTTATCCGCAGACTTACTTTCCATGGTAAATAGAGGAGTTCCCTTCGCTACATAATCACCTTCATGCACCAGCAGGGTTCCTACCTCCACGTTGGAGGATAAATCCGCTTTCATGGTTGATTCAAGCTTAGGCTCAAATGTTGCTTCCGCACTGCACACGTAATCGCCTATCGCTGCCGTAGCCGGGGTATCCGTAGTAAGACCGCCTGGATTTGTAACTTCAATGGTGACATAACGAACGATACGCCCACCTGTTAAGGTTACATCCATATTGCTGACAGAAGTGACTGAGCCCTGGATCTGCTCTCCCGTATCGGTAAGGGTCAGAACCGCCGCCTGTCCGGCCGCGATCTGGGCTGCCTCCCCGGAAAGGAACGGAAGCTTGATCTTCATGGTTTTATCATCATAAATAGAGGCAATTTCCGTATTGTTTCCTACTTTGTCTCCTTCTTTAATGGAAAGCGATTTTATGTACCCGCTCTCTGTGGATTTATAGGTATTTCCGCTGTAATCACCTAAAGCAGAATTATAATCATCCAGCGCAGTCTGATAATTTTCCTGGGCTCTCGACAGGGAATTATTCACCGATGTCATCTCCGATTCCATGGATGACGTATCGATCTGGTAAAGGATCTGCCCCTTTTCTACCTCGTCTCCCTCTTCAAAATCTGCTGCAATGACTTCTCCTTCCACCAAAGAGGTTATATCATAGGTATTCTGAGGAGAAATGGTTCCAGAGGAGGATAGCTCAGAAACAATGTCCTGCTTTGTAACTTTAGCAGTTCTTACGCTTTTTGCTTCGGCGGATGCTTCCTTTGACTTTTTAAAGCTTGACGCCGCCACCACTCCTGCCAGCACCGCAAGGATTATGATAAGAAGGATCAAAACCTTTTTTCCTTTTATCCCACCTTTTCTTTTTTCTTTTGAAAATAATTTCTGAATGATTTTTTTCATTCCGGCTTCTCCTGTTAATCTTCTATTCTATATAATCAATGACAGTCCGGGTTTCATTTCCTTCCTGATCTACAGACAGAGTATAGACCAGATTCACGGTATCACCTACTCGAAGGTCCCCATAGGAAGAAAATGCAAACTTCATCTCAGTGCTGGTAAGCTCGTAGGTGTTGCCGTCATCCAGTATGATTGCTCCAGGTGTCATTAAATCCGCAGAATCATAGACAACGTTAGTGATTTCTCCAAATACAGCGGAACGTCCGTTTTCATTTTCGTTTCCAATGGTATAAAGCCACACGGTTTTAGAAATGGTATGGTAATATACCAGAACTCCGTCTTCGCTTTCCAGGGAAACATCAATTGCATTACTGGAATTATTAACAGGTTCTCCATCAAGATAAATATTGGCATCGCTAAGCTTAAAGGGCAGAATGGATTTGAGCCTGCTGCTGCTTTTTGCAATCTTCGGTCCCTTGATGCTGTTATCGACCATGGAAAACGGATCGATCTCCCCGTCACTGGTCAATTCGCAGTTTAAGCTTTTTCCAAACATGGTTCCGGACTTCGTATCTGTTTTTAACAGATTATAAAACAGGTTGATGCAATCTTCTTTATTTAAGACTTCCAAAGCCTCTTTATTCAGATTTTCATCCAATTCCAGAAAATGATATTTAGAAAGCCTGGAACCGGTCTGGTCACCGGTAAAATCAGAATTTGCATAACCCAAAAGTCCTAAAACTCCTTTTACCCCTTCCTGAAGTGTTATGGAATCGTCCGGTTTAAAATTTCCTCCTAAATATCCGTTCATCCACCCCTGTTCCGCTGCAATCCTGATTTGGGCTGCATATTCATGATTTCTTGGAACATCGGCAAATACGGAAGTGTTACTGGTCTTGCCGGCCGTGCTTCGATAGGAGGATGCATTTACCAGCATGCTGGCAAATTCTCCACGCGTCACCGACAGATTTAAGTTCCCGGTGTTCATAATTCCTGAAATTCCGACTACCTTTTTTCTTAAATCAAAACTGCTTGATGCCTCAGTTATCATAGGGCTGACTGCCGTCGCGGCCATTACAAAAGCCAGGGAAGCCGCTATTTTACGTCCGTTCATCCGGTTTCTCCTCTCATCATTTAAATCTGAAGCTTATTTTAACAGGCGCATATGTCTGTTTTGTGACAGTAAGCTGAAATTAAACTGAAACTTGGTTTTTTTGATGAAAAGTTCCTTGTATTCTTTATATCCTGGCAGAATCAGGCTATGTTATTTCAGCTTATTTTAAGCTTAATCCATTATGATTAGCATAACTAAGGAAAAATTTTCTAAATTGCCGCGGTATTTGCCAAATGAAAATGCGAACATATTCGTAAGTCTCATTGCCCTCATAAAATGTAAGATTGCCTAACCGGCAGTCTCAGCTTATAATAGATGTCAACAGGTTCATAATAATAAATATAGGAGAATCGAATCATGAAGGTATTGATTGTAGAAGACGAAGTAAGACTGGCCGATGCTTTGGGACAGATTATGAAGGAACAACATTACCAGGCTGATATTGTGTATAATGGAACTGACGGTTTGACCTGCGGTCTTTCCGGGGAATATGACGTCATTGTTTTAGATGTCATGCTGCCGGGGGAAAATGGATTTCAAGTGGTTAAAAAGCTTAGAGAGGCCCGCATCCAGACTCCTGTTCTCATGCTGACCGCACGGGATGACATTCAGGATAAGGTAACCGGACTTGACCGGGGAGCTGATGACTATATGACAAAGCCCTTTATTCCGGAAGAGCTGTTAGCCCGCATCCGGGCTCTTTCCCGCCGCCAGGGAGAAGTGATCATAGAAGAAATGAAATTCGGGGACTTGACACTTACTCTCTCTGCCAATGATTTATGCTGCGGCACCAAATCCATTCATCTTGGGTATAAGGAATTTGAAGTGTTAAAAATCCTTATGAGCAATTCCGGCAGGATCGTTTCAAAGGAAACTCTCATCTCAAGGGTATGGGGCAGTGATTCTGACGCAGAGGACAACAATGTTGAGGCTTATATTTCCTTTTTACGTAAAAAGCTGAATTTTGTGGGTTCAAGTGTGGAAATCAGCACTCTCCGCAAGGTCGGATACCGCTTGGAGGAAACAACATGATAAAAAAATTAAGAAGACGGTTTGTTTTGGTTAACATGATTTTTGTGATAACCATTCTTTCCGCAGTCCTTGGCATCTTTTATTACGCCAATTATAAACGCATCGAACGGCAGACCGTCATGGCTCTTTACCAGGCTGCCGACCGGAACCTGCCGGACCGTTTGCCGGATAAGGTGGAAATCACCCGCAGGCCTCAAAGGAATCTGCCGCCTCTTGTCCCCGTTTTCGTGGTTAAATTAAACAACCTCAACTCCATAGAAAACATTAGGGAAAACAATCTCACGGTTACCAGGGAGCTGGCTTCCACCCTGGTGGAGCTTGCAAAAGCCAATGACTCTTCCCAGGGGGAACTTAAGGATTATTCCCTTCGTTATCTTAAAATCACCTCTATAGAGGGTACGAAAATAGCATTTGCAGACCAAAGATATGAACGGAATAATTTAAAAACCCTTCTGATCAATTGTCTGCTGGTCTTTCTTGCGGCGGTTTTTCTTTTTTTGATCCTGAGTATTTTCCTTTCCCGTCTGGCATTAAGGCCTGTGGAAACCGCATGGCGGATGCAAAACCAGTTCATTGCCGATGCTTCCCATGAACTAAAGACACCTCTTACCGTAATCCTGGCCAATTTACAGATCCTTTCCCTCCATAAGGAATGCACCATCATGGATCAGTACAAATGGCTGAACAACACAAAAGAAGAGGCTGAACGCATGAAAAAGCTTGTGGAAGAACTGCTCTTTTTGGCCCGCTCCGATACTGGGGCCGTCCAGGCCTCCCAGACGGCAATGGCTCCTCTTGATTTCAGTGACATCGTATTAAACGGAGTCCTGCTTTTTGAATCCGTTGCCTTTGAAAATAAGGTGAACCTGGAAAATAAAATTGATCCCGGCATTATCCTGGAAGGCTTTGAAGTCCAGCTAAAGCAGGTAATCACCATCCTGCTGGACAATGCCTGCAAATACGCAGGAAAGCATGGTTCCGTCTCTGTCAGCTTAAAGAAATCTTCCCATTATGCCGTCTTGACTGTGCAAAATACGGGAGACCCTATTCCTGAAAAGGAGCAAAACCATGTATTCGAACGATTTTACCGGACGGATGAATCGAGGGTCCGCAAGGAAGGTGGCTATGGACTTGGTCTTTCCATCGCAAAGACCATTGTTGACCACCATAAGGGAAAGATCAGCCTGACAAGCAGTCTTGAAACAGGAACCATTTTCACTGTCAGCCTTCCCCTTCCTCCCCGCCAGTATTTAAACAAAATTTAAAAAAGGGAGCAATTGCAGGTTTTTACCCCAATTGCTCCCTTCTCTTATTTATTTTGAAACTGCTATCCCATGATCCTCAATCCGCTTTCTGATGTCAAGCATTCTCTCGTCGGTCTGAGCGATCACGTCTGCACACTCCCGCAGTTCTTCACTGATTTCCTGGGAGTACTCTTCCACTTCTTTTTTATATTTTAATTGGTGATCCAGGCTGGCCCAGAAATCCATGGCAATGGTACGGATCTGGACTTCTGCCCTCATCCATTTCTTCTGATCGGAAAAGAACACAGGGATCTCTACGATCATATGATAGCTGCGGTACCCATTCTTTTTAGGGTGGCGGATGTAATCCTTAATTGCAATGATATGCACATCATCCTGGCGGGCCAGCATATCTGCCACCGCATAAATATCATCAAGGAACGAGCAGATCACACGGATTCCTGCAACATCATCCAGATTTTCCATCATGGATTCTAAGGAAACCGGCAGCCCTCTGCGCTGCAGCTTTTCCACAATGCTGATAGGCTTTTTTACTCTTGATTTGACCATTTCAATTGGGTTCCTGGAGTTCCTTACTGACAGTTCGTCGTTTAAAACCTCCAGCTTTGTCTTGATCTCCCGAATGGCACAGGTATACATCATCATAGCTTCCTGAAACTGATATGCCTGCTTCATAAGCGGGTCCGGAACCTGAACCAGATTGGGAACATTCACAATGGACTGGTTCAATTCACTATTGGGGTTCATGCTAATATTCATTCTTATCCCTCGAAACGTACATTAAGCTTTCTCTGCTGCCGAAACTGCCTCATTAAGCCAGTTCACCTCTAAATACTCAACCGTACCGCCATCTACTGCGGCTGCGATCTTTGGATCAATGGGAATTTTAGCCAGAACGGTAAGGCCGTTCGCTTTGGCAGCTTCATCAACGCGGCTCTCCCCAAATACAGAAATCTGCTTACCACAATCCGGGCAAATCAAGTAACTCATATTTTCCACTAGACCCAAAATCGGTATATTCATCTTTTTAGCCATATTTACCGCTTTTTCAACAATCATGGTAACCAGCTCCTGAGGAGAAGTAACAATGATGATTCCGTCCACAGGGAGGGACTGGAATACGGTTAAGGGCACATCTCCGGTTCCCGGAGGCATATCTACGAACATGTAGTCAACATTATCCCATAGGGCATCCTGCCAAAACTGTTTCACTGCTCCTGCAATGACCGGACCTCTCCAGATTACGGGATCCGTCTCATGATCCAGGATTAAATTCGCTGACATCACTTCAATTCCTGTTGCCGTGATAGCCGGGATCATAAGGCCACCGGGCGTCATGCCCACGCCGTAGTCGGAAAGGCCAAAGGCTTTTGGAATGGATGGGCCGGTGATATCCGCATCCAGGATTGCCGTTTTATAACCTTTCCCGTTCATGCCTACAGCCATCAGGGACGTTACCAGGGATTTACCCACACCGCCCTTTCCGCTTACAACGCCGATTACCTTTTTTACTGTGCTGGCAGGGTTAAGGGGTTCTAAAAAGCTTACCTGTTCCTCCCGGCTGCCGCAGTTTTCCTTGCAGGTATTGCAATTATGAGTACAGTTTATTTCACTCATTGGTTATTCCTCCTATGAATAGTAGTCTAATATATGAAAGACGGCTTTTTTTAAGCCATCTGTTTCTATCGAATCCGTAATATAGCCGGCTGCGCTCTTAACCTCGTCAGAGGCATTTCCCATAGCAATTCCAAGGCCTGCGCCGGTTATCATGGAAATATCATTATTGCCGTCGCCTATGGCGGCCATCTCACCGGCAGTAAAGCCGTAATGCTCTGCCATCTTCATAATCCCGTTCCACTTGCTTCCGCCTGCGGGAATTACATCACAGCCCATCTCGTCATGCCAGCGTATGAATTCGCAGCCGCAGAGATACTTCTTTAACTTCTGCTCCATGTCGTATGAAATGTAAGGTATTATCTGGTATATACGCTGATTTCTGGCTCGTTTTACATTTAAAACCGGAGGAATACTGGTTCCGATATCCGCCTGGACCTTTTCCACAATATGATTCACCATATTGATATACATGCGGTCCCCTTCCATGAACATGCATGGAAATGGCTCCTCCTCCAGAAACATTAAAGTCCGCTCTACTTCCCCAGGATCTATGGGCAGATCATAAATGATCCTGTCTCCGCAATAGCAATACTGGCCGTTAAGCGTCACATATCCGTCAAATGGAATTCCCTCCAAAAGGTTTTCTTCTTCCATTTCAAGCTTATGGCGCCCCGTTGCAATAAACAGCAGGATTCCTGCTCTTCTGGCTTCCAAAAGTGCCTCTTTTGCGCTGTCCGGAATCCGTTTTGTTTGAAAATCCCGAAGTGTACCATCAATATCAAAAAAAATGGCCTTTATCTTCTTCTCCACTTATCCATCATTCCTTCTCAATCTGATTATTCTTATCTGTGCCCGCTGCAGCATACAAACACTTTAGATTATAATATATCTTATCTGAACTTGCAACGTAAGAGAAGAAAAAGGGTTCTGTCTATCAATTAATTGGTAAAGGCCTGTGCCGTCATCAATGACGCTACAGGCCTTTGTGTTTTATTTTGTTCCCGCAGTCTGAGCCTTACGGATCGTTTTAAAGACCCCCATGGTATCCAGCGCTCTTACCATGGAATAAAAAATCATGGAATCAATCGGCCACATGACCAGGTTTTTAAGTGCCCTTGCCGGTAAAAGTACCATAAAGCCCTTTCCGTACAGAATAGAAAGACATATGGTATTAAGAATTACGTTACATACCAGCATAACCAAAAACTTGGTAACCAGAACCCTGCTTAGGGTAATAGGCTTCTTGTAAAACATACAGCCATACATGATACCTGCCAGAATCGTTACCATGGTCAGTCCTGGAAAAAATGCGCCCATAGGCTTTAAGAGGTATTTAAGCACATCCATACTTCCGGAAAACAGGCCTCCTACTACCGGGCCAAACAGGTATGCAACCAATTCATTGGGAAGGGAAGCAAAACTGATCCGAATGTAACTTCCCATGTTAATGGAAAACATGCTCAAAACAATTGCTACTGCGCCAAACATGGCGGCTGTGGTAATGGTCCTTACAGACTTCAGCTCTCTGTAAGATTCGGTGAACAAAGTGACGAATTTTTTCATAAAAAATACCTCCTTTGCAGACCTCTAACTACAACCGGAGATAATATTCCTATCTTCTGATGCAGCGGGATGCGACCGGTGTACCGCAAGAAAATCTTTTCGTCCTGCTGACAACTCCCTGTTCAGCTGGCACTTAACGCACACGGGTCTACTCTGCGACTATTATATTGTATTTTGTAACGCCATCAGTATATCACAGATTCCTTAGAAAGCAAGTGTTTTTTTTTAACTTCTTCCTTTTTCCACGATGAAGTGGACAAAAAAAGCGATCAAAGCTCCCAGAATAAGCCCTCCCAGTACATCGGTGGGAAAATGAACAAACAGATACATTCTGGAAAAACCGATAAGCCCTGCCAGAATCAGGGCCGCCATTCCCCATTTCCGGTTGTAAAGCCAGATGCTTACTGCTCCTTCAAAGGAAGCCAGGGTGTGCCCGGAGGGGAAGGAATAGTCTTTGGGATTATGAATTAAAAGGGGAACGCTGCTGTCAATCCAGCAAGGCCTTTCTCTGGCAACCATGTTCTTAAGGAACACATTTCCGACCAATAGGCCGGCTGCCAGGGATAAAATAACGCAAAGTCCCATAAGTCTTGTCTTTTTAAAGCACAGCAAAATAACCCCGGTAAGGATCCAGAAAATCCCGTGATCTCCCAGACCGGTTATCTCCTTCATAACCACATCCAGCCAGGGCGTATGTAACGATTGTAAAAAATACAGAATACCAAATTCAAATTCCGTACCAGCCATCATAATTCTTTACTCCTTTTCCATTCTTGCGTCTATTATACCTTGCACCCCCCAAATTTACCAACAAAAAAATTCATCATATCAATAAAACCATTTGACAAGTTTAAAATTTAAGTTTAGGATAAACCATAGTTGTAAGTCAGGAAGGTAACCAAGGAGGCTAAGTAATGAAATACATCAGACAATTCACCATTATTCTCTTTATATCTCTGGTCGGAGAGATCATACATCTGCTCGTTCCCCTTCCAGTTCCCGCAAGCATCTATGGCCTGTTGCTCATGCTGATCGGGTTAAGGAAGAAATGGATTCCGTTGGAGGCAGTTGAAGAAGTTAGTATATTTCTCATCGACATCATGCCACTCATGTTTATTCCGGCAGCCGTCGGACTTCTGGATTCCTGGGGAGTTCTTCGGCCTATTTTGATTCCTTTTCTGGTCATCACCCTGTTTTCCACAATCATCGTGATGGTAATTACCGGAAAAGTGACCCAGCTATTTATTAAAAACGACAGAAATGGAAAGGCAGAAAAAAATGAGTAATACAGTAAGTGATTTTTTGTTTTTTGGTGCGGTTCTTAGTCTCATAAGCTATGAGCTGGGACTCCGTTTAAAGAAAAAATTCAAATGGGCTATCTTCAACCCTCTTTTAATATCCATTTGTGTTGTCATGGTATTCCTGTCTGTATTTCACATCGATTATAAGGTGTACGATAAAAGCGCCAAATACATCAGTTATCTTCTGACACCTGCCACCATTTGCCTTGCAATTCCTTTATACCGCCAAATGGAACTGCTTAAGAAGCATTCTAAGGCCATTGTAGCCGGGACCCTGACCGGGGTTTTCACCACAATGACTACCGTACTGCTTCTGGCCTTGGTTTTTGGCCTTAATCATCAGGAGTATGTGACATTTCTGCCTAAATCCATTACCACAGCCATTGCGATGGGAATTACAGAGGAAATGAAGGGATATGTGACCATAACGGTAGCCAGCATCATCATCACCGGAATCCAGGGAAGCATAATTGCGGAAGCCGTGTGCAAGATATTTAAAATAACGGACCCCATTGCAAAGGGGATTGCCATCGGTTCTGCTTCCCATGCCGTAGGAACTACAAAAGCCATGGAAATGGGCGAAATCGAAGGGGCTATGAGCAGCCTTGCCATAGCCACCTCCGGACTTTGCACCGTGATATTTGCATCTGTATTCTCTAACTTCTTATAGAAGATAAACCTAGTATTCCGGACTATTATATTGCCTTAAGAAGCGGTATTCGTTCATAGCCTGAATGAATACCGCTTCTATTACTAGTTCTTAGAGCATCTGAAGAATCTCCTCCAGACCAAAGTTCTTATCCGTCCGGAATATTCTCTCCATGGCATTGAGGTTCTCATCCGAATGCTCTACTTCCCGGGAAAACCGGTGGGACAGATGAACAAATTCCTTAAAATTCAGATTGCCTTCATTTCTTTTAAAAACAGCCTGGGCCATTTCCTGAATAAGAATTGTGCTGACTGTAGCAAGCTTTGTTTTCACATATGGATGTCCGTCATAAACAGCCCCGCAGAAATAGGTGAAAACAAAGTATACCATAAGCTGTTCGCCCCACTGTTCCCATTGGCGCTTACTGCCTTCCTCTTCCATTAAATAACGGTGAAAGGCTTTCCTGTTTTCCTCATAGCTTTCTGCACCGGCGTCAAACAATATTCTTTTAAGAGTTCCCAGATATTGGGGCCAGCTCTCATTAAGCACTTC
>Ga0213824_1001119_pt1 | contig 16720 bp, 9 predicted proteins | sample MC6MC0906MG_FD_179892 | JGI IMG/M metagenome (GOLD analysis project Ga0213824, IMG submission 179892) | Enriched soil aggregate microbial communities from Iowa State University, Ames, United States - MC6-MC0906-MG | ecosystem: Environmental > Terrestrial > Soil > Unclassified | place: USA: Iowa...
AGGAGGCACGGGTTTCAAGCCATGTGTAGGAGCAGCCTTGTGCTGCGAAGAGGCCATAGCTGGCGAAGATGATCTTTTGCCTTGCCGGCCTCTTCGCAGCACAAGGCTGCTCCTACAAGGAAATGGCAAGCCTGACCAATTGGGCCATTGCCGGCAAAATTGCCACGATGGATATCCGCACCGGTGAGCAGACCATCCTCGATTACCTGATCTAGCCGCTGAACCGGGCCAAGGAGGCACGGGTTTCAAGCCATGCAAAGTACCTGTAGGAGCAGCCTTGTGCTGCGAAGAGGCCATAGCTGGCGAAGATGATCTTTTGCCTTGCCGGTCTCTTCGCAGCACAAGGCTGCTCCTACAAGGAAATGGCCAGCCTGACCGATTGGGCCATCGCCGGCAAAATTGCCATGGGGGATATCCGCACCGGTGAGCAGACCATCCTCGATTACCTGATCTAGCCGCTGAACCGGGCCAAGGAGGCACGGGTTTCAAGCCATGTGTAGGAGCAGCCTTGTGCTGCGAAGAGGCCATAGCTGGCGAAGATGATCTTTTGCCTTGCCGGCCTCTTCGCAGCACAAGGCTGCTCCTACAAGGAAATGGCAAGCCTGACCGATTGGGCCATCGCCGGCAAAATTGCCATGGGGGATATCCGCACCGGTGAGCAGACCATCCCCGATTACCTGATCAAGCCGCTGAACCGGGCCAAGGATGCACGGGTTTCAAGCCATGCAAAGTACCTGTAGGAGCAGCCTTGTGCTGCGAAGAGGCCATAGCTGGCGAAGATGATCTTTTGCCTTGCCGGCCCCTTCGCAGCACAAGGCTGCTCCTACAAGGAAATGGCAAGCCTGACCGATTGGGCCATTGCTGGCAAAATTGCCACGATGGATATCCGCACCGGTGAACCATTTGATACGGCCAAGCTTTTCAGCTCTGAGCACCTTAGAAAAGCTTGACCGCCAACAGAGTATCTACAGGTACCATTACCTTGTGCTGCTTGCTCTGGCCCCATCGCCGGCAAGCCGGCTCCCACAGGCGATGCTGTCACTGTGGGAGCAACTATCTTGCTCAATTTCTAAAAGCCGGTGCCATCCACCGCGTTGGATTCTTCGCGGGTGAACCCGCTCCCACAGGACTAGTGGCAGACAGGCTTATCCCACGCCAGGTTCATCCCACTCGGGCCGCCGTGGTTGCCTGCCGCAGATCACCGGAACCTCCGCGCCGCGGGCCCTGGCCAGCAGTTCCTCGGTGTCATCGCCCCCGGGCAGCGCGAGCAACAGATCAGGGCGGCTGTCATTGAGCATGAACAGGTTGCGCAGACGTTCAGCCTGCTTGCCGTGCAATTGCCAGTTTGGCGGATAACGTATCAGATCGGCACCGTGCTCACGTGCCCAGCTTTCGATCTCGCCGCCCAGGAACTGGCTGCCACCGTGGATCAACACCCGGATCGGCCGCTGGCGCTGAACGTCATCCAGGGCCTGGCGGCAGCGCCGGGTGTCGGCATAGTTGCGTCCCGCACAGATCAGTACTCGCATGGCCTGCTCTCCTTGCCTGGCTCAGAACCACTGCCCGAAGCGGCGGATGTAGAGGGTCTTCATCCCTTGCGCGACCACACAGTAGCCGAGCAGGGTAGCAACCAGCCAAGGGAAGTACTCCCATGGCAGCGGTACCAGGCCGACCATCGCGCCCACCGGCGAAAACGGGATGTAGATACCCAGTGCCATCACCAGCCCCGTTGCCAGCACCACCGGCAGCGCAGCGGTGCTCTGGAAGAACGGCACCTTGCGCGTGCGCAGCATGTGCACCACCAAGGTCTGTGACAGCAACCCCTCGATGAACCAGCCAGACTGGAAAAGCGCCTGCATCTCGACGCTGTTGGCGGCGAACACATACCACATCAGGGCAAAGGTGGTGATGTCGAAGATCGACGAAGTAGGGCCGATCCACAGCATGAAGCGGCCGATGTTGCGGGCATCCCATTTGCGTGGCTTGCTGAGAAACTCCTTGTCCATGCGGTCCCACGGCAGCGACAACTGGGAAAAATCGTACATCAGGTTCTGCAGCAGCAGGTGGATCGCCAACATCGGCAAGAAGGGAATGAACGCGCTGGCCACCAGGACCGAGAACACGTTGCCAAAGTTGGAACTGGCAGTCATGCACAGGTACTTCATGATATTGCCGAAGGTTTCGCGGCCTTTGAGCACCCCCTCCTCCAGCACCATCAGGCTTTTTTCCAGCAGGATGATATCGGCCGACTCCTTGGCGATGTCGGTGCCGCTGTCCACCGAGATACCGACGTCGGCATCGCGCAGGGCTGCGGCGTCGTTGATACCGTCGCCAAGGAAGCCCACAGTGTGACCATTGGCCTGCAGCGCCTTGAGCACGCGTGACTTCTGCAGCGGGGTGAGCTTGGCGAAGACAGTGCGCTCCTCGACCTGAAGCTTCAGGGTAGTATCGTCCATGCGTTCGATATCCTGGCCGAGCAGTGGCGAGCCTGGCTCCAGGCCAACCTCGCGGCAGACCTTGCAGGTGACCACCGGGTTGTCGCCGGTCAGCACCTTCACCCGCACCCCCATGTCACGCAGGGCGGCAATGGCTGGGCCGGCAGTCTCCTTGGGTGGGTCGAGGAAGGTCAGGAAGCCCTGGATCACCAGGTCACGCTCATCGTCGGTGTGGTACTGCGCCTTGCCTTCGGCCGCCGGGATCTCGCGGGTGGCGACCACCAGCACGCGGAAGCCGTCCTGGTTATAGGCATCGGCGCTGGCCAGAAGCTGCTGGCGGCGGTGCGGGTCCAGGGTAACGACACGGTCGCCCTCCTGCACATGGGTGGCGATAGCAAGCATTTCCTCGACCGCCCCCTTGCTGACCAGCAGGTGATCGCCAAGTGCATTTTTCACCACCACGGACAGGCGACGGCGGATGAAGTCGAACGGCAGTTCGTCGACCTTTGCGTAGGCGTAAGGCACCTGGAACTGGTTGTCCTGGCCAGCAAAATGCAGCACGGCCTGGTCCATCAGATTGCGGATGCCGCTTTGGTGGTGGCTGTTGAGCCAGGCCAGTTCAAGGAGGTGGCTGTCGCGCTGGCCGTCGAAGCGCACGTGGTGTTCGAGGATGATCCGGTCCTGGGTCAGCGTGCCGGTCTTGTCGGTGCACAGTACGTCCATGGACCCCAGGTTCTGGATGGCATTCAGGCGCTTGACCACCACCTTGCGCCGGGCCATGGCCACGGCGCCCTTGGCCAGGTTGGCACTGACGATCATCGGCAGCATTTCCGGGGTCAGCCCCACTGCCACGGCAAGCGCGAAGAGGAAGGCGTCACCCCAGTCGCCCTTGACCACACCGTTGATCATGAACACCACCGGTACCATCACCAGCATGAAGCGGATCAGCAAGCTGCTGACGCTGTTCACGCCGCGGTCGAAGGCGGTCTGGCTACGGGAACCGGCAACCGCCTTGGCCAGCGAGCCGAAATAGGTACGTCGGCCGGTGGCGACCACCACAGCGCGGGCGCGGCCGCTGACCACGTTGGTGCCCATGAAGCAGATATTCGGCAGCTCGAGCAGGTTGTCCGGGTTGGCACCATGCCCGGTGGCGGACTTTTGCGCGACATTGCCCAAGGTGTCGTACTTCTCGACCGGCAGTGCTTCGCCGGTGAGCACCGCCTGGCTGATGAACAGGTCGCGCGATTCGAGCAGGCGAATATCGGCGGGGATCATGTCGCCTGCAGATAGCTGCACGATGTCGCCGACCACCAGTTCGTCCATGGGCACTTCGCGCAGGCGCGGGGCCTGCCCGACCTGCTCGCGGCGCAGCACGGTGGCGGTGGTGCGCACCATGGCCTTGAGCGCGTCGGCGGCCTTGTTCGAGCGGTATTCCTGCCAGAAGCGCAGCAGGCTGCTGAGGCTGACCATGGCCATGATGATGATGACCTTGGTCAGGTCGGCGTCGTCCGTTTCGCCTGCGCTGACCGGCAGCCAGTAGTCGGTGACGAAGCTGATCCCGGCCAGCGTCAGCAGTACATAGATGAACGGGTTATGCAGGGCCTTGAGCAATTGCACCAGGGCGTGGGGTTGCGGGTCGTGGGCAACCTGGTTGGCCCCATCGCGCTCCAGGCGCTTGCCGGCTTCGTGCTCGGTCAGGCCCTGCTCGCAGGCATCGAGGTTGGCGAGGGTGACGGCCAGGCCATTGCGCGCTTCACGGGCGGCGCGGGTAGACAGGCGGGTTTCGCGTTCGGCCTTGGCCGAGGAGGTGTTGCGGTGTTTGACAGTCATGTTGCTGTGCTCCTGCCGCTGCGGCGGCACGACACACAGACGTTTCACTCAGACGGTGAACGAAGGCATGCCGGGTCGCAGGAAAATACCGGTTTTGTCCGACAGTTGTCTGTCCGCTGCCGAGGGTCGGAAGTTGTTTCGGCAGCGAACTTTCTACTCGCGCAGTCCATGGTTCGATTCCTTTTGATAAATATCGGGCAATAGCTAACCGCAAACTTTTAATTCAAAAGTTTGAGAGCAAAGATACCGTTTAATATCTTTTATTCAGCGAGAAGTTTGAGGGCTCAAACGGGCATGAAGACACGCCAGCCGCCCGCATCTACTCGGGGGCTCCTGGCTGTCGTCAAGGTACCCGTGCAGGCGGGACGGCCGGGCACGCGCCTGCCGCGGCGCAAGGCCGGCAAACAGGCGATGTGAAGCGAATGAAGTGAGGTTCATGAGCTTGCCTCCAACCGGCAGACACCGGTGGCGGCAAGTCACGACGGAGCATCAGGCTCTGGCGCGGCTTGCCCGACCAGGGTGTCGGGACCGGTGTTCCGGTTCAAGTGCCTGACCCGGCCATACGGCAGGGGTCAGGCAGCGACTAGATACTGTGTCCATTGAATTCTTCAGTGAATGGAAAAAAGGCCCTTTCTCGGGGCGATCGAACTTTATTCAAGGGTAGTATCGAAGTCAACCCGCAAGGGGAACTTTCAATAAGTTTCACCCACTTTTAATGTAACAACGATCAGGTTCGAGTTTGACGCCCGTCGCCCGGCGAACCTTACACCCTGAACCGCCCCACCAATGCCGTCATCTCCCCCACCAGCCCCGACAGCGCCTTGCTCGCCTCGCTGGTCTGCTGCGCTCCCGTCGCCGAGTTGATCGACAGCTCGCGAATGTTCAGCAGGTTACGGTCCACTTCCCGTGCGACCTGCGCCTGCTCTTCGGCCGCACTGGCAATGACCAGGTTGCGCTCGTTGATTTCGCCAATCGCACTGTAGATGCCTTCCAGCACCTGCCCCGAGGCCAGGGTCACGTCCAGTGTGGACTGGGCACGGTTGGTGCTGGCCTGCATCGACGCCACTGCCGCTTCGGTGCCCGCCTGCACGCGGCCGATCATCTGTTCGATTTCCTGGGTCGATTGTTGCGTGCGGTAGGCCAGCGTGCGCACCTCATCCGCCACCACCGCAAAGCCGCGCCCGGCCTCACCGGCGCGGGCCGCCTCGATGGCGGCATTGAGCGCCAGCAGGTTGGTTTGCTCGGACACCGAGCGGATCACTTCCAGGACCTTGCCAATATCCCGCACCTGCCCCACCAGTTGCTCCAGGTGCGCACTGCTGGTCTGGATCTCGCGGGTCATGGCCTCGGTGCCATCAATGTTGTCGCTGACTTGCTGGCGGCTTTGCGCGGCCAGCTGGTTGGACTCGCTGGTCGTCTGCGAAGTGGTGATGGCGTTGCGCGCAACCTCCTCCACGGCGGTGGTCATTTCGGTCACAGCGGTAGCGGCCTGTTCCAGCTCCTGCCCCTGCTGGCGCAGGTTGCTGGCGCTTTCCTCGGTAACCGCGTTCAACGCAGCGGCGGCTGCGTCCAGCTGCCGGGCACAGTGGTTGATCTGCCCCAGGGTGTCGCGCTGGCTCTGCTGCATGCGCTGCAGTTCATGGAACAGCTGGCCGATCTCGTTGTTGCCCTGCCCTTGCACCGGCACGCTCAGGTCGCCACCGGCAATGCGCTGAAAATGCCGACCGGCTTCACGCAGCGGGTGCAGCACACGCTGGGCAATAAAGGCCCAGCACAGTGCAGCCAGCAGCAAGGTCACCGCCAGCAGCCCCAGGCTCAGCAATTGCGCACGCGCCAGACGCCGGTCGGACTCCAGCATGATCTGCTGGCCACGTTCGTTCAGTGCGCCAACCAGCTGCTGGCGTAGCGCTTGCAGCCGGCCCATGGCATTGCCGGCATCGCTGTTGACCTTGAAGTACTGCTCCAGCGAGCGCTGGCGGGTCGCCTCACGCTGCCCGGCCACCGCCTTGGCGTAGTCGGCAAAGGTAGCCTGCAGCTCGGTTGCCAACGTGCGTAGGGCTGGCTCGCGGACATTGTCGACAAATTCGTCGACCAGCTTCTGGCTCTTGTCGTTCAGCTCGACCGACAGCGCCATGCGCTTGCCTGCACTCTCCTCATGGCCCCCCAACTGCTCGATGAAGCCCGAGGACACATTGGCGCTGGAACGAATAGCCATCAACAACGCATTGTTCAACCGGTCGGACTGGTGTGCGGTCTGGTCCAGCTCGGTGATCTGCTGGTCGCTGCCCACTGCTGCCCACCAGGCACTGACGGTGGAAAACAGCAGGGTCAGGCTGAACAACGACAGCACCCAGAACATTCCGGTACGTATTTTCAGGTTGGCAAGCATGCGGGCAGTACTCCTTGTTGGCACCACTTCTGGTCGAGATTCGACGGTGGGTGTGCTGCTATCGGAGGTACCGGCGCAGGCTTGAGGCGCAGGGAGTCGGTTATGGGCGGTAACCGAACAGATGTTGCCGGCAGAGGCCGGGGGTTGAAGATCGCGCTATTCAGGGGGGGGAACTTCAATCCTTGCCAACGGTCGATAGCATCCCCTCGCCCCCTATCGGCAAAGGGCTTGCCAACGACCTGCCGAGTTTACTGCCGATGCCCAGCACTTCTGTTCTGTCAGCCTTGCTCCTGTTGTGCAGCGTCGCGGCATCAGCCTATGCACAGGCTGGCGAGCGCTCGGCGCCTGCACGCAGCAACAATGCCTCGACCGTGCTGATCGAGACGGCTTCGCAGCAGTATGCCGACGGCCAGCTCGACCAGGCCGCGGCCACCCTGGAGCGAGCGCTGCACATACAGCCGAACAACCCGGCAACCTTGCACTACCTGGGCGTTCTTCGCCTGCAGCAAGGGCAGTATGAGCAGGCAGAAACCCTCGCGTTGCGCTCCAACCTGCGTGTAGGCGCAAACCGCGCCCTGCGCAATCGCAACCTGCAGCTAATAGAGGCCGCGCACAGCGCCCAGCACTCAGGCATGCTGCCAACAGCTGCACACTGACGGCCGGTCAGACGCTGCGTCTTACCTGCGCCAAGGCCAACTTCAGCGATCGAGGAAGTCGACTACCGCCTGCGCGAAGGCCTGCGGTTGGTCCAGCATGATGAAGTGGAAGCTGCCATCGATACGTTTGAAGCTGATGTTTCGCGTCCCGGCATAGGCGTTTGCGAAGGTTGCATCGACGCTGGCAGCGGGTATGCCATACAAGGGGTCATAGGCATAGACGACCTGCACCGGGGACTGGATGCCGCCAAGCTCCGGGCGCAGGTCGGTGGTCATCAGTTCATAGGTGGCATCGGCGACCGCCTTGCGGTCCGAACGCAGCGCGGCGTCGACCAGTGCTGGCCTGGCCGCCGCGGTCTTGGCCAGCCGGTCGATGGCTGTACGCTGCATGGCTTCGGCCTGCGCTGCCGGGGCCAGCAGCATCCCGTCACGGAATGCGGCAGCCTGCGGTGCAGCCGTTTCGGCAGTTGCCGTGGGGTCGATCAATAACGTGTAGAACGGCAGCGCATCGACAACCATCAGCCGCCCTACCTGCTCGGGGTGGCGTGCGCCAAGCATCAGCGCCACCTCACCGCCCAGCGAATGGCCAATGATGGCCGGCGCGTCAAGGCGCTGGCTGCGGATATAGCCTGCAACCGCCTCGGCCACCGGCGCGGCCACGCGCCCGTCCACAGCGGGCACGGCAGGCGAACCGGCAAAGCCTGCAACCTGCACCAGATGCAGACGATGCTGCTCGCGCAATGTGCTGGCGAGCCCCGACCACACCTCACGGGATGAAGCCAGCCCGGGGATCAGGATGACGTCCGGCCCGGTACCCTCGACCTTTACCGAAATAGTTTCGCCAGCCACAGGCGCTGGCTGGCTAGGCGCGGCCAATACCGAGCCCAGCGACAAGCTGGTGCCGATTGCTGCAAGCAGGGTGCGTATGCGCATGGTCGCCATTCCTTTGACTTAGACGGAGAAAAGCCCGCCACTATAAGGGGCATGGCAGCCCATGGGAAAACTATCGTTTGCGTTCCTGATTCGCGTACTCGCCAGCCTGCCCGGCCTGCTGCTGCAACCGTTGATCCACGCGCCACAGCCGCTGCTGCTGGAAGGCCCCGCAGAGGCCTGGGCGCAGCGACCGCTGCGGCTGACGCCGCTTGCCGAGCAGGTGCTTGCAGGCAAGGCGCACTGGCTTGATCACAACCCTGCGCAGCGCTGGGTTGGCGGGGTGCTGGTGGATGCGGCTGACAGGCCTTGGGTAGTGACCGAACAAGGCGAGGTGTGGCGACGTTGATAACGTGCCCAACCCCAGGGCCGCTGTGCGGCCCATCGCCGGCAAGCCAGCTCCCACCTGGACCGCATTGACATCAGGTCTTGTATCACTCCTGTGGGAGCTGGGTTGCCGGCGATGAGACCAGTCCAGGCGGCACCAGACAATTGAATCACAGTGGCCGTGAAATCACCTTTCTGCTGCCTGCGCCAGGCGCTGTACGGCTTGCCGGATCTCATCCACATCCAGCGAAGCAAAGCCCAGGCGCAGGGCATTCTCGGCATGACCAAACGGCGAGAACTGGCGGCCGCTGCGCACCACCAGGTCCAGCTCCAGTGCCTTGTCGACCAACTGATCCACATTGACCGCGTCGGCAAACCGCACCCACAGCGCCAGCCCACCTTCCGGCGCCTGCACGGTAATCTGCTCGCCAAACGCCTCGTACAGGCACGCCAACAGGGCCTGCCGGCGCCGACGGTATTCGCGGTTGACCCGGCGCAAGTGCTTCTTCAGTTCGCCATCATTGATCAAGTCCGCCAGCATCCGCTGCATCACCGCATCGCCCTGCCCCAGGGTCAGCGTCGCCCTGCGCTCCAGCACTGCTGTTACCTCCACCGGTGCGACGATATAGCTGCAACGGAACGTGCTGCCCAAGGGCTTGGACAGTGTGCCGATGTAAATCACATGCCGCTGCTGGCGATCACTGGCCAAAGGCAGATAGGGCCGGCCGGCAAAGTGGTATTCGTAATCGTAGTCTTCCTCGACCACACAGAAGTCGTGCAGCCGCGCCAGCTCCAGCAACTGCTGCCGGCGCCCGGCTGGCAAGCTGACCGTGGTCGGAAACTGGTGATGGGGCGTCAAATACATCATCCGCACCTTGTGCTGCCGGCACAGGGCATCGATCTGGTCCACCCGGCAACCCTCATGGTCCAGGTCCACGGTCACCAGTCGGGCGCCCAACTGACGGAAGATTTCCCACGCTGGCGGATAACTCAGGCGCTCGACCAGCACCGCATCCCCCGGCTTGAGCAACACGCTGGCCAACAGTGATAGCGACATCTGCACACCCTGGGTCAGGCATATATGCTCGGCGCCAACGTTCAGGCTGCGGTTGTGCCTCAGCATGTCGGCCAAGGCGCCGCGCAGGTAAAGGCTGCTGCAATCGCTGCCGTGGCGCACACTGTTGCTGGCAAAGCTGTTGCGCAGGGCATTGCGGTAATAGCGATGCAGAACAGCCTGGGGCAGCAGGCGATGATCACAGGCACCGTTGTCGAAGAACAAGGCACCTGGCCGCCCCTGCTGCGCTGCAGCCCGGCCGTTTGCCTCGAAATAGGCAATGGCGGGCTCCTCTGGCAGCGCCAAGGCGAAGGACCGCGCGGCGGCGGGCGCTGTGATTGTGCCAGTCGCCAGCTGCTGGCTGACGAAGGTGCCCCGGCGCTGCACGCTCTGCAGCCAGCCTTTGGTTTCGGCTTCCTCATAGGCGAGGATCACCGTCTTGCGGTTGACGTTCAGCAGTTGCGCCATCTCCCGCGTGCCCGGCAACGGCGTGCCAGGGCGCAAGCGGCCCTCGCTGATCGCGGCCACCAGGCCCTCGACGATCTGCCGGTACGAAGCCTGCGCCCCATCGAGCCTGAGCAGTGGCTGCCATTTGCGAAGCTGGACCATGTGAATTATCCAAAACTGGAGGTTCTGCTGGTCCTGGACTATAGCAACAATCGAACCTTCAATTGCCCCGAGGTGTTCATGCAAAACCGCCACGTCATCGAATTGTCGCCCTCGGGCAAAACCTTCGAAGCCAGCCACGAGCTGCTGCTCGACGCCATGCTCGCCAGCGGCCTGCCGGTACCGTTCTCCTGCCGCCGCGGCGCCTGCGGGTCCTGCAAGGTCAAGGTAGTGTCGGGGCAGTATCAGGACAAGCAGCGAGATGCGGACACCCCCGCGCCCTGCTACCCCCTGGCCGCCGACGAGATGCTGCTGTGCCAGAGCCACGCCTGCAGCGACATGCGCCTGGCGATCCCTGGCTGGTCCCTGGACGCCCCGGCACTCGCGTTCCAGGCGCAGGTTCTCAGCCAGCGCGAGCTGAGTGCAGATATCGTCGAACTGGTGCTGCAACCTGCTCAACCGCTGGAGGTGCGGGCTGGCCAATACGTAAGGTTCCAGCTCGACAACGGTGACAGCCGCTGCTTCTCCATCGCCAACCTGCCCGTTCAGGACCAGGGGCAACTGGTGTTTCATATCCGCAAGGTCAGCGGCGGCGTGTTCACCGAAGGCCTGCTGCCCACCCTGCAAGCAGGTGCCGTACTGAACCTTGAGGGGCCGGTGGGCGCCTGCACCTGGCAGCATGAAGACCAACGCCCACTGGTGCTGTTTGCCACCGGCACAGGTTACGCAGGCATCAAGCCCTTGTTGCTGACAGCCCTGGCCCGCGGTGCCAAGGTCACGCTGTACTGGGGTGGGTCATCGACGGCGGACTTCTATGACCGAGCGTTTCTCGAGCAGGCCAGCCATGAACACCCACACTTTTGCTGGCACCCGGTGCTCTCGGCTGAGGCACGCGTGCAGCAGGTGGCGTTGGGCCAGGCGCATCAGTGGGCCGACACCCAGGTCTATGCTTGCGGCAATGCCGCAATGATCAGCCAGGCCCGCGAACTGTGCCTTGCCGCAGGCGTACAACCCCACCGATTTGTCGCGGAGGCCTTTGTCGCCGGTGGCGCACTGGCACCCCATGCTGCAACCGCCAACACCCTGCACCCAACGCTGGAAAAGGTCGGCCCACGCTACTCGCTGGATGGCATGCTCGCTGCCCGCGAGCAGTCAGTGCGGGCCGTGGCCGCGATCGCCAGCCAACTGCGCGTCGGCATGACCACCGCCCAGGCACTGGAGATGGCTGCGCAAACCTTGCAGGCAATGGGCGCGTCCCACACCTGGCACCCCACCTACATCCGCTTCGGCGACGACACCGTGCGTACACCGCGACAAGGCATCGACCTGCAACGTGTATTACGTACTACGGATATTGTCGTAGTGGACGTCGGCCCGGTATGGGATGGCTACGAAGGCGACTATGGCGACACCTTCGTGTTTGGCCAGCACGACCTGCACCACGCCTGCGTGAAGGCATTACACGAGGTGTTCGCCGAAACCCGCCAGGCCTGGGGCCGTGGGCTGACCGGACGCGAGCTGTATGACTTCGCCGAGCACAGTGCCAAGTCCAAAGGCTGGCAGCTGGAACGCAACCTGGCCGGGCACCGCGTCGCCGATTTCCCTCATGTGCTGTATGGGCAGGACAAACTGGCCGAGGTGGAAATCGTCCCGAGCGAGGTGGTGTGGGTGCTGGAAATCCAGCTGTGCCACCCCACCGAACCGGTCGGGGCGTTTTTCGAAGACATCCTGATCGGGGAAGGCAAGCCGACCGTGGCGAGGGCCGCTTGATCGCCACGACAAACCCTGGCGGTTGTCGATCAAGCCGGATTGGCGGGTCTGTTCGCTAACGTACAGACGCTGCCCGGGCAATCGCCGCAGACTGAACGCTGAAAGGCCAGATCGGCAACCCGGCATACCATGGACAATCCTTGGCTTCTCGCACGCAGCTACCTTCGGCGCCTGTACGCCCATGCGGGGCGCTGGCGCTCCCCCCGGCACACCTTCACCTATGAAAGCCTGCTGCGCTCGGAGCTGTACAACGCCGACCAGATGGCCGAGCACGGTCTGCGGTTGGCCCATCAGCACCGCTTGAGCCAGCGGCCGGCCAACGACGCCCTGCTTGACCGCCTGGCCGACAACGAGCGCATGCTCTCTGCGAGCTGCACCGCCCTCGCCGCCGCCCTGCCCGGCTCCCGCCCGGCGCTACCCGCCGCGCAGTGGCTGCTCGACAACTTTTACCTGGTCGAAACCCATATCCGCATTGCCAAGCACGACCTGCCGGCCAACTACAGCCTGCAGCTGCCGCAGCTGGACAACGGCGCCTCCACCGGCCTGCCGCGTGTCTACGACATTGCCCTGGAGACCATTTCCCACGGTGACGGGCGGATCGACGCTGAGAGCTTCAGCCGTTTCGTCGAGGCTTATCAGCAGGCCTGCACCCTGACCCTGGGCGAGCTCTGGGCCATCCCGATCATGCTGCGCCTGGCCCTGATAGAAAACCTGCGCCGTGTAGCGGCGCGGGTCATGGCCAACTGGGCTGACCGCGACCTGGCCAATGTCTGGGCCGACCGGCTTGGCGAAACCGCCGAGCGCGACCCCAAGAGCGTGGTCCTGGTGGTCGCCGACATGGCCCGCTCGCAACCGCCGATGACCGCCGCCTTCGTCGCCGAGCTGGCCAGGCGGCTGCAGGGCCACAGCGCGTCGCTGACCCAGCCGCTGCTGTGGGTGGAGCAGATGCTCAGCGAGTCGGCGCGCAGCATCGAGGGCCATGTCCAGCTCGATGCCCAGCAGCAGGCCATCGACCAGGTGTCCATCAGCAACAGCATCGGCAGCCTGCGCCTGCTGTCGACCATCGACTGGAAGGTGTTCGTCGAGCATCTGAGCCAGGTCGAACAGGCGCTGCACCATGACCCTGCGGCCATTTACCCCGCCATGGACTTCACCAGCCGTGACCACTACCGGCACAGCGTCGAGCGCCTGGCGCGCCATAGCGCATTTAGCGAGGTCGCGGTGGCGCGCACGGCCATCGAACTGGCCCAGGCAGCAGGCGCCGCTCCGGGTGAACCGGCTGAGCATGTGGGTTTCTACCTGGTGGCGGGCGGCCTGCCGTTGCTGGAGCAGCGCCTGGCCGCACGGGTGCCGCTGGGCGAGCGCTGGCAACGCCTGCTGCACCGGGCGCCGCTGGCCTTCTACCTGGTACCCGTGACGCTACTGTCCTGCCTGCTGGCGTGGGGCTTCATGCGCGCCATTGGCCAGGAGGGCTGGCCTTTGGCGGTGCTGGCCGCCATGGCCCTGCCGGTTCTGCTGAGCACCAGCCGCCTGGCCATCGGCCTGGTGAACTGGCTGGTGACACTGACCGTCAAACCCTCCTTCCTGCCACGCTTGGACTACACCACGGGTATTCCCGCAGACGCCCTCACGCTGGTGGTGGTGCCCACCCTGCTGGCCAATGCCGGCGATGTCGAAGAGCTGGTCGAAGGGCTGGAAGTACGCTTTCTGGCCAACCGTGACGAGCACCTGCACTTTGCCCTGCTCAGCGACTTCATGGACGCCCCTGAACAAAACCAGCCCGAAGACCAGGCACTGCTCGACCTGGCCAGCGAAGGTATCCGTGCCCTCAACCACAAGTACCCGAGCACGGGCGGTGCGCGCTTTTTCCTGTTTCACCGGCCTCGCGTATGGAACGCTGCCGAGCGCTGCTGGATGGGCCGCGAGCGCAAGCGCGGCAAGCTCGCCGAGCTCAATGCAGTGTTACGCGGGCACGGCCACGCGTGCTTCATGCGCATCGTCGGCGACCTGCAAGCACTCGGCCACGTGCGCTATGTCATCACCCTGGACACCGACACCCAATTGCCTCGCGGTGCCGCCCGGCAATTCATCGGCGCCATGCAGCACCCGCTCAACCGCCCTCGCTTCGATGCATACACGGGTCGCCTCGACGCAGGCTACGCGATTCTACAACCGCGGGTGGGCATCAGCCTGCCCAGCGTGTCGCGCTCGCGCTATGCGCGCCTGTTTGGCAGTGACGCCGGTGTCGACCCCTACACGCAGGCCGTTTCGGACGTTTATCAGGACCTGTTTCTCAGTGGCTCCTTCATTGGCAAAGGCATTTATGCGGTGGATGCTTTCGAGCAGTCACTGGAGGGCCGTTTTGCCGACAACCGGGTCCTCAGCCATGACCTGATCGAGGGGTGCTACGCGCATTCGGGCCTGCTCAGCGATGTGCAACTGTTCGAAACCTACCCGGCCCGCTACAGCGCCGACAGCAAACGCCGACACCGCTGGATACGCGGCGACTGGCAACTGCTGCCGTGGCTGGTGCCGTGGCTGCACACCGGCACCCATGGCCTGGCGCTAAGCCCGCTCAGCGCCTTGTCGCGCTGGAAGATTTTCGACAACCTGCGCCGCAGCCTGGAGCCGGCGGCGCTGCTGACCCTGCTGCTGTGGGGTTGGCTGGCCAGTGCCACGCCGCTCGCCTGGACGCTGGCCCTGCTGGCCTTGCTGCTGACGCGCCCCATGCTGGACTCGCTGCTCGAGCTGCTGGGCAAGGCCACTGATGTACCTGTGTCAGAACACCTGCTGGCAGCGTTGCACACCTCGGGCACCTGTTTCTTGCGCGCCGGCCTTTCGCTGGCCTGGTTACCCTTCGAGACCGGCTACAGCCTGGACGCCATCCTCCGCACATTGTGGCGGCTGGGCGTGAGCAAACAACGCCTGCTGCAATGGAACCCCTCACGCGAGGACGAACGCTGCAGCGCCGATACCCTGCGGGCGGTGTATCGCCAGCAATGGGTGCAACCGGCGCTGGTGTTTATGCTGACCGGCGCCTTGGCGATGCAGCCAACGGTACTGCTGATTGCCTCACCGATCCTTGTCCTGTGGCTGCTTGGCCCGGCGCTGGCCTGGTGGCTCAGCCGCCCAAGTGACCTGACCGCCCTCATGCCCGGCACCGACGACCTGGTCTTCCTGCATCGACTTGCCCGCGCCAACTGGGCCTTCTTCGACAGCCACGTCGGCCCAGCCGACAACTGGCTGCCACCCGACAACATCCAGGCGCCGCCCTTCGCCAGCATCGCTCACCGCACCTCACCAACCAATATGGGCATGGCCCTGCTCTCGCACCTGGCAGCCCATGACTTCGGCTACCTCAGTGCGGGCCGCCTGTTCGAACGCCTGGCCTGCATGCTCGACAGCATGGCCCGCCTGGAGCGCTTCAAAGGGCACTTTTACAACTGGTACGACACCCTGGCCCTCAAGCCGCTGTCACCGCTGTATATCTCGAGCGTGGACAGCGGCAACCTCGCCGCCCTGCTGTTGACGCTCAGGCCCGGCCTGCTGGAAATGGCCGACACGCCCCAGCTCGACCGGCGGCTGACCCAGGGTTTGCTCGACACCCTCGACACGTTGCTGGACGCCTATGCCCGCACAAGCGCGGACACCCAGCCGATCACGGCCCTGCGCGAGCAGGTACGGCTCGCCCATGGCCAAGTGGGCGACGTCTACGCCACGCTGTTGCCGATGCTGGTCGAACAGTTGCAGCCGCTGATCACGCAACGGGCTGCCTTGGCGCCTGGCACAGAAGCTGCTGACGATTGTACTTTCTGGCTGAATGCCCTGAATGAGCAATGCCTGGACCTGAGCCGCGAACTGCAGCAGCTGCAATTACCCCCCGGTAACGATCAGGCGCCCCGCGCTCCGCTGACCTGGCGCCAGCTGGCACAGCTTGACGCAGACCAGTGGCCGCCCCCCGAGCGCCTGGCGGTGGCCAATGTCAGGGCAGTTGCCCGCCAGCGCATCGCCCAGGCACAGGCCCTGGCCAGCCGCATTGAAACGTTGGCCAGCATGGACTTCACCTTCCTGTACGACAGCCACCGCGACCTGTTCGCCATCGGCTACAACGCCGACGAACACCGCCTGGACGCCGCGTTCTATGACCTGCTCGCGTCCGAGATGCGCCTGACCAACTTCGTCGTCATCGCCCAGGGCCAGGTGCCCCAGGACAGCTGGTTCGCCCTGGGCCGGCTGCTCACCAGCAATGCCGGCGTGCCGGTGTTGCTGTCCTGGTCCGGCTCGATGTTCGAGTACTTGATGCCGCTGCTGGTGATGCCGAACTATGAGGGCACCCTGCTCGACCAGACCTGCCACGCCGCCGTCAAACGGCAGATCGAACACGGCAAGCTGTCGGGCCTGCCCTGGGGTGTCTCGGAATCGGCCTACAATGCGCTGGACGCACATTTCAACTACCAGTACCGGGCGTTCGGCGTACCCGGGCTGGGCCTCCAGCGTGGCCTGGGTGAAGAGCGCGTGGTGGCGCCCTATGCCAGCGCACTGGCCTTGATGGTGGCGCCCGCTGCCGCCTGCCGCAACCTGCAACGGCTGGCCACGCTTGGCCTGGCTGGGCGCTTCGGGCTCTACGAGGCCGTGGACTACAGCGAGGCACGCCTGCCCCCCGGGCAAGACGCCGTCGTGGTCCGCTCGTTCATGGCCCACCATCAGGGCATGAGTTTCCTGG
>Ga0213824_1001123_pt1 | contig 16692 bp, 15 predicted proteins | sample MC6MC0906MG_FD_179892 | JGI IMG/M metagenome (GOLD analysis project Ga0213824, IMG submission 179892) | Enriched soil aggregate microbial communities from Iowa State University, Ames, United States - MC6-MC0906-MG | ecosystem: Environmental > Terrestrial > Soil > Unclassified | place: USA: Iowa...
CGCCCTTCACGTCGTAAGCGCCGTGAAGCCCGCTCACCGGGGTTAACAGGGGTTACCTGACCTTATTGATTGCTGATAATTGGTTTGGGCTGCTCAGGGAAGGGTATAGAATGGCAGGATTTATACGCCTGTAACCGGCTACGCCGGGCGTACGGCGCCGTTTAGCACTGGAATTACTTTCTACGCCATCTGGCGCCTCCATGCCGCTCAAGCGGCATTCAAGGATTGGCTGGCATTACTCGCTGGTTTCATTCTATTTAATTGAAGAAAGATTAGTCAGATTGAGTGTCCGCATTGTGCCAGAAGCGGACATTGGTCAGGTTTTAGTGTTCATTACTTGTCAGCATCGCCACCCCTCTGAACACATTATCCTCACAGACTAAGTAATAATTGGTTAAGAAATTTCTTCTACTCAACAGTATTGGCTGAAACATTATCGCGTTAATTTGGCTGGCTACTTCCCTGTAACGAGGCCGCAAAGCGTGTTCTCATTATCATCATCAAAAAAGCCAGTCCCCGGATTCTGCTTCTCCTGTCTGCATGGTTGACGGTACATACCGGATATGTTGCAGCTGGCTCTGTTGAGAAAAATCAACAATTCAAAGGCCTTATCAGAGAACCTCTGATGTTGAGCGTCACACTGCCGGATGGTAAACCTAATTTACTTGATGCCTTCGTTACCCGACCGGCTTGGGGAAAACGCTGGCCTTTAGCACTCATTACAAATGGCACAACGGGCACGGCTGAATTCGAACGCTGGGAAATGAACCCAGATCACATGTCAGGTACTGCTCTTGCCTTCGCACGCCATGGCTATGCTGCGGTTGTCGTTCTGCGGGAAGGATACGGTTATGATAGTGCGCGTGCTAATGCGCCAGCAGGGCGGCGAGCCCGCTCAGGCTCAGGTGCTGGCTGCGGCTATTGCCGCCGGTGACCTGACTTCTCCCGTGACGCTGCGCCGTAGCGACACCGGCAGTCTGCTCGCTTCTCTGGACGGTATGCAGGCGAACCTACGCGGACTGGTCTCGCAGATTAAGGATGCCTCTGCCTCAGTTGCGCTGAGCCCCGATGATATTTCACAGGGCAATACCGAACTGTCCTCCTGCACTGAGCAGCAAGCCGCCGCCCTACAGGAGACTGCTGCAAGCATGGAGCAGCTTACCGCTACGGTGAAAAGCTACGCGTCCGGTGCGCAGCAGACGGCAGACTCTGCCCGTCAGGTTGCGAATCTTGCCCGTACAGGGGAGGCCGACGTGCAGCGCATGACGCAGAGTAATGCCGCCCTGGTGGAGGAGTCCTCCACGGCTTCACAGTCATTGTCGGCTCAGGCCCGGGAGCTGCACGGCGTAGTGGAAAATTTTCGTATATGACGCACGCTGATGGAGCAACCTCTGTCAGCGCAACAGACATTATGCCCCGCATTGCCTAGATGTTGATGTCCTGCTGTGCCAGCTGAGCGAGCGGGTGTACCTGACGGTAGACACGTTCGCCAACAACTGGATACACCTGACGACCCTGTACGAAAAAATTCAGGCGTAGATGAATGACCGCATACTGATGGACAGGCTGATACGTACCGACCTGCTGCTGGCCGCCGACCTGCTGGCAGTAGGGCGAATGATTACGATACTGGACAATTTTATGCGCTGCGCGGTCATTCCGCGCTAACGCATAATGCTGCCTGTTGCTGACAATACACTGTCTGCCTCTCAACGGGCGGACAGCTATCTCTGCCTATTGCAATTTTAGTGTCTGTTCTATGGCTACACCTCTAATTTCTTGACAGACATCAGGTATGTACCACGGGATTTAAAATCTCTTCACAGAATGCGGTACCTGTTTTCAATAAACCGTAACACTAGTGCACCAGTTTTCTCATCAGAACTCCGATGGCAACCATTTTCGGCTTTCCTCGCATGCACATCTCATCGTACATATTGCGTATCCGCTTATTGTGAATTTTTCCGCAAAGGTCTGACATATAAAGCTTTGCTCTTAACTGAGGAGGACCTATTTTCGACATCCGGGAGCGACTGCTTACCGACGAGCCTGAACACTTCTCTATTGGCACCTCCCCCAGAAAAGCTGCAGCCTGTTCCGCTGACTCAAAGTTATGGCTGCGCAGCACGACCAGCATGTGCATTCTCAGCTGCGGCCCGACAGAGTTAATTGATGTCAGCAGACTTTAATCCCGCTTCAGGTCAGGACAAGCCTGGATGTGCGCTTTGATTTGTCGCTCAATGCTGTCTACCTCTTCACGGAGCAGCTGCGCCATGCGTATGCAGGAGCTGATGACATATGCAGGTGTATCGGTTGCCAGGTATTTTTCCAGGCGATTTTCCTCAAGCACGGCATCGCCCAGCAGTACAGCCCTGCGACGTAATAGCGCACTGAGATGTCTAATTTCAGGTGCAGGCGGCTCCCAGCGATGTGGTTTTTTTCAGGAGTGCGTAATAAGCAAGCATGTATGCATCAACTTTGTCCGTTTTCGTCATGATCCCCATGCCGCGGGCAAATTCTCTGCTACGGTGAGGGTTGGCCAGTGACACATAAAACCCCGCGTCGTGTAAGTCAGCGGCCATCCGCTCGTGATAGACACCGGTTGCTTCCATTTCCAGATGAACGTCCTGCGAACTACAGTGCTGGAGCCTGAGCCAGCGAATTATATTCTCTGTTGCGCTTCGATCATTCCGGATATTGCGCGTTATGATGCGACCTTTAATACCGTCATAAAGCATGCACAGATCAAGCGTGCTCTTGCTTACGTCTATACCCACTGCAAACATAGTCTTGCTCCTCTCACATAAACCGTCACACCTGTTCGCCTAGTACATACGGAGTCGAGCTCCCGGTAACCGTTCAACCTGATGTGCTGGCGTGAAAGGTGAAGCGGAGGCCGTCATGCTGCTAAACAAGGCTTAGTGTGGTAATGACCTTAAGGACGAGGGCGGGCTCGCTCTGATTCAGTGGTGGTAGCTAATCACCACTGAATCTTAGATACAAGGAAGGGGTTTGGTAGCGGCATATATTCAGCCATAACCGGCTACGTCGGGCGTACGGCGCCGCCTGACCACTGTACCCTGCTCTGACAGCATCTGGCGGCTGAATGCCGCTACAGATGCATTTTATAATAAGGCTACTCATTAGTTATTTTTTAACACCATCACTTAATATATCGACATGTGATAAACATATTTAAAAACCAATTAACAATATGGGCTCTAAATATATATACATATCAAATGTGTAAAAAAATATAAGGCATATATTTCACAACCGCACCCTGAACAAAATAGTTCTGATGAAAGTAAAATGTTATAGATAAGAGTCAGCATTATTAATTGATTGTGCCGGATGATAGTTAGATAACAATAGCTGGCATCTATCATTTCTCTTAAACTGATCGTTAATAACCATTTTCCCTGTCGGGGTTTAAGGTGTAGTTTGAATTTTGAGAAACACGATCTTTCAGGAAGTATCGCCATCCGTTAATATCATTACGGAACTACCTGTAAGCTAGATTATTGCCTGGAGAATAATAAATGCCTCTTGCCCATAAATTAAATACTGATTTAAGTGTAATTGTTTCTTCTTTATGTGGTGCACTGGTTTGGTTTTTAAATCAGCACTATTTTGACATTAAAAAGCAATCCGTAGCATTTGTTATCTCTTTTGTTATGGGGACTATTGGAGCAGATGTCACAATCGAAATTATCAAAAAAATCATACCTGGAATTTTTTCTGATGAAAGAGCACTTGGAGCTTTTTTCTGCAGCGCGTTAATTATCACCCTAACAACAAATCTAATTCATAGAGTAAGTCAAATATTTAAAGATAAATTTAACTTATAAACCAATATTAAAGCGATTAATTGACCGTTATGTAACTTTTCAGTTATGTATAACACAAATTAATTAAAGTTAATATTTATATAAAACGTAGATTGACCATAATGAAAATTAGCGAAAATGGATTGAAATTAATTAAAAAATTTGAGGGGTTACGCCTGCGGGCTTATCAATGTTCAGCCGGAATCTGGACAATAGGCTATGGTCATACCGATAATGTTTGTCCCACAGATGTCATTAATGAGCTTCAAGCTGATGATTATCTGAAAAAAGATATACTAATAGTCGAAAATGCAATTAAAAAACTGGTGGTTGCTTCACTTGATCAGAATAAATTTGATGCTTTAGTTTGTTTTGTATTTAACATAGGCGTTAATAAATTTAAATCATCAACTATGCTCAAAAAAATTAATGTCAGTGACTTCAATGGTGCTGCAGAAGAATTCTTACGCTGGGTGTACGTGTCGAGGACTTACACACAAGGCTTAGCTCGGAGAAGAAAAGCAGAAAAGTCCCTTTTTAACAAAATTGAAAATGAAAATAATTTAAATTCATGAAAACCTTTGATTTAATTGAAATAATCAAGATATAATTATTGAAAGCTTTTGAGTTATTGCGATAATATGAATAGTTAAATCCAGATTTGATAATTATTGATTAAGTAACAGCCGGCATTTAAAATGCTTATCTTAATTATGAAACATCCGACTTTAAAAAAATAACCATATAAATTTTTTTTAAAAACAATCAACACAACTTAAGAAGGTTTAAAATGAGCGCAAAGGTATATATTTCTCAAGCCAGCGATCCTTTAATGGATTTCAAAGGAACCAGTACAAGTCTTTTGCTCGGCGTAACGATTTTTCTAAGTGTTATGGATGATGCTACAGGAAGACCATTAGATTTTAAAGGTAAAATAGTTATAACGGCTTCAAATAGCAATATTGAATTTTCAACTGACGAGCAAAGGAGTAATTCTTCTAAAAATATTGTATTAGATGCTGTAGGTTCGCCTCAGCCAGTTTACATCAGTTGTAATTACCCGGGTTATAACTATGGTGAAAGCTTTGAAATAATGGCTTCCTTAGAAGATAATGAAGGGAACGTTATTGGTAGGAATAAAATCAATACATTAATGTTATCAGACGATATGAGTATTCCTCCTGATGTTCGTGATTATGGATGGTCACTTGTAAATTTTCCAAATGGTTTATCATCTGTTACAGGAACAAGACTACCTTTCATATTAAGTGCTTTTCGTAATAAGTATCCATCGGCCGGTAATATTTTAAAATGTACGGTGAGTGGCTCCGCAGATGCGGATATATATTATGAATCAGATAATGGGTATGTTTTAGCTGGCAAAGAATATAACTATATTTTCGACGGAGATTTGGTTGCGCAAGTTCTGTACTTGCAAGGTAACACAAAAGGAATTGTTAACCTGAATATTGAATATCTCCCTGCTATTCAAGCAGTAAATAACTCACACACAACTAATAATATTGGTTTCTACACTGTAGGAAATTATAATTTAAATCAAGAAAACTCACTTAATGCACAATTTATCATGGATATAGTAAATAATTATTCGTGAAGAATACACTTTTTGGGTTTTAAAAATAAAGAAACCTCAAGATTCTTTACCCAATTATTTAACAGAACAATAAGTGACCGCGATCTGGGTCACTTATTTTCATTTAAAGTTATTAAAAATTCGATGAAACCAAAAGTATCGCTGCAGGCTTCTTACCGTTTTTCTTAGTTTTTTGTCTTTAATCAGTTATCGTTTCAGTAGCTGGAAGCAGATTTTCGCAACCGCACTGTCATGGCTGTTACCGCGACGGTTCATCCTGTCTTAAAGAGCATGTGACTTAGGAACTACTATCTTTTCTAACTTGTGTACTGACTGTCCTTTTCAGAATGAACCAGCTCTTGTTTTTTGAAGATTACTCCGCCACACCCTCTAGATTAGCCCCTTAGATCATCAGACACTTCGCCTCTCTTAAAATAAGAGGTAGTCTTGGAACTATGTTTAACACCAGTCAGAATAATAAGATGGTTGAAGTGTTATCAGGACCTGAGCGGCGTCGGCGTCGTACTCCGCAGGAAAAAATTGCCATTATTCAGCAGACTATGGAACCGGGCATGACCGTGTCTCACGTCGCACGACTGCACGGTATCAATGCTAATCAGATCTTCAAGTAGCGCAGGCAGTATGAAGACGGTTCACTGACCGCCGTGACCTCAGGCGGAGAAGTCGTTCCCGCTTCCGAACTTGCTGCTGCCAATAAGCAAATCCGCGAACTTCAGCGCCTGCTGGGCAAAAAAACGATGGAAGCTGAAATACTCAAAGAGGCCGTGGAGTTCGGCCGGACAAAAAAATGGATTGCGCATGCGCCCTTGTTGCCAGAGGACGATGAATAAGCGACGTCAGCCGCAGTATTGGAGTGTCGCGTGCGCAACTGAGTCTCAGGATCCGCCGTTCGCCTGACTGGCAGGATCGCAGGCTACATGCCAGTTTTGACGATACTGAGGTGTTATCCCGGATACATACTATGGTCGCCGAACTGCCCACCTATGGTTATCGCCGGGTGTGGGCGCTGTTGCGGCGACAGTCAGAGCGTGAGGCGCTTCCTGTAGTTAACGCAAAACGCGTGTACCGGATTATGCGTACTCATCACCTTCTGCTGGAGCGCAAACCTGCTGATCCTCAGCGTAAGCGTGCACATAAAGGGCGCGTATCGGTCACTGAGAGCAACCGGCGCTGGTGTTCAGATGGCTTCGAGTTCCGTTGCGACAATGGTGAAAAGCTGCGGGTAACCTTCGCACAGGACTGCTGCGATCGGGAAATCATCGACTGGGCAGCGAGCACCGGTGGCTATGACAAAGAAATGGTGCAGGACGTCATGTTGGGTGCGGTAGAAAAACGCTTCAGCCAGCATCTGCCGTCAGAACCGGTGGAATGGCTGACAGATAACGGTTCAGCCTACAGAGCGCATAAAACACGGGCTTTCGCCCGGATGCTGGGACTTGAGCCCTGCACGACCGCAGTTCGCAGTCCGGAAAGCAATGGCATAGCAGAAAGCTTCGTGAAGACGATAAAGCGGGATTACATCAGTGTAATGCCAAAACCGGACAGCCAAGCAGCGGTGGTTAACCTGGCGGTGGCGTTCAGTCATTACAACGAACATCACCCGCACAGCGCGCTGGGATATCGCTCGCCACGGGAATATATACGCAGAAAGCTATAACAACCGTAAGAGAGAAAAGACGTCTGGATATATAGGGTCAAATCCACCCTCATCAGTAATGCGTTCATAACGATATGTTTAATCATACAACGTTGCATTTACATGCCGATAACTTTTCGAGATAACAAACATCTCCACAGTCAGATGCTACCAGCCTTCATGGGTTCGGATATAGGTTATGCCTGTCACCCATCCCTCGTCGGGTGAGTATGGATCGGATTGGATTGTCACTGGAGCCTGTTGAGTGCTACGACGCTCGCTTCACCTTTACATGCCCGCGAACTTCGGTATCCAACCTGAGCCTTTTTGGTCCTCTGTCACTAATCCCAGTTAAGAGGTGCCTCCTCATCCAAATACTCATTGGGATTCATAACGCAATAAAATATATTGCTGTAGTTAAAGCGCAGTTAAACTCCCATTTATTATAGCCAAGCCGTTTACTTAGTAATGAGAGAGTCAGGTGAAATAGTAAATAGAAACAAAACAAACTGCATTTTTATTTTGTTTAAACCATGTGTCAATTTTGAGATAGGAATACTTTTTAATTTAACATGCGTTTTCATTTGCATATCACTTGCGTGTAACTTGCTGTTTTTAATACAAATCCCCTTGGCGTAAAATTGTCCCCTTGGCGTAAAATTGATTTATTTATTGATATAAATCAATTCTATTATATTCGTTGAACTCCTAGTTTTTGCCATGCGCCATTATTTTCACGGTTGATAAAAATAAAAAGTGGCATATAATTTTCGCATTCAGGAAAATGACGGTTAGCATAATGAATACGAAAAAAAGTTTTTGTGATAGATTTCATGAAAATCCTCATCTCGAAGACTCTCTGAACAGAGAGTATGTTTATGAAAAGATAAGGAGCTATGGATTCACAGAAATAGGTGATTTAATTACATTTCTTCAGATCATATGTAACACCGATCTGGATATCAGTGAGTTGCTTTATTTTAGAGCAAAAATTGGTCTCTGCCTTAGACATCATGACGACTCAACAGACTACTTCATTCCGTTAAGAGAGTTTGCATGTGAGCTTGATTGCTTAATTAACCTAAAGCAAAAACATTGAATGATTAACATTTACCCTTACCGATTTAAGAAAAAGAAACATATTTATCAGCATGAGTGCATGTTGATAAATATGTCTGTTCTTCCTTTTTAATACATGCGTATTTTCGATGCGTTCACATTACTATTAGTGGAGTCTTGAAGTGAAAATCAATAAAATTGCAGTGGCCATCAGTATGGGAATTCTTTTTGCAACCGGTATTGCAAATGCAGCCGATCCAACTACGTCTACAGTAACCGTTAACGGTGGTACTGTTCATTTTAAAGGTAAAGTGGTTGCAGCCCCTTGCTCTGTGAGTACGGACACAATCGATCAGGAAGTAAATCTTGGAGAGTACACTACTCACCACTTTAAGACTGCAGGTGTTCTGGGTTCTGTAGTTCCATTCCAGATTAAGCTGGAAGACTGCGATACTACTGTAGCTCAGACTGCTGCCGTGGCATTTTCAGGCCGTACGGACAGTAGCAGCACAGATGGATCTCTGCTGGCCATCGATCAGGATTTATCATCTGGTAACTCTGGTACTGCGACCAACCTTGCTATTCAGGTTTTGGATAATAAGTCAAAGCCTGTGAAGTTTGATGGCACAACTTTCGTGAATAAAACTACGCTGATGGATGGTGAAAACATTCTGAAATTTGCCGCGCAATATAAGTCTACTGGAGTAGCTACTGCCGGTGATGCAAATGCGGACGCTAATTTCATCATGCAGTATAACTAAGTTATCTCAATCAGCGGGGCGGCACATATACCGCCCCGCGCACTTTACCGGGTTATTGTCTTGAAATATCTAAACCCCATAATGTTTCTCTTTATTATGTTGTTATTACATTCCGGATTTGTCGCGGCAAGGAATATTCGCGTCATTATTCCGGGAGGTGAAGTGCACATGCGAGGGCATTTAACCAATGGGGCGTGTGTTGTTAGTGCTGACAGTCAGGATTTACACATCAATATGGGTCAATACTCTACGCATGATTTCACGGAGGTTGGTGACACTTCTACGCCGGGCATTCCGTTTACTATAAGACTAACAGAATGTTATTCCGGTCTTAAGGTTGGAGTTGGTGTTACTTTTTCAGGTTTAACAGATCCCAAGGAGCCAGATCTCTTTTTGGTTAAAGCATCGGATGCTCCTCCAACGGGAGTATCCGGACAGAACGGTTTCACAGGGCTAGGATTATTAATCATCGATCAAAATGGTCATCAAATGATGCCAAGTAGCATGCCTAATAAATTTTTCAGTCCAGATGGACAGAATATATCGCTTCATTATGTTGCTCGCTATAAGGCAACTTCCCGGCGAGTATGGCCGGGTGAACTGCGTACTGAGGTTAATTTTGATATTTCTTATCCTTAATTCACTAACTGTCAATGAAGTCATATCATGAAAAAAAAATTTTTTTTAGTATCACTGAATTTCTTGTTATTTTTACTATGCCAGCCCGCTGTAGCAGGTGGAATTGCTCCCGGAGCCACACGAGTGATTTATCCAGAAAGCGACACTCAGGCATCGCTTCCCATTACTAACAGTGACAGTCATGAGCGCTATCTTATCCAAGCTTGGGTAGAGAATGATAAGGGTCAACGTGATCATGACTTTATTGTAACACCACCATTGTTTGCCGCTTCCCCTAAAAGTGAAAACACATTGCGCATTGTATATACCGGTAAATCGCTACCTCAAGACCGGGAGGTAGTTTACTGGATGAATGTCAAAGCCATTCCTGCTATGGATCGTGAGGCATCGAAAGGAGCTAATACCCTACAGCTAGCTGTTCTTTCCCGAATGAAGCTATTTATGCGTCCGGACGGACTTAAGATAAGTGAGCCCGAATCAGCAGAAAAGCTGCAATTTTCCCAGACGTTTAATGAAGTCATTATTAAAAATCCGACCCCATATTACCAGTCAATCGTAAATCTTAGCGTTGGCAATCATAAGATTGGAAATACAATGATCGAACCGTTCGGTCAGCGAGCACTGAAGCTGCCTGCAGGAGTAAGTGGCGGGGTGAATTACCAGACGGTAAACGACTACGGTGCCATTACAGCACAGAAAACAGGTAAAGCCTCTTAACGTTCGCAGGCCGGATTTTATCGAAATATTGGCTTGCTGCTTGGAAAGTCAGCCTGTTCAGCTGTGAGATTTGTGTCATGAATTCGTTAAACCACAATATATTGCGTAATGAAAATTTGACAATCCATCTACGGTATTCTGCGCTTGCCGTCTTTCTTGCAATGTCGGGGTATGCTCACGCACAAGACTGGTTTAACCCTGCATTTTTATCCCGGGACGGCGGGCAGGTGGCTGACCTTTCCCGTTTTGAAATTGGTACCGGGCAATTGCCAGGCGTCTACCGTGTGGATATTTGGGTAAATGATGAGTTTTTGACAACAAGTTCTGTACGTTTTGATGCTCTTAATGCAGCTACTGATACCGCCACTGTCAGGCCTGACATGGGTCACCCTAAGAATGATGGTACTGGCCTGACACCTTGCCTTACCATTAAGTGGCTGAAGCGGTTGGGCGTTAACATCGCGTCAGTGGAAGACCTAAAAAATCTGCATAACGACAGTCAATGCATAGATTTTAAGCGTCTATTCCCTGGCGCATCCTCATGGTTTGACTTTTCCGCTCAGCGTCTGACGCTGTCTTTCCCACAGGCGGCTATTCAGAACAGTGTCCGGGGATACATTCCTCCTGAAGAGTGGGATGAAGGGATTAATGCTGGCCTACTGGACTACACGCTCACTGGCAGTAAGGGTAATGACACTAGTAATTATTATCTAAATCTTACCAGCGGCCTCAACTTGGGAGCATGGCGTCTGCGCAATAATGGGGCTTGGACCTATTCCGATTATACCGGTGGGTACCATCAGCAACAGTGGCAGAACATTTCCACGTATGCTGAACGCACTATTATTCCGCTTAAAAGTGAACTGGTGCTTGGCGATAACAGTAGCGCAGGAGAAATCTATGACAGTGTAGGTTTTCGCGGTGTAAGGCTTTCCACATCAGATGCTATGTATCCAGACAGTCAGCAGGGGTTTGCACCAACTATCCGAGGTATTGCTACGGGGCGTTCGCAGGTAACAGTGCGGCAGAATGGATATGTTATTTATCAGAATACCGTACAGTCTGGCGCTTTCGAGATTACTGATCTCAGTGCCACATCATCAAGCGGCGATCTTGAAGTCAGGGTTAAAAATGAATCGGGTGCAGTTCAGACATTTGTAGTGCCCTATTCAACCGTTCCTCTATTGCAGCGCGAGGGACGGCTGAAATATGAAATTGTTACCGGTCGCTACCGTAGCGGCCTGTCGGGAAAAAGTGCTCCACTTTTCTTCCAGGGAACACTTGCCAAAGGATTAACTGGGGGTGTAACGCTCTATGGCGGAAGTCAGCTGGCTAAGCAGTATACTTCTGCCGTAGCCGGAGCTGGCATGAATCTTGGTAACTGGGGAGCAGTTTCAGCTGATGTGACGTCAGCCCGCAGTGAGCTGGCCGACGGCAGTACGCACAATGGCCAGTCAGTGCGCTTCTTGTATGCTAAATCCCTGAACGACTACGGCACCACCTTTCAACTACTTGGTTACCGTTATTCTACACGTGGATTCTATACACTTGATGAGGCAGCCTGGAATATCATGAGCGGCTATCAATATGAGTGGAAGGACGAGCAAGATGGGCGCGGACGTCACCAAGAACCTGTGAGCTATCATGATCTGCGTAACAGCAAAAAAGGACGCCTTCAGATGAGCGTCTCTCAACAGATATCGGATATCGGTTCGCTGAATCTTACAGCCACGCGGCAAGACTATTGGAACAGCAATAGCAGTGACACTTGGTACCAAGCAGGCTTTTCCAGTGGCTGGAATGGTATTAACTATAACCTTTCATACTCTCTGAGCCGGAGCCATGGCATGCCGGGTACTGACCGTCTAGTCTCCTTTAACGTGTCGATGCCATTTGGTCGCTGGTTCGGACATGACATGGCGGAGCATAACAACCTCAATAGTATGTATGCCACAGCTCAAATGAACCAGGACCAAGAGGGGGTAACCCAGATGCAGACCGGTTTGAGTGGGACGCTCCTTAAAGGCGGTAATATGAGTTACAGCGTGATGCAGGGACATAGCAGCCGCAACGGTAGCAGCGGTAGTTTGAACACTAGCTGGCAGGGAGAAAGTGGCAGGGCGAGCGGCGGTTATAGTTATAGTCAGCATGAACATGCTTGGGATTGGGACTTCTCAGGTGGCGTGCTCGCCCATGCAAACGGTGTAACTTTCAGCCAGTCCTTGGGTGATACCAATGTGCTTATAAAAGCACCGGGTGCAAAAAATGTTCATGTAGAGAATGAAACTGGAGTCAGCACCGATTGGCGGGGCTATGCAGTGATGCCTTACGCAACTGTTTATCGCCGCAATCGTGTAGCGCTGGATGTGAAAAGTTTAAACATACATACCGACCTTGAGGATAGTGTTCAGAACGTGGTCCCAACGCAGGGAGCTATCGTTCGAGCCGAATACCGGACGCACGTGGGATTGCGAGCTATGTTCATCCTGACTAATGGTGGACACCCTATACCGTTCGGCGCGACAGTGACCGAAAAGCTCTCAGGCACCACAGGTATAACCGATGATATGGGAGAAAGTTATATGACGGGTATACCAATGAAAGGTTTACTGAACGTTGTCTGGGGAAATGGAGATCGAGATCAATGTCAAGTACCTTTTGTCCTGCCAGCTGGAAGCGAAAAACTTCCTGTAGTTGAAATGAAGCTCAATTGTTCAGTTGATCATGGGAAAAATTAATGAATATTCAAAGATTTTCTCGATGGATAGGGGTTGTCACACTGATGCTAAGTAATATTTGCCTAGCAAATGTGTGTGTAAACACAAAGTCCAATATTAAAAATATTGATTACGACATTACAAAGAGTCTCGCGGGAGGAGATAACTCAGTTGGTTATGCTTTCGAAATTGACAAAAGTAAAGGTAGTGAAATCGGTGTAAAAGCAAAATGCCCAAAAGGAACTACCGAAGATTTCACATACAGAAGTTATGTGACATCCTACCCAATAACTCATACTATAAATAATATTCAGTATATTAAGCTCAATGATTACCTTGAAGCAGGTATAAAGATCACTGATAGTGTTGTTGGTAGCTATTACCCTCCGGCAAACTACGTAAAAATGGGTACTGACCCCGATACAGTCCCTAAGAATAGAGCATTTCCAGTTAGAGATCATGACTTAGATTTTAATTTTCGTATTATTAAGCCTTTTGTAGGAAAAGTTTCATATTCACTAACCCCCGCATTTCTGGTTTATGTTACAACTGAAAAAACAGATCCACTTACAAGTGTAGTTTATACTATATCCTATTCAGGAACTGTTACTGTTCCCCAAAGCTGCACTCTCAATGCCGGCCAGATTATATCCATAGATTTTGGCGATATCGGAGCGGCCGCTTTCCAGCAGGCAGGGGCTGGCAACAAACCCTACGGGATTAACCCCCAAACCCGAAACATTGGAATTCAGTGTAAGAGTATTGGAGGAGAAGCTTTACTTTCCTTGCGTGTTGAAGCAAACAAGGCTGTAGGTAACGCGATTGTTTCTGACAATCCAGACCTCGGATTTATTATTGCGGACAGTAAGCTGAACCCCCTTAAACCAAATAATATTGATAGTAAAATTCCATTTGTATTAGATGATAACGCTGCAGCAAACGTTCCTATTAGTGCCTGGCCAGTCAGTGTGACCGGAAAAAAACCGGCGGAAGGCAAATTTACATCAGAGGGTTATCTACGTGTCGATTTTGACTAAACAAAGTTTTATAAATATATCAGTAAATAAAATTCGATGTTACATTGCCCTTTTAACTCTAGGATGTTTTATTGCTGCTATATCAGTGGAGGCTAATGGTTCGTTAGGAGAGATTAACATTAAACTTTCAGGAACTGTGGTAGCGCAGGGTTGTACCATTGATCCAGGAGATATTAATAAGCAAATCCAACTTGGAGAATGGGCTACTGCGCAACTTAAAAAAAAGGGTCAGGCAACCTCTAGAGTACCTTTTACTATACATCTTACGGGCTGTACAGCAAATGGCATTACCACTGAGTTTACCGGCACAAAAGACAATGCTAACCCAGAATTATTAAAATTAAATAGCGAGGGAAGAGATTATGCAAAAGGAATTGCTGTACAGATAATGGACGGTCATGGTAAGCGTATTCCTATGGGAGTTATGGCGCCACGCGGCGTAGTAGATGACAACGGTAATATTACTTTAAATTTTCAGGCGAACTATGTTGCAACACAAGATGAAGGAGTAAACCCTGGTGTTGCAAATGCAGATACGGAGTTTACATTAATTTATGATTAATCAACGCGACGTATAAACAATGAATTTTATAAAAAAATTTCAATAGTTACCTGCGAAGCATAGTTTTTATGCATTTAACTAACACTTATATCTTCATTATACTTTAAATGAAAAAATTAAATAACGATTAATTTAATGAAGCCTTGAGTTGTTAATTGGCGCTAGTTAAAGGATTTAAATGTTAAAAATAAATATTTCAAAGATTAAGATCACATCGTACATGCTTAAAAACCAAGGGTGGATATAATTTATTAAATTTAAATTACTCAACACATTTCTTGATTTTTACTCTGAAGATACCTTTATGTTAAATAGCCTGAAAATAATAAATATACAGGTGAGGCTGGTTGTTTTTAAATAATATAACTGATTTAGTAATTACATGATCAAAATGCCTTACTTTGTTATCACAGGCAATGGAGTCTAATAAAGATATATGAGAATCAGCCCTGAATTATATAACATTATTATTTAGAAGTGAAAATAAAAAAATATCAAATAAATACTTAGGGCTTCTTATGAAGAATCGAGCTAAAAAAATAAAAGCATGCATATTTCTTTTGTTTATAGTAATAATAGGCGGACTCATTTTTGAGAAAATATTTAAAGTGCCTGATAGAATATATCAAACGTTGATTGTTCAGCCTGGCTTACTACAACAAAAAGTGCTAACTATAGGTCAACTGGATGCCATACGAAAAGTTGACGTAGGTGCTCAGGTAAGCGGTCAGTTGAAAGCTTTATCTGTAAATATTGGGGATAAGGTAAAAAAAGGCCAATTGTTGGGTATTATAGACCCTGAACAGGCTGAAAATCAGATACGCGAAGTTGAGGCGACGCTAATGCAACTCCGTGCACAACGGAGGCAGGCATGGGCCGAATATCACTTAGCATACGAGACTCTGATGCGTCAGCAGGCCTTGGCTAAAAAATTAGCAATATCAAAACAGGAACTGGATACCGCTAAAACTCAACTAGTAGTAAAGCAGGCCTTGATCAGTGATATTGATGCACAAATCAATCGTAGCAATGCTTCCTTGGATACAGCAAAGACCAGTCTCCGTTACACCCGAATAATCGCTCCTATAGATGGGGAGGTAACACAAATTTCCACTCTACAAGGTCAGACAGTCATTGCAGCGCAGCAGGCACCAAACATCCTAACACTTGCGGATATGAGTACTGTTTTGGTTAAAGCGCAAGTTTCAGAGGCTGATATTATTAATCTGAAACCTGGACAGAGTGCTTGGTTCAACGTGCTTGGTGATCCACAAACCCAGTACGAAGGAATCTTGAAGGATATCCTTCCTACGCCTGAAAAAATCAGCGATGCTATTTTTTACTTTGCCCGATTTGAGGTACCGAATCCACATGGAGTGTTACGGATGGGCATGACTGCACAAGTTCATATTCTATTAAAAAGAGAGGAAAATGTATTAACTCTGCCCTTCTCAGCTTTGGGTAAAGCGACCGGAAATAATCGTTATAAGATAGCAGTGCTACACAACGGTAAAGTGCAAGGCCGTGAAATAGTTATTGGTAGGCACAGCGATACCGATGTTGAGGTGATCAAAGGTCTGGATGCTGGGGAAGAGGTTGTCATAAGTTTGAATCAGCCCGGGTTAGCCAAATGACAGCGCTAATTGAGATGGAAGATGTTCATCGCAGTTATCCCTCTGGCATCGGTCCAGTCCATATATTGAAAGGAATAACTTTTCGTGTTGAAGCTGGTGAGATGGTGGCAATTGTTGGGCCATCAGGATCGGGAAAATCTACAATAATGAATATTCTCGGTTGTTTGGACAAACCAACCAGCGGCACTTATAAAGTAGACGGAGTGGATGTTTCCACGCTGGACGGCAATAGACTGGCGAAACTGCGGCGCGAACATTTTGGCTTTATCTTCCAGCGCTACCATTTACTATCCAGCCTGAGTGCAGTACAGAATGTTGAGATGCCAGCTGTGTACGCAGGAATGGATCGAAAAAAACGCCTGCAAAGTGCGATGGAGCTATTGAACCGTCTTGGGCTAGCGGATCGAGTGGATTATTTGCCATCACAACTTTCAGGGGGGCAACAGCAGCGAGTAAGTATCGCCCGCGCACTAATAAATGGGGGG
>Ga0213824_1001124_pt1 | contig 16686 bp, 26 predicted proteins | sample MC6MC0906MG_FD_179892 | JGI IMG/M metagenome (GOLD analysis project Ga0213824, IMG submission 179892) | Enriched soil aggregate microbial communities from Iowa State University, Ames, United States - MC6-MC0906-MG | ecosystem: Environmental > Terrestrial > Soil > Unclassified | place: USA: Iowa...
ACGATCGCCAAATAGACCTGATCGCCCAGCGCCTGCAGGTAAGCGTCCTGGCTGGGCGACACCGGCGCATCGAACGGCGGCATGGCCTTGAACTCGATGTACAGGCCGAAGTAGCCGCCGCGCGCCATCGGCAGCACCAGGTCGGGCACGCCGGCCTTAACGCCCTGCCCTTTCAGCTTGGCGGCCACGGCTTTGACCCGGTGTCCGCCATTCGGCACGTGGTAGATCAGCTTGTAGGCTTGCGGGTAGCGCAGCTGCAGCTCCTGCATCAGCGCGGCCTGCTCCTGCCCTTCCCGGTCGACGGGCTTGGCGCGGGCCTGCTTGGCCTTGAACGGGCGAAGGGCGGGTGCATTCATGCGACCAGCACCCCCTCGTGGATCAGCAGCGCCTGGGTGCGCATGACGCCCTCCGCGTGGTACTGGCGGGAGGTATCGCGGTCCACGGCCCGGCTGCGGCCGTCACAAGCGTCATGGCAGGCACTGCAGGACCAGGCGCCCTGCAAGTCGTGTGGTTTCTTACCGACGCCGCAGGTGCCGGCCAGCCGGTAGTGGGCAAGGACCGTGGTCTCGGGGTTGCCGTTGCACACACCTGGAATGCGCACCTGGCACTCGCGGCCGCGCGCGGCCTTGGTCAGCTTGGTTTGCCGCATGGTCAGATCTCCTTCTCGCCGCGGTGTGATTCCCACTCGAAAGGCACGATCACCCCGCCGCCCTCGCGCAGGCGGTCGTAGCACCGCTCGCCCATCGCGTGGCGCAGCTGGTCTCGGTCGAGGTTGGAAATCACCACCGTGGGGCGCATCTGCTCGTAGCGCCCGTTGATGATCGAAAACAGGGTGGTCAGCTCGAATTCGCTCGGCTGCTCCTTGCTGACCCCGACTTCGTCCAGCACCAGCAATGACGGCTCGATCAGGCTGGCGAGGATGTCGGCCTCGGACTGCTCGCTGTGGCGGTCGTAGGTCGCCCGGATGGACTGCAGGACGGCGCCCACCGTCCGGTAGACGGCGGTGGCGGAGGTGTTGCGCATCAACTCGTTGGCCATGCCTGCACCCAGATGGGTCTTGCCGGTACCGACCTGGCCAAGCAGCATCAGGCAACGCCCGGTGCGCTCGATCTCCTCGAATGCGGCCACGTAGCGCGTGCAGTAGGCCAAGGCTTTGCGCTGCCCTTCGTGCTCGACACGGTAGTTGGCCAGGGTGCGGTCGGCGAAGCGCTTCGGGATCAGCGCCGAACCCAGCTTGCGAGTCATCGCCTCGCGCTTCAGGCGGGTTTCCTCGGCCTGCTGCTTAGCCGCTCGTTCGGCAATCGCGACCTTCTCGCACTCAGGGCAACGGCCAACGATTTCGCGGCCCATGAGCATGGTCACCCGCTGCTCGAAGTCGCCGTGATGCTCGCAGTGGGCAGGCTGTACGCGGAAGCCGGCGGCGTTTCGCACCTCGGACATGGTGATCACCGATTCAGATCGCATAGGTACCGTCCTCGCGCTCGGTCAGGCCGCCGGTGTAGTCGCGGTCGCTGAAACCGTGGTGGCGGCTGTTGGGATTGGACTTGGTAGGCAGCTGGGTGCCGATACGCTTGGTCACCCAGTCCACCTCGAACCCGCGCCAGCCGTTCTCCACGGCGACCTCAAGGGCTTGGGCTGGCTGGATGCCGAAAGCCTTGCACTGCTCCAGCTTGGCGTTGAGGCCGGACCAGATACGGGCCGTCACCGGGGCTTTCGCTGCCTTGCGGACAGTCAGGTAGTCAGCGATCAGCGACTCATCCAGGCTGTGGGGGTTGTCGGCCAGCATCGCTGCTTTGCCGAACGGTGCCTTGCGCTCAGACTTGGCCGGAGCATCCGGCGATTCGCTGGGGGGGCATGTAATATCTTCCGTAGGAAGATTTACATAGGGGGTTAGATTCTTAGAATAAAGAAGGGGCTCGGCGGTTTTGGTCTGTTTCGACTCTTCGCCGATTCGGACCACTTGAGCCGAATCGGCTGTTTTGATCTGTTTCGGCTCAGTGACGTATACCCAATCTTTCGGGTCATTCACACCGATGTCGCCACGGGCCCCGCCCTCGCGGAACAGTACACGTCGACGCAACAGGCTGGAAATGGCCTTCGACACGGTGTCGGGATGTGAGTGAATGGCCTTTGCGATGTCGGTAGCCGGGATGCGCTGGGCGCCAGCACCGAAGTTGATGGTGGCCTTGGCCACGTACAGCACAATCTTCATCTCCCGGGCCGGGAGATCGATAGCCAGCAGGCCATCCATGAGCTGGTTGTCCATCCGGGTGAACCCCCTGGACTTGTCAAGTGGGACGATGTTTGTCATGCTTAACCCCGTTATGAAGCTGTAGAGAAAGCCGCCCTGCCAGGCGGTTTTTTTTCGCCCAAAATTCGAGCGTTATGGGTGTCCGGTGCATCCGTGGTAGCTTTTTGCTTCCACACAACAAGGTCCAAGGAGACCGGACATGTCAGATGATTTGGTGTTGAACCCCGTTGCCGGCTGGGATGTGAGAACGGTTGAATCCATGCAGTTGGTGCTTCTGGAGCTCGGGTTCATTTCGACCCCCTTCCAGCGCCCAGAAGAAGCTCAGAAAAGTCCGATCTATGCGCTGACACTTCCACAGGCGAAACAGCTGATCGATGTACTGCAAAGGTCTGTGCAGGCTGTAGAGCGTGCTGGGATATCGTCACCCCCAGGGCCGAAGCACTGACCGAAAACGGGGCGAGCTCAATGCTCGCCTTCTTGGCCTCCCTTCCAATCTCCATCTGCTCTCTCCTACTGGTTACATTCACAGGTGTTTCGGTCATCTACTGGCTAAACGCTGGCAGATGCACAATGCTCATCACGAAGCAGCCCTTTCCTCTGGGGGATAGAGATCTGGTCTCAGCTGGTGGCGAGTCACCTGCCCGCCGACAGCTTTTTCAAAAGGGATAACCAGATCCGCCGGCACTTTTTGATTCCGGTGAACGCATTGCCAGATGCGCGGCTGACTCGTGTTGCATCTCCTCGCGAGCTCAGCCTGGCCACCGGCCAAGCGCACGACCTCGTCGATAGGTCTTTCTGTGTTCGGCATGTCTGCGTGCCTCAATGGATCGTGCACTCGATGATAACTCAAGTTATAGATAAGGCAAACACATGTTATTTGAAGCCTTATAACGCGTGTTTTACCCTTGCAGGCATGACTAAAGCCCCCGAAATGCTCAAAGACCGAATTCTTGAACGGCGCACTGCCCTTGGCCTGAGCCAGCAGCAGCTCGCAGATAAAGCCGGCGTGAGCCAAGTGACTATTCAGCACCTGGAGAGCGGACGAAACGCGACCTCGAAGAAACTGCTCGAGATTGCGAGGGCGCTCGGAGTTACAGTCGAATGGTTGGCTTCAGGTAAAGACGCGCCGCCTGCAAAGGGCAATGTGCAGCTCACGGACGTACTGCCCGAGTCATATCGATACCCGGTGATAAGCTGGGTTGCTGCGGGATCCTGGGCCGAGGCGGTAGAGCCTTTCCCGCCTGGGTACTCTGATCGGTACGAAATGTCCGACTACGATTCGAAGGGCACCGCGTTCTGGCTTGAGGTCAAGGGTGATTCCATGACATCACCGGTCGGGACCAGCATCACTGAAGGCATGCTGATTTTGGTAGACACCGAGGCCGAAGCCACTTCTGGAAAGCTGGTAGTCGCCAAGCTGGCAGACAGCAATGAAGCCACGTTCAAGAAGCTGGTGGAGGACGGAGGCCGGCGCTTTTTGAAGCCGCTTAATCCTGCCTACCCAGTAGAGATGTGCGTGGAAGGCTGCCGCATCGTTGGAGTCGTAGTGCGCGCCATGATCAAGCTCTGAGGACCACTCCTACAATCGGCCCAGCCCTCGCGCTGGGCTTTTTTTCGCCCTTACAAACCGGTCGTAGCGAAATATTGACGCGTAAAATTTCTTTACACGTCGATGGGGCTTGAATTTTCCTACATTCCATAAGACTGTATGCATGTACAGTAAAAAGGAGTTTTCTCATGCTGCCCCTCGATTTTTCTACATCTCCAACCCGCTCCTATGAACGCCTGGGCCATCGCATTCAGCAGGCCATCTCGTCCCCCCATGTGCAGAAAAGGCAGTTCGTCGAGGTGAGGCCTTGTGCGGACGAATCCCAGGATGATTGGCTGCGCCTGTTGGCGGATTTGGAAAAGACTTCGGGGATCAGAATCCAGATGCTTGAGTCTGGTGTAATCCGCATCGGATGGCGCGAGTTTTCAGATTGCTAACCACTGCCCGCTTATCGCGGGCTTATTTTTGGCCGGATTTATAACTTGAGTTATTGACACACAGAAAACCTGAGTTATGATTCGATCCATAACACAGGTTATTGGCAGCTACGGCAGCCACCGCTCTTTACACAACCAGACGTGACCACCTCGACGCACCCAGGCCATCACCTGGGTCGGGACAAGCTAAGTCGTCGAACACGCAGCCTCTGGATAGCTGCCGGACCTCAGGCATTGAGGGACGCCAAACCATGCAAGCCAGCCGGGAAGAACACCGAACACGAAATGTGTGACCCGGCCAGGTGGGGATACCGCGGCGCCGCGCATGGTGCGGACAACAGATTTCACTGGCTGGCCTTGGCGACAGGGCCAGACGGGAAACCACCTGAATGCGGGCCACCTAGCTCCCAACCGCTGACGCAGCATGGTTAGAAGGCCAACGAGCCGCAGTTCGAAATGGAATGCCACCCTTCCCCCTCCCTCCAACAGGAGAAGTGCCATGGCCGTAAACATCAACAACTTGACCATCACCACCCCCGTAGCCACCTCCACCACGAACCCCGTTGCACTAGAGCTCACCGGTGCGGAAGCACTCGCGCAGTACCCCAGCGTCGTGACTGAGCTGTCAGACGGCTCCATTCAGTTCACGGCGCCCACCAAAGGCGCCTCGAGTAAAAGCACCCACCGCACGCGCTGCGAGTGGAAAGAGGCCAGCTACTGGTCTTTGGCGAGCGCTGCCGAGCACATCAACATGCAGGAGATGATACTCACGAAGGTCAACTCCGCGCAGAAAGTGGTGATCTCGCAGTTGCATGTGAAGGACGACGACAGCCCACCAGTGAAGGTCTTCTGGAGCAAGGGGAACATCACCTTGGGGTTCCGCGAAACCTTCAACCAGGCCACCCCGGCCAACACCACCCTGCTCAAGGGTGTTCCTCTGGGTGCGAAGTTCACCGTCACCCTCCGCGTTCTCGCCTCGGGCGCTTTGACCGTGACTGCCAGTTGCAATGGTAAGGCCGGGTCGTCCGGCAACCTCCACATGGACAGTTCCTGGCGATCATCGCTGCTGAACTTCCACGGCGGCGTTTACAACCAAGTCGATTACACCGATGCCACCCCTGCAGACGACGGCTCAATCTGCATCGTGAGCAACCTATCACTGACCCACGATTAACCTTCCCCCACCCCGCTCAATCAGCGACAAGTCAGCCTGACGTTAACTGCCCGATCTACCTGGTTCCCCATCACCAGGCTGCATCGGTGTGTGATCTGGAAGCGCAGGCATGCGCACATCTGGAAGTGGTCAGCCCGTCTGGCGTAGGCCGGGGTAGCACCAGCGGCGGCCAGGTAAAGCTGAGTCGAAAGAATGACCACCGGCGCCGAGCCGGGCAGATCACACACCAATGCAGCCCCACCGAGGACACTTCATGGAAACGATCACTTGCGGCTCATGGATTGGCCAGCTCGGCAAGGCGCTGGCTCCCCGTGAGCTCGAAGCACTGCTGTGGGTGGCTCAAGGCCTCACCACCAAAGAAATCGCCCGCGAGATGGCGGTCAGCCCGGGCACCGTGGCCAACCGCATCGAAGCCGCGCTCTTCAAGCTGGAAGCCGGCCGGCGCATCGAGGCGGTCACCAAGGCCATGCGCCAACAGATCATCAGCCCGCTCTGCATCGCCCTCGCCGCCCTCATCGCATCGCATGCGTTGATCAACGACAGCGACCCGATGCGCCGCGATCGCCGGGCGCCCGAGCGGCGCACCGCACAAGTTCGAATCGTTCGCCGGGCCGAGGCCCTTGAACTTCACGCCTGACCAATCCGAGGATTCACCATGCACACAGCAATGCACCCTGCTTTCGAGCAGAAGCTTGCCGTGCTCGCGGCCCTGCTCGAGCGCAGCAAGTCAGCAAGGATCGAGGCCCACGCCAAGGTAGGCCAGCCCGCCCCGCGCTTTCAAGCGTCGAACAAGGGCAGCACCTGGGATGTAGTTGAGATCGCAACCGGCGCAGTTCAGGGCTTCGCGTACAGCTATCAGGCAGCCATGCGGTTTGTGGATGCGATGGAGGCAGGCGCAGCGACAAAGCGGGGTGGCCTGCAGTGAATAGCACATCAACCCCCGATCATCGTGAAGCAGTGCTGGCCCAGCTCAATGCGAGCATCGACAGCTTCTTCAGCCAGGGCGGCACGGTGCAGACCCTACCGGGTTATGAATACGTGCCGCACCGGCAGCATCGTGACCTTGAGCCTATCCGCGCCTCGTCGGAAGCTGCCGAACCCAAGATGACCAAGCGGCAAAAGCAACTGGCCGAGCTTCGCAAACTGGCGGCGACGATGTGCTACGCAGAAGCAATGGCGCACACCGGACTCTCACAGTCAGCGCTCAGCCGTGCAGCCGCAGACGGTGGCTTTCACTTCCAGCCCAACCCCAATCGTGGCAAGGGCAACAAGGGCAAGAAGCTCAGCGACCCAGTAAAAGACCGGGCCCTGGCAGAGCGTATCACTGCCGCCCGCGATGTCGGCCTGACCATGGCCCAAGTCGTTCGCCACATGAACATCTCCTACAAGCTGCTACATCGAATCCTGGATGAGTTCGGGATCAGCTTCCCGACCACCGCCGAAAAGCGAGCGAAACGCAAAGCATGAAACGCATCACCGCGCGCGTCCGGCACGGCCGGCGCCAGCAGCACATCAATTTGCCGCCCAGCGGCTTGGGAGGTATCGGCCATGGCCGAGCAGAAGACCGGAGCCGCGAAGCACTCGGCGGACTACCGCGAACGCGAGAAGAAGAAGGCCGAGAAACTGGGAATCGAGGACGTGACCATAACGATGCCTGCGGGGATCAAGAAAGCGCTCTCCGCCGAGATCAAGCGCCACGGCTACAAGCAGGTGCAAGAGCTGTGGCAGGACATGGCTTTGTCGTGGATTGCGCAGGATCCTGAAGAGCGTGCGCGCCGGCTTGAACGACCTGACGCGCCAGCTTTTTACATCTCGCCAAAACTAGCGCGTCAGTTCATTGAGGCGAGCATGGCCGAACTGAGGCGCGACCCTGGCGACGAACTGATCACGCCTCAAGACAGGTCAAAGGTAACCTGACCCGGCGCTGCAGCGGATACTCTTACCATGGTATCCGGAAGGAGGCCTGGAGCTCGGATCGTTAAGTGCCCTCCTCGCCCCCTCATCGTTGTAGCAATTCGGACCAAGCTGTCAGGCATGTAGCCAGCTCCCAGAACCAAGCTTCCACCTGCCTCTGCTACGCGCAGCAGCGTGTCGACCATGTACGCCATTTGTTGCTCCTTGAAGGGCGGAACGCCCTCTTTTTGATATCACAGCACCAACCCAAATTGCCACCATGCCGCATCCGGCCACGGAGGGCGGCGCATGCCCAGGAGATTCACCATGCAACTCGACATCAACATCGAAGGGATCGTAGCCGAGTCGGTAGCCGCGGCGCTGAGCCCGGAAAAGCTGCGGCCAATCATCCAGAGCAACGTGGAAGACACGGTGAAGCGCGCCATCGAATCGCAGTTCAACTACCGCTCGAAATTCAAGGAGCTGCTCGAAGAGAAGTTGGCGGGGGTGATGCCGACGGACATCGAAGATGTTGGCCGCTTCGGCGACCTGGTGGTGAAGACTGTCTCTGGCATGCTTGGCGACATGCAGAACCAGGCAGTGAAACAGGCCATCCAAGAGCGCTTGGCCGAGATGATCAAGCCTCTCCCGCAAAGCATCACCTTGACTGAGCTGCTGAACCAGATCACGAAAGGGCTAGGTGAGAGCGACGAAAGCCGCGGCGAGGATCGCCCCACCATCATCGTGGAAACCACAGAGGGTGTCTGCGCCGGGTACTGGCACCTGTATGTGGATGCCGAGGAACGTACGTCGAAATATGCGTGCGCCATCCAGATGGACTTCAACAAAGAAGGCCAGTGCTACAGCCTCAAGATCAACGATTACGACCCGTCGAAAACTCTCTTCCTCGGCGCCAAGTTTGGTCTCGATGCTCTACTGCTGAACCTCTACACCAGCGGCGTGAAGGTGCAGTACCAGGAAATCGACGTCTACGACTTCCACTACGGCCACGACGACTGATCCTACCGCGCTGCCCGCCAGCGCCTTCCCTATTCCACGATAACGCCGCAAGATCAAGGCGTGTCGATGTCTAGGATCAGCAGCAGTCGTAGGGCGTCATCAAGCGAAGTGATCTTGATCGACCAATGATCGGCTTGCGCGGTATCGGTGAAACTGTCCGGGAATTGAGATCGCAGATGAGCCACCCGGTACCGGTTTGTCCGGGTCACTGGCGGTCGCCATTGGAATGTCAGCCATTCCCGCGCAACCATGAGCGCGAACCAGTACTCACCGTCGACCTCGATACCTACTGATCTGACTTCACCTTGATTCCTCCGGGCACAGATGACGCCCTGGGCACAGGCCAGGGTGCCCACCAGCAGAGCAAAAGCCTCCCTAACTTCACCATCGGTGATGTATCGGTAGAAATCACACGTCCATTCCGTGCTCGCTCCAGCTTTAAGCATGTGTCGCCCTCCGCAAGAACTTCAACTTTAGACCAAAACTCAATCGTGCCTCCCCGGCGAGGGCGGCGCCTGCACGCAAGGACAACGAAATGACCGAACAACAGAACGACGAGAGCAAGCTCGAACGGATCATCCGCAAGATCAAGCGCTGCCTGGCTCTGTCGAAAAGCCCGAACGAAACCGAGGCGGCCACTGCCATGCGTCAGGCCCAGGCGCTAATGCGAGAGTATCGCCTTACCGAAATCGATGTTCACCTCAGTGACGTCGGCGAGGTCGAGTCAGAATGTTCAAGGGTCAAGCGCCGCCCGACTTGGGACCGACAGCTGGGTTCGATTGTTGGGGAAGCATTCAGCGTTCGCTCATTCTCGCGGCGCCAGTGGTGCAAATCGACGAGCAGAATCATCGAATGCGAGCTGTACGTAGGGGTGAATCCCGCACCACAGATTGCAATGTATGCATACGAGGCTCTGCTGACCAAGCTAACAATTGCCAGACGTGAATACGTATCGCGGGTACGTAAAGGCGAGCAACGCAGCGACTATTCCCCTGAGACCGCAGGCGACCATTTCGCATTGGCCTGGGTTTCGGCTGTGTACGAAAAGATCCATCAGCTGGTGCCGCGAGGCGAAGAAGATCATGCAATAGGCATGGATTCCACTGGCCGAGACCTCATGGCCGTGGAGGCGCAGAACCACGCCCTGATCGAGCAATTTCTTTCAGGTCGGGAGATTGGCAAGGCCCGCAAGACGCGTGAGGTTGAGCTCGACCTGAATGCGCATATCGCCGGCCTACTGGCTGGTGAGCGCGTCGAGCTGAACCCCGGCATGACCCATCCTGGCCAAGCTGTGCTTCGGATCAGGTCAGGTACTGATCATATTTAGTTGGCAGGAGGGCTACTTCCCCCCAAGCCAAATTACTGACGGCTAAACCAACGCCGCTCTCTCTTACAATCCCGTAGAACAAGACAAATCTCCCTACAGATTGCTCGTTAAGGCTGTGCAGTTCAGCGTCGTATCTTTGAATTTTGATGGAGAAATCTGCATACCCTCCCCCGCGGTTAAACTTCAGTTTCACGAACCGGATATTGTGTGGGTTGGGACCAGCATCCCGAATGCTTTGTATACGCCCAAACCCGAGGACTTCGCTTTGTGTTGGCGAGTCCATTGCCGAGATATCTCGAAGCGAGTCAAGAAGCAACCGTGCATGCTGCGCCCCAGGAAGAATATAGTACTTATACAAGTTCTCGTTGAAGTTCCTGCACAGTCCTCGGACGGTAGTAAGCTTTGACGGCAAATTGAATGATTTGCCGCGATGCCGAGCAATTGGTACCGTAGCTACCTCTCCGTCTTGATCCTCGACGGCCGTCTGGTCGTAGACTCCGGCTTCTTTCTCGGGCACGGCAGGACGCGTCTGCAAGAACCCTTCAACGATTACCAACTTACCATCAACTATGGCCTGGGCAGCCTCTTCTTCGCTCAGATATTTTTTACCCTCAGCCTTTTTAGTTCGTAGTCCGCAATCGGTATCGATGTTACGGCGATGCGCATAAAACGCGTTCTTACCCTTTTTGTTTGCTTCCTCCTTTGTGGGCGACCTGAAGAGAGGGCAGCAACATTCTGGACAAAAAAGTGACCCTTTCATATCAGGCTGATACTCAGACACCAACACCGGCTTGCCGGTGGCACGCAAAGTTGCTTCGCTATCCTTTCTAAATGTCCAGCCAGGAAGATGGAGCGCGTGCTTTATCCGATTGCTATCCCAGTTTTGTGGTTTTTTGACAGATCCATCAGCCATCCGAAGCACTCCATCTGTAGAAGGTAACAGTCATTTACAACAGACGAAGGCAAAATGCCATAACACTAAGGTATACCCATGCCCACAGAAAACCGATCCAGCAACACAGAGATGGTCAGCGTCCCGCGCGAACTGATCGACCTCACCCTAGCGCATCTTCCGAACGACAGCGCTGCAAAGTGGGAAATTCACGACATGCTGGCCAAGCCAGCCCAGCAGCCCCACCCCGAGCCCATAGCCTGGATGGTTGGTACTGCCATCTGGTGGACCAAAGAAGAGGCAGACAGGGATGCGGCGGATACTGGGTTGCCGATTGTTGGCCTGGGCCCGATGACCGGTGCCACTGAGGTTGAGCGGCTGCGGGTAGAGCTTGGCTACATGCGGGAGGAGCGAGACGACCTGAGCGCCAAGCTCGATCGGTTCTACTCGCGAAGCCACGGAATCAGGAACCTCTCGGCGATTGAGCAGCTGAACGACAAGCTGGCCGAGCGGGATACGCTGCTGCGCGACAACTCAGGCAAGCTGATCCGGATGGCTGCTCACTTGATCAGCGCGCCGCTATTCGCCCTGCAGGACCTGCAGGACGAAGACAAGAAAATGACCCGGGCCCGAGTGGACAAGGCTGTCGAGACCGCAGACGCCAGGCTGAAGGATGCAGCCTACGAACTCCGCCGAATCGCTGACGCCCTATCCGCCAGCGCAGGACCAAGCTCGCCGACCTGGTCGTGCCAAGCATGCCAGGTGGAGCAACCAACTGACCGCGCGTGCGATGCGTGCGGCGGCAAGACAGAACCGGCCGGAGCACATTTGTACTCCACCCAGCTGTAACCCCTCTCCCTCTATTTCGAGCAGGCCGCGAGCCTCTCCGTTGCTGCCAGGCCCTCGGTGGCGATTCGGCGAGCACGCCCAACGCCCCAGGCCAGTGCCCTGGTCATCGACTCGCCTGGGCGGGAGTCGAAAGCCTCTTCGTGAAGCGCAGCGCCAGCAGCCGCATAGACACCGATGAACATCTGCGTCTGGCCCGTTCGCGCCAGCCTCACCTGAACATCGATAAACGTGCCGTCATCGAGAGTTTCGTCGTGCTCCCGGTGATGCAGCGTGGGATCCGCCCACTGCCAATAAACGTCTCCGCGAATTCGCATGCCGCCTCCTACGACTGAAGTCTTTCGTGTATGGCCAAAACCCACGATAGCGAAGCGGCGCCGCTGCACAACTGGAAAAAGCCGAACTGTGAACTGAATCAGACCACCGGCCCAAAAACTTCTACACCACCAATAACTTGTACAACTTCTGCCGCGATATGGCGGCCAAGGACGAAGTCATGCATGAAGAAAAGCAAATGATCCAGCCGCTCCAGGTCGTGCGCGACGAATCCGGGTTCTGGACCCATCCGGCCTGGCCGGACGACGGCGACGAATGCGCCCTGCCGTTCAGCTGGTTCGGTGACCGCGGCCTGGAATACTGCGTGGTCGAGATGGAGAACGACGGGCCGGAGGAGCTGAATGCGGAATGGCTCGACGCCGGGGGCGACTATGACTGCACGCCCTGGCAGCCGAGCAAACCGGCCGGTGATGGCTGGTGCACTTTCTCGATCCACGACACCGAGGACGGGCCCGTGTGCGTGTGGATCCGCCACAAGGTGGAAGCATGACCCGCCTCGCCCTCTGCCTCCTGCTGCTGGCCACCGGCGCCAGCGCAACCGAGAACGTCATCGACGTGCAGCACGACAGCCAGCGCGGCGTCACCTGCTACCTGCTCAACGGGGTCGGCATCAGCTGCATCCCCGACAGCCAGCTGCAGGCCGGCAACCAGCGCCAGCTCTCCCCGCACGAAACACAACCCGAACCTACACCCGCACTGGCGCCTGGGCGCTGGATTGATGAGAGGTATCAGCTGTGAGCGCTCGACAAGATCAGCAAGTACCGGACGCCGGTACCGGGATGCTGCGGCCTAGCCGGCAGAAATGGGGATCTCCATGGGAGGTTTATCCCTGCCCGTCCCACTCCGGAACCAGCTGCAGCATGTGCGGTGGTACCGGCTACCGGTCGGTGTGCAACTCGACCGCCTGCCACGAGCATGGCTGTCAAGACGGAGGCTGCTCAAGCAGTGCTGAAATGTACCGCTCTCAGCAGGCCCGCAAGGAGAAGTCATGGCCGACCTGATCGAAGTGAGGGCAGCCAACCTGATCGGCGCGCCGCTGGACTGGGCTGTGGCCATGGCCGAAGGCTACAAGCGTGACCCCGAGCAGCTGACCGGCGACGGCGTAACGGTGATCAGCCCCAAGGGGACATTCACCAGCGTCAGCATTTACGGCGCCGCCAACGGCTTCGGGTTCCGCCCATCCACCAACTGGGACCAGGGCGGCCCGCTGATCGACAAGCATCACGGCAGCGTCCAGCACAACCAGTCGTTCATCACCTCCGCCTGCTACAGCGGGGGCCCTGCCGGCGCCGGCGCCTGGTGCTACGGCCCCACCGCTCTTGTAGCGTTCTGCCGTGGCTTCGTCCACTACAAGCTCGGCGATACCGTCCAGGTGCCGAAGGAGCTGATGCCATGACCGTGTTCATCATGGAATACCGCGTGATCGGCTTTTCCCCTGCCCTGGCGATGCATCCAAACCCAAGGACCGGCAGGCGGACGTTCTTCGTCAACTCGGATGATCTCGGCACCAATGACATCAATGCGGTGCTCGAGGCGGCCCGATCGCCAGAGAACACACCGAAGTGTTACCAGCTCTTCTGCGTGAAAGACCGAGACGCGGGCACGGAGGTGCGCCCATGATCCTACCCCTGATGTACATGGCCTACCTGATCTACAGGGGGCCGCGATGAGCGACGCACCGATCGAGCCGCAAGACTGGTCGTTCGGCGTCAAGGTTGTGCAGATCGAAGACATCCGAGTCGCCCGTGGCCTTACGCGTAGGCCGAAAACGACCTGTCGACATCGGAAGCTGGTCTATGACGACAAGGAGCGCCGCATCTGGTGCAGTGACTGCGAGTCAGAGGTCGAGGCCTTCGATGCATTCGCCGGCTTGGTGGAGATGTTCAGCGGCGCGCAGTCGCGGATCAACCGGCGTGCTGCGGAGCTGGCCGAAGCAGAGAAGTTTCAGATCCGAAGCCGGGCGGCCAAGGTGCTGGACGAGGCCTGGCGCAGCACGAAGACCGCACCGCTATGCCCTCACTGCAATAACGCCTTGCTGCCGGACGATGTGGTGGGCGGGCTGGCCAGCGCCAGCAAGGCCCTGGTGGTCGCCGCTCGCAAGCGCAACGAAGCGAACAAAACGAAGTAACCCCTCCCCCTACAACTGAAGCCCGCCGCACGGCAGCACCATTTCGGTGACAGGGCCAAAGTGGGTATCCTCAAATATCCAGCAAGCCCGCCGGGCACCGCGCGGGCGAGGAATACCAATGTCTGAACATAAAACGATGTGCATCTACCATGGCAATTGTGCAGACGGCTTCGGGGCCGCCTGGGCGGTTCGCAAGGCCCTGGGCGACACTGTGGAATTCGTCGCCGCCAAGCATGGCGACGTACCGCCAGATGTGACCAACCTCGACGTGATCATTGTCGACTTCAGCTACAAGCGCGATGCGCTGGCTGAGATGGGCAAGGTGGCCAACAGCATCCTGGTGCTGGACCACCACAAAACAGCCCAAGCCGATCTGGACTGCTTTGATCCATTCGAGGCAGGAGTGCGCACCGATCGCACCGACTTCGGGGCACCAAAGCAGCTGGGATGGGAAACAGCGCTTGCTATCGCCTCCGAGCGCGGCGCACCGCGGGTCGCAGTCTGCTTCGACATGCACCGGAGCGGCGCCATGCTGGCCTGGGATCACTTCCATCCCGGCCAGCAGCCGCCGAGGCTGCTGCAGCACATCCAAGACCGCGACCTCTGGCTGTTCAAGCTGGACGGGACACGCGAGATTCAAGCTAACCTGTTCAGCTACCCCTACGACTTCGAAGTCTGGGACAAGCTGATGGCCGCCGACGTTGACAGCCTCCGCTCGGACGGCGCAGCGATCGAGCGCAAGCACCACAAGGACATCGCCGAACTGGTTGCGGTGACCAAGCGGCGAATGATCATCGGCGGCTATGATGTTCCTGCCGCCAACCTGCCCTACACCCTCACCAGCGATGCTGGCCACCTGATGACCCAGGGCGAGCCATTCGCCGCCTGCTACTGGGATACCCCTGAGGGGCGCTCCTTCAGCCTTCGCAGCACCAACGAAGGCGTCGATGTGTCGGAAATCGCCAAGCAGTACGGCGGCGGTGGCCACCGAAACGCCTCCGGCTTCCGCGTGCCGTTCGGCCACGAACTGACCAAGTAATCTCCTCTTCCACTCAAGGCCGGCGGCAATGGCTGCCGGTCGAGGTTCACCTATGTCCGCAATAAACCGTTTCCACGAAGTAGCCAACGATGCCCTGGTGCAGATCAGCGACCACCTGGTGCCTGGAGCGAAGCTCACCCTGGCTATCTACGTACCAGACGAACCTGAGCAAGACATCGTGCTGATGGGGCCTGGCGCCGTCGCCGATGAGGTCGTGAACAGCCTGCGCCGGCGTGCCGGCCTGAGCCTTGATGGCGACAACGCCTACAAACGCGGGATCTGTGACGTGATTGTCGGCGCGATGGCCTCTGGCAAGCAGAACAACAATCCGCCAGCTGAAGGGCACTGGGGCCACCGCTTCTGGGAGCTCGGCCGGGCCGAGGGCCAGCAGCGCGACGACCTGGTAGCCGCGCTTGAGCATCTGATTGCTGTGACCACACCCGACGCCAACGGCCAGATCGGCGCCCAGGAAGAACACCTGGCATCCCTCAAACATGCCCGCGAAATGATCCGACTGCACCGCGGCTGACCATCAACCTGCCGCCACCTGCGGCGTGGAGCCCATAATGAAGAAAGAATTGATCAAGATCAGCGAGTTTCAACGTCGGAAATGGGGCGAAAACGGTACGCCACTCTGCTCTCAGGCGATCCGTAATCACATTCGCAACCGCAAGATACCTGGCGAGCGAGTAGGCAACATCTGGTACGTGGACTGGACTGCATATCAGCGTATCACCGGCAACAGTTTGGTAGACATGGTGCTGAAAGGAGCGGCGTGATGGTTCCTCGACCAAGGAACAAGGCCAACAAAGGCCTACCCATGAACCTCTACTTCGACGCTCGGCGGGGCACGTATCGATATCGGCGGCCCACTGACGGGAAGTGGTTCCAGTTCGGCACCGATCGGGGGCGGGCTATCGATGCCGCCGCCCAACTCAATACGACCTTCCTTCGGGGTGGCGATCTGGTGGCTGAAGTGCTCGGGGAAACCACTGTGACCCTCGGAGAATTCCTGGACACCTACGAAAAGGATGTGCTCCCGCCCCGAGAACTAGCGAAGGCCACGTTGGACCTGTATGCAGTAAGGTTCAAGCAGATTCGTGCAGAGTTGGCGGAGCGCCCCATTGATCAGATAACAATCCGAATGATCGCCGAGTTCCTGGAGCCACTCACGCCTAGAGCGAGCAACCAGGCGCGAGCGATTCTGATTGATCTGTTCAACCATGCTGCAGCCAAGGGCCTTTGTCCAGACAACCCAGCTTCAAACACAATTCCCAAGCTCGAAAAGAAACAACGGAAGAGGCACACCGTCGATGGCTTGAAGGCCATTCGAGAGAAGTCTCCGGGCTGGCTGAAGAACGCGATCGATCTTGCGCTGATCACCGCTCAGCGGCGAGGCGACATCCTCGATATGAAATTCGAAGATGTACAGGATGGTTACTTGTATGTGGTCCAGAACAAAACGGAGAAGGCATCTGACGCCGGATGGCTGAAGATCAAAGTCACCGCGCAACTCGGCGAAGTGTTGAGCCGGTGTCGCGACGACATCCTGTCTCCGTACTTGATACACCGTCGTCCGGAGCGCAAGAAGAAAAGAGAAGGAAAAGATCATTGGACGAAGATCGATGAAAGGTTTTTGACTCGGGCCTTCAAAGACGCTCGTGATGCCGCCGGTTGTTATCGCGACCTCAAAGAGGAAGAGATGCCAGGGTTTCATGAAGTGCGCGCCCTCTCCCTTCACTTGTACAAACGAGCAGGGAAAGACGGGCAAAAGATCGCCGGCCATGCTACCGA
>Ga0213824_1001128_pt1 | contig 16651 bp, 15 predicted proteins | sample MC6MC0906MG_FD_179892 | JGI IMG/M metagenome (GOLD analysis project Ga0213824, IMG submission 179892) | Enriched soil aggregate microbial communities from Iowa State University, Ames, United States - MC6-MC0906-MG | ecosystem: Environmental > Terrestrial > Soil > Unclassified | place: USA: Iowa...
AAGAACGCCACCACGCTGGCCGTCACCGCCACCCGCCCACTGCGCGACAGGCGCGTCCAGTTGGTGGCCTGGGTGGCGCCGCTGGCGAAGGTGCCGAAGACCATGGTCACCGCCGCCGAGAAGGTCAGGGTTTCGTGTGGCACCAGCGCCGCCAGCTGTTGCAGCCCACCCACGTCGCGTGTGGCGATGACCATCGAGATGATCAGCAGCGCGAACATCAGCGGCACCGAGACCCGCGACAGCAGGTCCAGCCCCTTGAAGCCGACGATTGCCGTGATGCTGAAGCCAAGCCCGAACAGCACCATCAACGGCACCGTGAAGCCTTCTGCCAACCCCAGCAACTTGACCAGCACGATCGCCACGGTGGCGGTGCCCCAGGCGTACCAGCCCAGTTCGGCGAAGCCCAGCAGAAAGTCCGAAAGCCGGCTACCGGCCTCGCCGAAGCAGAAGCGCCCCATCAGCACGGTATTGAGGCCGCTACGCGAAGCGATGAATGCCAGGGCGGCGGCGTAAAGCGCCAGCAGCGTGTTGCCAATGGTGGCAATCCACAGCATGTCGACGAAATTGAAGGCCATGCCCAACTTGCCCCCGGCGAACATCGTCCCGGTAAAGAAGGTAAAGCTGAACAGCACCATGGCGATCGGCAACAGGCCTTTGCGGGCGTGCTGCGGCGCCTCGCATAGCGGGAATTCGGAGGGTGAGCTCATTGTTCGGGTGCTCCGGTTTGAAGTTGGAGCAGCAAGAGCAATATGCGGGCCGCTTTGGGCGGTGTGTGCCGCTGCGCAAAAGCGGGCGGACAGCATAGGAAACAGTGTGCAAAGTGAACGGAATTAAGCATTTTGATTGGATTTTTATGTGCTTGATGACTCAATTTGACGCCATTGTGCACCAAAGCAGAACGCGGCTGGGTAGTTTTAACCCAGCCCATTGGATCGATCCAGAAGGGCGATGCAGGCCCGTGGCTTCAACGTGAACCTGTTCGCCGGCAGAATGTGCTTAGATGCCCCAACAACCTCGCCAGGATGGCCCCCATGCCCTACCCCGCTCTGCCCCATACCCTGTCCACCCCGCGCACGCGTCTGGCCCGCCCGAACTCGGCATTTGCCGAGCAATTGCGCCAGGCTTTGCTAGGCAGCTATGACCTGCACGCCCCCTTCCTGGCTTGGGCCAAGCCCGACTGGACGCTGGAAGAGGTACGCGAAAGCCTGCAACTGAGCGCCAGCGAGTTCCTTGACCCAGCCGCCGAAAAGCGCTTTTTCGTGCTGCAACCAGGCGGCGAGGCCGTGATCGGCTGCATCGGCCTGCGCCCGGGCAATGATGAATATGAAGTGGGCTACTGGGCCAACCAGGCCTTCAGCGGCCATGGGCTCATGCGTGAGGCGCTGATTGGTCTGCTGGACGCCGTCGACAGTGCTGTGTGGCTGACCACCGATATCGACAACAAGGCCAGCCAGCGCCTGGCCGAGCGCGCCGGGTTCAAGGCAGCTGGCAGCACGCTCACAGAACTGGACCCCAGCACGCCGCGGCCCCTCTATCGGCGTGCGCCCGCGAAGCGGCCGGCTGCCTCAAACCCGTTGGCCTGATCAGCAGCAAGGGAACTACCGCCCGTGTTCCGCCATCTTAAACACTGAGTGGTAATTCCCTTGGGCTTCACGCTACTGGAGATCACGATATGCGCCACCTATTCCTCGCCCCTGCGCTGCTGCTCCTGCTGCCTGCCGGTGCTGCCCTGGCCCGCGTCGATGCGGGCGACGTCGCCACCTCGGCCGGTGTCTCGGCCTCGTTGTACTCGACCTTCAAGGATGACAAACGGATCATCCCCGCCCGTGACGAGCTGTCTGCATTCGTCGCCAGTGGTGGTGCGATCCGTGGCGCCTATGTGGAGTCGGCGCTGGAACAGGCCCGCAAGGACAACCCTGGCCTGCAGGCCAGTGACGAAGAACTGGCCCGGGCGATACTGTCCCAGGATGACCCAGTCGCGCACCATTGATGCCTCTAAGGCCCTATCGCGCGCCAGCCCGCCCCTGTAGGAGCGGGCTTGCCCGCGATAGGGCCACAATTAGCGCTGCAGGCTAACAGCTCAGGGACTAGGCTCAACGGTTCACCACAACAAGGAAAAACCGATGCCTTTGCCCCGCCCTCCCCACGCCATCGCCCTGGCGCTACTGATCGCCTGCACACACGCCACCGCCGCCGATCCCTCTCCCCAGGACTTGCTCAAACAGGCCCAGGGCGAACAACCGGCCTACCTTGAAACCCTCAAGACCTTGGTTTCGGTCGATACCGGCACCGGCACCGAAGCTGGCCTTACGCAAATCAGCGCCGAATTGGTCAAACGCCTCAAGGCATTGGGCGCCGAGGTCCAGACCCACCCCGCAACACCCTCCGTGGGCGACAACATCGTCGGCACCTTCAAAGGCACCGGCAGCAAGGACTTCCTGCTGATGGTCCACTACGACACCGTGTTCGTGCCCGGCACCGTGGCCAAACGCCCATTCCGCGTTGACGGCCCGCGCGCCTACGGACCGGGCGTCGCCGATGCCAAGGGCGGTGTGGCGATGATCCTGCATGCGCTCAAGCTGCTGCAGCAGCAGGAATTCAAGGGCTACCGCACGCTTACGGTGCTGTTCAACCCAGACGAGGAAATGGGCTCGGCCGGCTCCAGGCAGATCATCGCCGAGCTGGCCCGCAAGCATGATTACGTATTCTCCTACGAGCCGCCGGACAAGGACGCCGTCACGGTGGCCACCAACGGTATCAACCGCCTCAAGCTTGAGGTCAAGGGCCGTGCCTCGCACGCAGGCTCCGCGCCCGAGCAAGGGCGCAACGCGCTGACCGAACTGGCCCACCAGCTGCTTCAGCTCAAGGACCTGGGTGATGCCGGCAAAGGCACCACGGTTAACTGGACCCTGGCCAAGGCCGGTGAAAAAGCCAATATCATCCCGGCGCTGGCCACGGCCGAAGCGGACATGCGCTATTCGGACCTGACCGAAACCGACCGCGTGCAGGCTGATGCCCAGCGCATCGTGAAAACGCAGCTGGTGGCAGACACCCAAGCCACCGTCACCGTGGAAAAGGGCCGGCCGCCCCTGGCGCGCAATGACGCTTCGGCGAAATTGGCACAGACCGCGCAACAGCTGTACGGCGAGGTCGGCCACAAGATCGAGCCGATTGCCATGCGCTTCGGTACTGATGCCGGTTATGCCTACGTGCCGGGCAGCGACAAGCCGGCGGTGCTGGAAACGCTGGGTGTGGTCGGGGCGGGGTTGCATGGCGATGATGAATACATCGAGCTGAGCAGCGTCGCGCCGCGGTTGTACTTGACGGTGGCGATGATCAGGCACCTGGCACAGTAATGTAGCGTCTGCGATGGCCCTTTCGCGAGGCAAGCCCGCTCCCACAGGATATGCGCAGTTCCAAGCCTTGCAGTGTACTTGTGGCAGCGGGCTTGCCCCGCGAAGCGGCCGGCACCGGTGGCCTCACCCCCACCCATCCATGCGCATCGTCGCACGCACCAGGCGCTGCTCTTCCTGTTCGATCTCGCGCAAACTGTCGCGAATCCCGTTGATATGCTCGCGCGCCGCCCGCTGCGCCTGCTCCGGCAACTGCTCCATCACCGCCTGATACAGCCGTGCATGCTGGCGGTCGATCTGGCGCTTCTGCGCCGGCCGGCAGTACAGGTTGTTGACCGAAGCAAACACCGTGCTCAAGGTCAGGTCGCTGAGCGACTGCAGGGTATGCACCAGTACGGGGTTGTGCGAGGCCTCGCTGATCGCGCGGTGGAAGGCATGGTCGCGCCGCGCATGCTCGCGAGCATCGAGCCCATCTGGCGAAGCGTGGGCCGCGAGCATGTCTTCGTAACGGCGGCGGATCAGCAGGCGGTCGACCTCGGTGGCCCGCAACGCCGCCAAGCGAGCGGATTCGGCCTCCAGCAAGGCACGTACTTCGAGCAGGTCGAACAAGGTGCGTGGCTGCGAGCTGAACAGGTGCATCAAGGGCGTGGCCCCTGCCTGCTGCCCGGTCAGGTCGGCCACGAACGAGCCGCGCCCCTGCTCAGTGTCGATGATCCCGCGCCCACGCAGGATGCGCAGGCCTTCGCGCAGCGCCGAGCGCGAGCAGCCGAGCTTTTCCACCAGGCGCCGCTCTGATGGCAAGGCCTGACCGACCTTCAGCACACCTTCCACGATCAGCCGCTCGACCCGCTCTGCCACCTGATCGGCGATCTTGGCCTTGCCTTCAGCACCCATGCGCGCACTCCAACTGGTAGGACCACTGCTATAGCTTGCGCCAATTTAGCCGGCCGAACCTGCAAATAACCAGTGCATCTCGCAAAAACTGGTAGGACCAGTGCGCGAGCGGCTCGACCACACCCGCCAGCGCGCGCAGGCTGCAAAGGTGAACGGTCTACCCACAACAACAAAAATTGCCGGTGAGTGAGCCTGATGAACATTCTCTACGACGAACGGGTCGATGGCGCGCTGCCTGCCGTAGACCTGCCTGACCTGCTAAAGGCCTTGCGCGAGTCACTGCCCGATCTCGAAATCCTGCACCGCGCTGAGGACCTCAAACCTTACGAATGCGACGGCCTTTCGGCCTACCGCACGGTGCCGCTACTGGTGGTGCTGCCCGAACGTCTGGAACAGGTGCAGACCCTGCTGAAGCTGTGCCACCAGCGTGGCGTGCCGGTGGTTGCACGCGGCGCGGGTACCGGGTTGTCGGGCGGCGCATTGCCGTTGGCCAAGGGCATCCTGCTGGTGATGGCGCGCTTCAACCGCATTCTGGAGGTCAACTCGCAAGGGCGTTTCGCGCGGGTTCAGCCGGGTGTTCGCAACCTGGCGATCTCCCAGGCGGCTGCGCCATATGGCCTGTATTACGCACCCGACCCGTCCTCGCAGATTGCCTGCTCCATCGGTGGCAACGTGGCCGAAAACGCCGGCGGCGTGCATTGCCTGAAATACGGCCTGACCGTGCACAACCTGCTCAAGGTCGAGATCCTCACCGTCGAAGGCGAACACCTGACCCTGGGCAGCGACGCCCTCGACAGCCCGGGTTTCGACCTGCTGGCCTTGTTCACCGGCTCCGAAGGCATGCTCGGCATCGTCACCGAAGTGACCGTCAAGCTGCTGCCCAAACCCCAGGTGGCGCGGGTGTTGCTGGCCAGTTTCGACAATGTGGAGGACGCCGGCCGTGCCGTGGCCGAGATCATCGCCGCCGGCATCATCCCCGGTGGCCTGGAAATGATGGACAACCTGGCGATACGCGCCGCCGAGGACTTCATCCACGCCGGCTACCCGGTAGACGCAGCGGCCATCCTGCTGTGCGAGCTGGATGGCGTGGAGGCCGATGTGCAGGATGACTGCGAGCGGGTGGCGGCCGTGCTGCAGCAAGCCGGCGCCCGCGAAGTGCGCCTGGCCTGCGACGAGGCCGAGCGCGTGCGCTTCTGGGCCGGGCGCAAGAACGCCTTCCCGGCCGTGGGGCGGATTTCGCCGGACTACTACTGCATGGACGGCACCATCCCGCGGCGCGAGCTGCCACGGGTGCTCAAAGGCATCAGCGACCTGTCCGAGGAGTACGGCCTGCGTGTGGCCAACGTGTTCCATGCCGGCGACGGCAACATGCATCCGCTGATCCTGTTCGATGCCAACCTGCCGGGCGAACTGGAACGCGCCGAGGCCATCGGCGGGCGCATCCTGGAACTGTGCGTGGCCGTGGGCGGCAGCATCACCGGTGAACACGGTGTCGGGCGGGAAAAGATCAACCAGATGTGCGCGCAGTTCAACAGCGACGAAATCACCCTGTTCCATGCGGTCAAGGCGGCGTTCGACCCCCAAGGGTTGCTCAACCCCGGCAAGAACATCCCCACCCTGCACCGCTGCGCCGAGTTCGGCGCGATGCACGTGCACCGCGGGCAACTGCCCTTCCCTGAGCTGGAGCGCTTCTGATGAGCATGGACCGCGACATCAGCCTGGACCTGCTCGAGCAGGTCAACCAGGCCTTGAACCTGAACACCCCGCTGCGCATCCAGGGCAGCAACAGCAAAGCCATGCTCGGCCGCCCGATTGGCGGGGAGATCATCGACACCCGCAACCACCGCGGCATCGTCAGCTACGACCCGACCGAGCTGGTGCTCACCGCCCGCGCCGGCACGCCGCTGGTGGAGATCGAGGCGGCATTGTTCGAGGCCGGGCAGATGCTGCCCTGCGAGCCGCCGCATCTGGGCACCGGCGCGACCCTCGGCGGCATGGTCGCGGCTGGGCTTTCCGGGCCGCGCCGGCCCTGGGCGGGGTCGGTACGTGATTACGTACTCGGCACGCGCGTCATCACCGGCCACGGCAAGCTGCTGCGGTTTGGCGGCGAGGTGATGAAGAACGTGGCCGGTTACGACGTGTCGCGGTTGATGGCGGGCAGTTTCGGTTGCCTGGGTGTACTGACCGAGGTGTCATTGAAAGTGCTCCCGCGCCCACGCCAGTGCCTGAGCCTGCGCCTGCCAATGGACCGTCATCACGCCGTGGCCGAGCTGGCCGAATGGGGCCAGCAACCGTTGCCGATCAGCGCCGCCTGCCACGATGGCGACGCCCTGTACCTGCGCCTGGAAGGCGGTGAAGGCTCGGTGCAATCGGCCCGCCAGCGCCTGGGCGGCGATGAGCTCGACAGCCGTTTCTGGGGCGACCTGCGCGAGCAGCGCCTGGCCTTCTTCGAGGGCCCTGAACCGCTGTGGCGTGTGTCGGTGCCGCTTGCCGCCGGTGAGCTCGACCTGCCTGGGCGCCAGCTCATCGACTGGGGCGGCGCCCAGCGCTGGCTGAAATCGACTGCCCCCGCACGGCAGATCCGCGAACAGGCCGCCAAGGCCGGCGGCCACGTCACCGGTTACGCCACAGGTGAAGACAGCAGTGCACCGCTGCCCGCTGGGCTGCTGCGCTACCACCGCGCCCTCAAGCAGCAACTCGACCCCCAGGGTGTGTTCAACCCTGGCCGCCTGTACCCGGACCTGTGAGGCCACGCCATGCAAACCAACCTGAGCGACACCGCCAAGCGCCTGGCCCGCGCCGAAGAGGCCGAAAGCATCCTGCGTTCGTGCGTGCACTGCGGCTTCTGCACGGCCACCTGCCCCACCTACCAGTTGCTCGGCGATGAGCTGGACGGCCCGCGTGGGCGTATCTACCTGATCAAACAGGTGCTCGAAGGCGAGCCGGTGACGGCCAGCACGCAGCTGCACCTGGACCGCTGCCTGACCTGCCGCAACTGCGAGACCACCTGCCCGTCCGGGGTGAAATACCATGACCTGCTGGACATCGGCCGCGCCGTGGTCGAGCAGCAGGTGCCCCGCCCGCTCGGCCAGCGCCTGTTGCGCCAAGGCCTGCGCACGGTGGTGCCGCGCCCGGCGCTGTTCAAGGCGTTGACCCGCACCGGCCAGGCCCTGCGCCCGCTGCTGCCGGCCACACTGAAGAGCAAGTTGCCAGCACAGATAGCCGCGCCCGGCGAGCGCCCGGCGGTGCGCCACGCCCGTCGGGTGCTGCTGCTCGAAGGCTGCGTGCAACCGGCGCTGTCGCCCAACACCAACGCCGCCGCCGCGCGCCTGCTCGACCGGCTGGGCATCAGCGTGGTGCCCGCATTCGAAGCCGCCTGCTGTGGCGCGGTGGATTACCACCTCAATGCACAGGCGCGCGGCCTTGAGCGTGCCCGACGCAACATCGATGCCTGGTGGCCGGCCATCGAGGCCGGCGCCGAAGCCATTGTGCAGACCGCCAGCGGCTGCGGTGCTTTCGTACACGATTACGGCCACCTGCTGGAAAAGGACCCGCACTATGCCGCCAAGGCCGCCCGGGTCAGCGCGTTGTCGCGTGACCTGGTGCAAGTGCTGCGCGACGAACCGGTCGAGCAGCTGGGGCTGTGCGCGGACCAGCGCCTAGCCTTCCATTGCCCCTGCACCCTGCAGCATGCACTCAAGCTCGGTGGCCAGGTTGAAGCCCTGCTTACCCGCCTGGGCTTCACCCTGACTGCGGTACCGGACGGCCACCTGTGCTGCGGCTCGGCCGGGACCTACTCGCTGACCCAGCCCGAGCTGTCGCGGCAACTGCGCGACAACCGCCTTAACGCGCTGGAAAGCGGCAAGCCACAAGTCATCGCCACTGCCAACATCGGCTGCCAGACCCACCTTGACGGTGCCGGGCGCACGCCGGTGCGCCACTGGATCGAAATCGTCGAAGCCGCCCTTGACCCGGAGAACCGCCATGCATAGCAAGTCCGTGATCGGCCAGGCCGAAGTAACCCGCCTGCTCGCCGCCGCCCGCCAGGAAGCCCAGGCGCAACAGTGGAACGTGACCATCGCGGTGGTCGACGACGGCGGCCACCCGCTGGGCCTGGAGCGCATGGATGGCTGCGCGCCGGCCAGTGCCTACATCGCCATGGAAAAGGCCCGCAGCGCGGCGCTTGGGCGCAAGGAAACGCGCGACTACGAGCAGATGGTCAACGGCGGGCGCACGGCGTTCGTCACCGCGCCACTGTTGACCAGCCTGGAAGGTGGGGTGCCCTTGCTGGTGGAGGGTCAGGTGGTGGGTGCCATCGGCGTTTCCGGGGTCAAGCCCGAACAAGATGCGCAAGTGGCCAAAGCGGGTGCCGGGGCGCTGTAGTCGGAAAACCCGCTTCTCAGGCCCGACGCTGCACCTGTAGGAGCGGGTTCACCCGCCAGAGGCCATCACCCACAACGGATTTCTCAAAGTATGACTAAGAGCAAAACTACCATGCCCAATCATCTTCAGGTCGCCCCCCTCCTGCAGCGCTTCATCGAGGACGAAGTCCTCCCCGGCACCGGCATCGACGCCACCGCGTTCTGGCAGGGCTTCAGCACGCTGGTCCACGACCTCGCGCCGCGCAACCGCGAACTGCTCGCCGAACGCGACCGCCTGCAAACCGAACTGGACACCTGGCACCGCCAACACCCTGGCCCAATCACGGACATGGCGGCGTACCAGTCGTTCTTGCGCGGCATTGGCTACCTTGTCGAAAGCCCCGAGCAGGTCAGCATCACCACCACCCACGTTGACCGCGAAATCGCCGAGCAAGCCGGCCCGCAGCTGGTAGTTCCACTGAGCAACGCCCGCTATGCCCTCAACGCCGCCAACGCCCGCTGGGGTTCGCTGTATGACGCGCTGTATGGCACCGATGCGATTGCCGACAGCGACGGCGCCCAGCGTGGCCAGGGTTACAACCCCACGCGGGGTGCACGGGTCATTGCCTTCGGCCGAAGCCTGCTCGACCAGGCCACGCCGCTCGAAGGCGCCTCGCATAGCGAGGCAACGGGTTACGCAATCAGCCAAGGCGCGCTGCTCGTCACCTTGAAAGATGGCCGCCAGGTTGGCCTCAAGCAGGCCAACCAACTGCGCGGTTATCAGGGCGAGCCGGGCAAGCCTTCGGCGATCGTCCTGCAGCACCACCGTCTGCACCTGGAAATTCAGATCGACCCGAGCAGCACCATCGGCCAGGCTGACCTCGCAGGGGTCAAGGACATCCTTGTGGAGGCTGCGCTGACGACCATCATCGACTGCGAGGACTCGGTGGCAGCCGTGGACGCCGAGGACAAGGTCAACGTCTATCGCAACTGGCTGGGCCTGATGAAAGGCGACCTGAGCGAGCAGGTCAGCAAGGGTGGCAAGACCTTCACCCGCGCATTGGCAAAAGACCGCGAGTACCACGGGGCAGATGGCAAGCCGCTGACCCTGCCGGGCCGTTCGCTGCTGTTCATCCGCAATGTCGGCCACCTGATGACCAACCCGGCGATCCATGACCGAGACGGCCGCGAGATTCCCGAGGGCATCCTCGACGCGGTGGTGACCAGCCTGATCGGCCTGCACGACCTCAAACGCCGCGGCAACTCCCGCGAGGGCAGCCTGTACATCGTCAAACCAAAGATGCACGGGCCGGCCGAAGTCGCCTTCGCCGATCAGCTGTTCAGCCGTGTCGAAGACCTGTTGGGCGTACCACGTAATACGCTGAAGATGGGCATCATGGACGAGGAGCGGCGCACCAGCGTCAACCTCAAGGCCTGCATCGCCAGCGCGGCGGCGCGGGTGGTGTTCATCAACACGGGCTTCCTCGACCGCACCGGCGACGAGATGCACACAGCCATGGAGGCCGGCGCCATGCTGCGCAAAGGCGACATGAAAGGCAGCGCCTGGATTCAGGCTTATGAGCGCAGCAACGTTCTGGTTGGCCTGGCCTGCGGCCTGCGCGGCAAGGCGCAGATCGGCAAAGGCATGTGGGCGATGCCCGACTTGATGGCGGCGATGCTCGAGCAGAAAATTGCCCAGCCTCGCGCTGGCGCCAATACCGCCTGGGTGCCCTCACCCACTGCCGCGACCCTGCATGCCCTGCATTATCACCAGGTCGATGTGGCGGCGGTGCAACAGCAACTGGAACAAGCCGACCTGGCCCGCGAGCACGCGCCGTTGTTGCGCGACCTGCTGAGCATTCCGGTCAGCCCCGACACGCCATGGCGCGCAGAGGACATCCAGGCCGAATTGGACAACAACTGCCAAGGCATCCTGGGCTATGTGGTGCGTTGGGTCGAGCAAGGTGTGGGCTGTTCCAAAGTGCCGGACATCCATGATGTCGGCCTCATGGAAGACCGCGCCACCCTGCGCATCTCGGCCCAGCATATTGCCAACTGGCTGCACCATGGCGTGGTTGGCGCCGAACAGGTGGAGCGGACGCTGCAGCGGATGGCCAAGGTGGTCGATCAGCAGAATGCCGGCGATGCGGCGTATCGGCCGATGGCGGCTGACTTTGCAGGGTCGCATGCCTTCTGCGCGGCGCGGGAGTTGGTGTTCAAGGGGCGTGAGCAGCCGAGCGGGTATACCGAACCGTTGCTGCATGGTTGGCGGTTGCGGTTCAAGCAGGAGGTCATGGGTTGATGGTGCGAGGGGCCGCTGTGCGGCCCATTCGCGGGTAAACCCGCGCCTACAGGCCGGCGTTGTATCCGCGAATGGAGCAGCACTGTCTACATCAATCCTGCTGCCTGACCACCACCGGCTCACCAATGGCATAGAAATGCCCACCCGCCACATAGTGCAGGCTGCGCCACTGCGGGTCAGCCTGCTCATAGGCCCAGTGCCCATCACGGAACACCCGGTCATCGGCCCAGGCGGCCACCACTTCGCCGATGAACAGGTCATAGGTGCTCTGGTTGTGCGGCTCGTCGATCACTCGGCATATCAACCAGGCCGAGCAGCCTTTGACCAGCGGCGCTGCATGCCCTTCGACGCGTTCCAGTTCAACGCCGATGCTGGCTAGTTTGTCGGGGTGATCAAAGAGACTGCGGGTACCGACCTGATGGGTCAGTTGCGCTTGCGCGGCGGTCGGTACCTGGATCACGAACCAGCCACTGCCTTCGATCAATTGCCGGGTGCGGGCGATCTTGTCCAGCACAACGGTGACCTTGGGTGGGTCAAAGTCCAGCGCACAGGCCCAGGCGGCGGCCATGACGTTGTCCACGCCTTGGTGGCTGGCCGACACCAGCACGGTCGGCCCGTGGTTGAGCAGGCGGTAGGCCTTTTGCAGGTCGACGGCTTGAAAATGGCTGTTCATCGATGTCCTCGGTAAGCGCGCAATCAGATGCGTAATTGTGCAGCATCAATAAACCCACGGCATCCATCCTGTATCTTCGGAAAATTCCTACCTACCGTCTCGGAAACGCCCTACTTGTCGCGCTCGTCCGGCGAAAACATCATCGGCACTTGCGACCAGAGGAAGCTGCCCTATGCATCCACACGCCCAAACCACGGCCGAGTTGCGCAGCACGCTGCGCGAACTGTTGGCCCACGAGGTCGACAACCCGGATGAAGACCCGCACCTGTCGGGGGTGTTGTTCTTCTGTGCCACCGACGATCGAACACGGCAGCTGATCGAGCGCATCGAGTTGCTGGCCAGCGAGGTGTTTTTCGACGCCTACGGCCGCGCCATCGCCCATCGTATGCGTGCTGTAGCGGTTGACGGCGTCTGTATCAAGCAGAAGCACAAAGCGCAGGCAGATGAGACGGTGATCCGCATTGCACTGGTGGACAAAGGCTATATCACCGTGAGCACGGCCCGGCTCTGAAACCAACAACGCCCCAGCCATTGCTATTGCTGTTGCTGTTGCTGTTGCCGTGCTTCTGCTTTTAAGCGCGCAATAGTCCAGACGACACAGATTGCGACTTCAGGAGGCCGAGCGGAGGTCTTGCGGAGGGAGGTGACGGGCAGGATGCCCGTCAAGCGCTTCGGCCCATGGATGGGCCGTGGGCGCGGTCCTCCCGGGAGCAAGGCCGGAGCGAGGGAACCCCGAAGCGCAGCGTAGGGGCCGTATGATAGGAGCCAGCCTTTTTTGGTTACTTTTTGGGGCGTTTGCCAAAAAGTGACCCGCCGTAAGGGCGGAAAGGTGAGTGAGCGTCGCCACAGCCAATGGATCTGCTCAACCACATCAGAAGCGTCGCGCTTTTGGCTTTTGGCTTTTGGCTTTTGGCTTTTACAAAGGGTACATATCCGTTTGCTATGGCGGCGCCAACTCACCTTTCCGCCCTTACGGCGGGTTACTTTGGTCTTGGCCAAAGTAACCAAAACCGCCCGCTCCCATCATCCGGCCCCTACGCTGCGCTCCGGGGTTCCCTCGCTCCGGCCTTGCTCCCGGGAGGACCGCGCCCACGGCCCATCCATGGGCCGAAGCGCTTGACGGGCATCCTGCCCGTCACCTCCCTCCGCAAGACCTCCGCTCGGCCTCCTGAAGTCGCAATCTGTGTCGTCTGGACTATTGCGCGCTTAGAAGCAAAAGCAAAAGCCAGAGCCAGAGCCAGAGCCAGAGCCAGAGCCAGAGCCAGTTAAAGACTGTTACCTATGTGCGTGCACTAACCTGTAATCCATGTGGGTGGGTCATACCGACTGCGGGCTTGAGGGCAGCACCAGAATTTTGCAAAGTTCCGCTATCCTCAGCACTCTCGCGCCCCGGACACGATCATGGAACTGCACATTCGCCTGGAAGGCCGAAAAGGCTTGGCCGACCAGCTCTACCAACAATTGCGCGCCGGCATCGACAGTGGCCACCTCGCCGCCGGCACCCAGCTGCCACCCACCCGCCTGCTGGCCGAACAACTCGGCGTGTCACGCAAAACCGTGGCCGAAGCCTACTCGCGCCTGACCTATGACAACCTCCTCAGTGGCGTAGTCGGCCGCGGCACCTTCATCACCCCACGCCAACCAGTGCACAGCAACGAATCACGAACCGTGCCCCTCGCCGCCGCAGCCTCGCTGGACCGCTGGCAACAACGCGCCACCGTACTCGCCAGACGCACCCACGAAGCACCCTCACGGTATGACTTCGTGGGCGGCGCCTCGATCAAGTCGCAATTCCCGTTCGACCACTGGCGCAGCTGCCTGAACTACGCCCTGCGCCGCAGCCAGCGCCACCCCGAACGACAGTTCCAGGCCCAAGGCCTGCCCGAGCTGCGCGAAGCCATCGCCCACCACATCGCCTTCGCCCGGGGCGTGCATTGCAGCGCCGCCGATATCCTGGTGTGCAACGGCGCCCAACAAGCGCTGGACCTGATTGCCCGGGTGCTGATCGAACCCGGCTGCCCGGTGGCCATGGAAGACCCCGGCTACCCGCCCGCACGCCAGCTGTTCCTGGCCCTCGGTGCACGCCTGCAATCAGTACCCGTGGACGAACAAGGCATGTGCGTGGAGCAGATCGCCGACGGCACCCGACTGATCTACGTGACCCCCTCGCACCAGTTCCCGCTCGGCATGCCCATGAGCGAACCACGCCGCCAAGCGTTGCTGGCCAGGGCCGCCGAGCTCGGCGCGCTGATCATTGAAGACGACTACGACTGTGAGTTCCGCTACCACGGCCCGCCTTCCGAAGCCCTGCAGCGCCTCGACCAGCATGGCCTGGTGGCCTACGTCGGCACGTTCTCCAAGACCCTGCTGCCAGAACTGCGCCTGGGCTACGCGGTGCTGCCACCGGCCGTGCTCGGCGCTGCCTGCGTGGCCAAGCACCTGAGCGACTGGCACAGCCCGACGCTGCTGCAGTGGGCGCTGGCGCGGTTTATCAGCGAAGGGCACCTGAGCAAGCACATCCGCCGCTGCCACGACATCTACAGTGCCCGCCGCGCACGCATCCTGGCGCGACTGGAGGGCGACCTGGCGCCGTGGTTCGAGGCCGTGCCGGCCAGTGCCGGGTTCCACCTCAGCGCCCTGGCACAAGCCGGCGTGGATATCGAGCTGCTGGCCAACCTCGCCCGCAAGGTCGAGGTCGGCCTGTACTCGCTGGCGCCTTTCTTCAGCGAAGTGCCGGTGCGGCCTGGCCTGGTGTTCGGCTTTGGCGCGATCGAACTGCTGGATATCGACCCGGCGCTGGACCGCGTGCGCGATACGTTGCAGCGCCTCAGTTGACGGCGGTGGCCTGGCCGCCCTGGCGTGGCCGCGCAATCGCGGCGGCATAGCCGCGTGGTGCGAAACACGCGGTCACCAGCAGCATCGCCAGCACCGTGACGGTCAATAGCGTCCATGAGGCCTGGAAGTCACCACTGACGTCACGCAACCAACCGGTGATGTACGGCACGGTGCCTGTGATGATGAAGCCGATCCCCTGCACGAACGCCGCCAGGCTACCCGCCCCACCGGGTGTTTTCAGGTGCTCGAGCGTCAAGGTCAGACTCAGGCTGAAGCACGCACCCAGGCCAAAACCGATCATCGCCACCCATACGCCCATTGCCGCTGCCGGCGCCAGCAACAAGCCCAGAAAGCCCACCAGCTGCACCGACAATGCTAGCCAAAGCCCGGGCCGACGGTCCGCTAACCGCCGCAGCAGCAACGGCAAGCCGAGCGCGCCTGCGACCTGGAAGAGGGTCATCAGGCCCACCAGGTCACCACCGCCCTGGGCCGTGCCGCCATGTTCCAGGTGATAGGCCGGCAGCCAGGCGACCATGCTGGTGTAACCGCCGTTGATCAAGCCGAAGTAAAGCGCCAGCAGCCATGCCCGGCGCGTTCCGAACCAATGCCCCTCGGCAGCCCCTGCCAGCTTGGGCGCCGCTTCACGCGGGCGCAGCACTGCCCAGGCAAGCACGGCCAGCACAGCGGGAATCGCCCACAAGCCAAGGCCTGCCTGCCAATGGCCGAAATAGCCACTGAGGTGTGGGCCCAGCACCGCAGCCAGCCCACCGCCGCTCATCAATGCCGCCGAATACAGGCCCATGGTCCCTGCCAGGCGAGTGGGGAACCAGCGGTTGACCAGCCCCGGCATCATGCCCTGCACTACCGCCACACCCAGCCCGGCCAGCACCGCACTGGCAATCAGCGCCCAGGCGCTGTCCAGCTGCAGCCGCCACAGGCAGGCCAGGCTGATAGCCGCCAGCCCGCCGAGCATGCCGCCGTGCTCACTGACCCAGCGGCGCAGCCAAGGCTGCAGCAACGGTACCAGGCCCATGCACAGCACCGGCAGCGCAGTCAGCAGTGCGGCTTGCTGGTAACCCAGGCCGGTACTGGCGCGCATCGGTTCGAGCAGCGGGCCGATGCTGGTCAGGATTGGCCGCAAGTTCAGCGCCAACAGCAGCACCAACAACAAATTCAAAGCACCTCTCATTACGCGATCGCCTGTTTCCATAGTCAGGGGCGATTATCCCGCTTCGCCAAGCGGGGCAGAAATGAAGAGATTGGATGCACATCAGTGGGCACCTGAATGGTGCAATTGGCCTCCTGGCAATGCGCAGGATTGGCTATCGGGCCGATGAGCTGGCGGCGCTAAGGTAGCGCCATGTCCAACCCACATTTCTTGGAGATCGCCATGCATAACCGTATCGAATGGGCCAAGCACTCACCTGAAGCCTACAAAGCCATGATCGGCCTGGAACAGGCCCTGGCCAAAAGCGGCCTGGAAAATTCACTGCTGGAGCTTGTGCGCCTGCGCGCTTCGCAAATCAACGGCTGCGCCTACTGCGTCAACATGCATGCCAATGACGCCCGCAAGGCCGGCGAGACCGAGGCGCGCTTGCAGACCTTGACCGTGTGGCAGGAAACCCAGTACTTCACGCCGCGTGAGCGGGCGGCGCTGGCGTGGGTCGAGAGCCTTACCCGGCTGCCTGAGCGCGGTGCGCCACAGCCAGAGTATGAGGCACTGCAGCACCATTTTGAGCCGGCCGAGGTGGTGAACCTGACGTTGGCCATCGCTACCATCAATGCCTGGAACCGGTTTGGTGTAGGGTTTGCGATGGTTCCGGCGTGAGATTGTAAAAGGCTTTCAGGGGCTCGGCATGAGTTCGCCTGCGCTGCCGAAATCGAGCGCCGCGCGGGCGGCGCTCGATTTGCGCCCCCCGCACACTCATGACATGCACACCGGCAACATCAGTGGCTATCGCCTCGCCAACCTGGCCCGGTAGCTCCCCGGGCTCTGCCCTGTCCACTTCTTGAACGCCCGGTGAAACGCACTGGGTTCCTGAAACCCTGCCTGCTCGGCAATTTCAGCAATGCTCATCACCCCCTCACGCAAGTGCTCGAACGCCATCGCCCGGCGTACCTCATCCTTGATCTGCTGATACGAACGCCCTTCGCGCTCCAGTTGCCGGCGGAACGTGCTGGCACTGATGCCCTGTTGCCTGGCAAGCGCCTCCAGGGTGGGCCATTGCCCGTA
>Ga0213824_1001131_pt1 | contig 16619 bp, 25 predicted proteins | sample MC6MC0906MG_FD_179892 | JGI IMG/M metagenome (GOLD analysis project Ga0213824, IMG submission 179892) | Enriched soil aggregate microbial communities from Iowa State University, Ames, United States - MC6-MC0906-MG | ecosystem: Environmental > Terrestrial > Soil > Unclassified | place: USA: Iowa...
CAATAACATTCGAATTCACGGAACACTAGGCTATTTAACACCAGTGGAATTCAAGCAACAGCCCTTATAATTTTTGTCCAGTTTAGTGTTGACATACCAATCAGTAATATAGGCTTGATGTAACGGATAGTTTATTAACTCAATTTCTGTTAAGTCTACTTCATCAAGTACTAACTGTTTCCCCTCTTGACCAAGAGTATTAATCCAAATTTTATGTAATTCTAAAAGCTGAATTATTTCCTCGCTCTTAAGAACCTTAATTATGTTTGCCTCCTTTTAGGGATATCCAATAATGAAATTTACTTTTATTTACAATCTAACTAAGACCACTTCCAGATTATTGATTAATTTTATATTATCAACTTACAATTAATTTGAATATTTTACAAATATGTATAGATATTCTTTTTTCCATTTCGACTAATATAGTTCCTCATAACTATTCATGTATTAGATTATAATTACAAAAAGCTTATTCCTTCTTTTTAATTAAGTTGAAATAAGCATTTGAAATTTTATCAAGTTTTTTTGCTTTTTTTTACATTATACAATCTTGTTATGGTAGCTATAATTCAGAACTTTAATCTTGATTATCTAAATTGGCTACATTTAAGATCTCTCTTATTAAAGCAGTTATAGCAAAACAATTTTCTAAATCATCCTCATCCAACAAAGCCCAATAATAAATACTATTCTTATGAATATTAATATCTTCAAGAAGATGATACCTAATGAAACTAGCCCAACTCTTCTCAACTTTTCCTTCTAATATAGCATCATTGTAAGATGAGATAATAATCATCATTAAAGCAAATTTTTCCTCTTTATTTAATTCTATATTTTTATATACATATAAAAACTCGCCTACTTTTGAGGAATCCGATACCTCATACTCCCAATCTTGTGAAAATTCCTCTGGGGCAGGTAATTTGATTTTCTTTACAAGTCCTTCAATAGCACTTTGGGTAACATATTTCGGATATTTATTATCCATTATTTTATTTCTCCGTCTAATTATTGTGGATGGGCATTGCTTTACATTCTGGCCATAGTCGTCTGCTTCCGATCAAAATCGTACTCATAGTGTTTTAATATTATAACAATCTTAAAACTTGCTCTTTTACTCCTTCATCAAATTTTGCTTCTTCTACATTTGCGCCAGTCCAAATTACATTCTCCAGTTTTGCACCAGTAAAGTCTGCCCCATTAAAATTACCATTCTTGAGTATAGCCCCAGTTAAATCACTATTTGCAAAATTAGTATTGATAGCCTCTACTTCAGTTAGATTTGCATGTAAAAAAAATACTTCTTCAAAATTGCCATTTGTCAAAGTTGCGTAACTAAAATTTGATTCCGAACAAGTAGCTTGTTTAGCATTTATTCCACAAAAATTGGCATAAAGAAACGTACCATAATTAAAAGAGGATCCCATAATTTCACCGAATGAAAAATCTACTTCATCTAAGCATGATTCGATAAAAAAACTCACATTCATTCTGGCATAACGCATATTAGCCTGATAGAAATTAGCACTATTAAAGACACAATCTACACTATTGAAGCTTTCTAAATTACAATTTCTAAAGTCTGCTGATTCAAAATTACAATCTAAAAAAGATGCTTCTATAAACGAGGTAGCTCTTAGTATAGTATTTTTTGCTTCCATACCATCTGCCATCATTTCTGATAAATCTGAAAAAGATAAATCTGCATAACTTATATTCAAATTTTCAATTATCTCGTGATCATTTTGTGCTTGACTAATAATTTCCATTATATGTTTTCTATCTACACTATTTTCATTCATGATAACTATCATCACCCATCATCTATTATTAACTATTTAAATATTTTATCCAAGCCTGATTAGGAGTAAATGATACACCCATTCTATCCTCATCAAAACTAGGTATTGCCATGGTTTGAGCTGTTTCTAGATATCCCATTATATTTAGCCAATTATTAAGTAAGCATTCAGCAGACGCTTCAAATGGTTTTTCTAGTATATCTAAACAAATACCTCCCCAATTTAATTCGCTCACAACACCTGGGCTTTTTAATAAAAATTCCTCCCTAAACATTTCCAGCACATGACCACTCATATAAGTGCGAGTTCCAATTCCTAACGGACCGTTCGGAAGAAATTTAACTGGAACAGGATACGAACATCTATTCATCCACATTTGTAGTCGCTCTTGCTCAGTATTCCAAGGATAAGATGATGGCCAAAAAATATGTGTAACACCAAAACAAGGCCTTACTATTTCTGATAATTGATTCGACAACTCAAAAAAAACTGGCCACATTTTAGAAGACATGGATTTATGAAAATCAAATTTTAAAAATGAACGATGACTCCAATTTACATTAAATCGTCCCGAATACTTTACAGTTTTATCACGATAAAAATAAAGTTCAGATACTCTCTTCTCTAAAATAACTTTTTCAAAGATTTCATCACGATTATACTTTAGCTTTACTCGCTCATCGTTACCCCAATGTGTAGGGATTAATTTCTCATTTGATTCCAACAAATCCATAATATGACCTAATGTTTCCTCTGTATTTAAAGATACAGTAGGATACATAATAATAGAAAACAAGTCAGGCTTCATTCAAAAAACTCCCACCATATTTTTTTAGCCATTTCAACACTTCACTTTCAAAATTACTTACTAATAACTAAATACCCTAGTTTGGCAATTTTTCTTTAATAAAAGAGTGTTCAAGAAAACTAAGCAATCTCTGGGTTAAATATTTTATCTGGTATTGATCTAAATCATTATTGATAATTAACTGACCATTCTCTTTTCTAAGTATTTGATCTGAACCATTTTCTAAAAGCATTAGATTCCCGTCAAATTGTCTCATAAGATGCCCAATAACTTTAAACAAAATTTCTATACCTTGATTAAAAGTGATACCAAATAATTGAACTCTAATGCATACATTAACATCTAAGTCGTAATGCCTTCTTATAAAAGCTATGTCAGAAATATCCTCAATTTCAAGAGCTAGTGAAAAATATTCAATTCCAATAACTATTTCTTCTTCACTATTGTGAACGGTTAACTTTTCGTTCACAAACTTAACTATTATACTTTGAATAATTTCTGCTAGTGATTTACAACTTAAATTTGAACTTAAAAACAATTCGTAATCCATTTTTCCCCTCTTCAAATACTAGCGAAATTTTTCTTTCGTTCACAAAAAGTAATTCTTTTAATTTTTTCAAATCTCCGTTTAGGTTAATGTCAAATATATCTAATGCTAGTACGTAAAGTTTAGTACTATTCGAATACAACACCGAAACTAACATTTTCAAAATTCAAATATGCGTTACTAATATCAGAAATATAGTAAGGTTCAAGTTCTTGGATAAATCTCTTAGTTATAAACAATCCAAACCCAGATACATTGTTACAATCATTTTCAAATAATTGGATTTCCACATCAGTATCATCATTAGCAACAATTATTTCTACATTTTGATCAATTGACAGAATAGCTTTTTCATGAACTTTAATCAACTTATCGATTTCTTTATAAATATTATCCTTTTGAAATTCTATCTCAATTAAATCAAAATCAGTTTCATAATATTTACGATCATCATATTTATAACTATTTACTTCAATTTCTTCAGTATATTGTTTCATAAATAAATTACAAATCACTTCAATCTCTTGTTTCTTTAATTCTTGTTCTGAGAGATAAGTATTAACTAATCTCACTATTTAACAACTCCCGTCTCAATTAAATATTTGTACTGTGAATCTCTTAATTTGAAAGCTGTATAATTTGCCTAGCCCGTCCGATATAGATTTTTTTCTGCAGAACGTAAAATTTCTCCAACTAAAATCAATAATTAACTTTCCACACACTTTAAACGAATTCACATTCCCAACAACATTGTATTAATAATTTATCTGATAGAAGTCAATCTGATTTTAGTTTATAACACACTATCCTTTAAATCTTTTCTACTTTAACTAAAAACAGGATAGACACTCAGTTTTTCATAATATTCAGAAAAAACAATCGCTATTAATTTCACCTCTTTCTCATCTCCATATTTCTCTTTATATTTCTGAAATACAATTCAAATTCTTTCTCGTTCTGTGGATTTTTCTCAATATATCTCTCACCAACTATTTTAAGGTAATAATAGAGGAGTTCATAACTAAGAATTACTGACTCAGTTCCAAGTTCAATCTCAATACGGTAAATTCATCTTCATAAAAAGTCTTATCATATTCATCTAAATCACTCCAAAATGTAAATCCTCCTATGTCTATACCAAATCCAACTTTATTGCTTAAGTATTTCACTGCATCTTTAAAAACCCCCGCAACATAACAAGCATTAATTAAATCTTTCACTGGTGAGTGTTCAATACTTATTAATTCATTAGAATTTAATAATTTTTCCATTCATCTTCCCCCTGTGATATAGGTGTTGTAGGAAAATACCGATGTTATTTTAATATTCATGATTTATATCTCTTAATCTATATTTAAAATTCTTTATTTTTGTCATTCTCAAAGAAAGAAGCAGTTCAGATTTTTTAGAACCGCTTCCTATGATTATGTATAATAATGGATTTTTATTTATGTATATATCTCAATATAGTCCACTAAAATCGAATGAATTATGGCTTCAAACTAAGAAGATATTCAATTCGTGCCGTTGCGCTAAAGCTTGATTCTATAACCTTGTAATCATTACTTTCCATTAACTGCCTACAATTATTTATATCCTGCAATAAATGTTCTATATCTTTTTTATTAGCATCACCTTTAAATTCAATACTATTGATATAAAAATCTAATTTTTCATATATAAAATCTGGTATTTCTTTTAGTTTAATACACTCAATTGCAACACAAATATAGTATGCCGTCTTTGTAAAAACATTATAGTTTAGCTCTCTCCAATCTTCTTCAAATACTTTTGCTGCAGAGTGAGGTGCTGTAAATCCATGATCTTCTACATATTCCTCAAAACTATATACAACAGAATCTTTGATACTTTCATAATCAATATTATTATTCATAGCACACACCTCCCTAAATCTATAGAGTTACTGTAGCCCTTGTGAATATATAACAAACAAGTATTACTTTCACTAAAACTAAATCTGCTAAAGAATTGGTTAAATTAAAACTACTACTAGTTTATTTATCCTTAATTTCTTCAACATCTTTTTTTATTCGTTCAATCATCTTATCCATATTATTTTGTTCAAATATCCCCTCTCTTCCCCCTGCTAGATAATACAATTTTAACCAATATGCATTTTCTTCAGTAAACGTTTCAATCGCTTTCCAAATATTCTCTTTGGTCAATGTTCTTACGATGATATCAGGCGGACTTGCAGGAATATAGTCTAACCTTCTTTATCCATATACCAATAGTAATTGTTTGATGTAGTGACAACCATCGTATAAGTCATCCCATCTTCCATCCTTACAAACACATCTATGTTGGCATTATTTTTATCTATCGTTTCAAAATAAGTTGGAAACTCTATATCTATCATCTTCAATGTGATTATCTCCTAAGGTTAATTATTGACTAGTTACCTCTATTATCTATTTCAGATAGCGAATCATCACTTATATCATTTCTCGTAACATCCAAATTCCTCCAATATCTAAGAGGATAAGCTGACTTCCCTACAATCAATTCACCTTGCCGTATCCAAAAAGCACCACCTCTTTCAAAAAATTTAATCATTGGTTCATATAAGTCTATATAATCAATCGCTTCATCTACTCCCTCATCTGCTTGTTGGGAAATATCTAAATAACAATAACAAATTGCTTTTATATAAAGGTTATTAATCTTATCAAGTTTTGGACAAATCTTAAAAATGTTACTATCAATAGACTTTCCAAGAGCCTTAGAAATACTGATTATAGGATACTTATCTACATCAATTTCTAAATTATCCAAAAATACATTAACTCTTCTAAGATACTCTCTAATTAATACATGGTGAGATTCTTTTATTTTATCATCGATATTCTCGAATTGAATTGTTGATAAGCGTTCTAACGCAATATTTAGTAAATCCCCCATAATCTATACCTCACTTATAAAAAACTATGCCAAATAGAGCAGACAACTTTTAATAAACTTGACACCCAAAAGCTTCAAGGTAACGGAATGTACGTCTTCCATTCTAATCTGTTTTAGTTAATATGTTCGTAGTATAATTCATCTTACTTACATACAATTTTCTATGATCCATCTTTTAGCTTCATCTTCTCTTAAGTTTATTGGTTCCTCTGTTGTTCCTATATTTATACTTAAAATCTTAGCATTATCAAGGCCCAAAACTCCTTTGAAATTTGCACCTTTCACCAAAACATTCTCAAAAAAGGAATCTTCAATATTTGCATTTTTAAAATTTGAATTTCTAAAATCCACATAATCAAAATAACATGTATTTAATTGGGAATCTGATAGATCTGAACCAAAAAAAATCGTCTCAGTACTCTCGCAATCTGTAAATTTTGAATTTCTAAGATCAGAATAAGTAAAGTCCACATATGAAATATATCCTTTATAGAAGTTTGCTCCCTGTAAACAAGCATTCCTAAAAGTTGAAGAATAAAGCCAAGTTAAAATAAAATTTCCTCTTTCTAAATTCATGCTGTCAAAAGAACATCCTATTAATCTAGCCTCCTTAAAGGAGAAATTGGACAAGTTCAGACTTTCTAAATTTGTTTCGTCAAGTACTAACTTTTCCCCCTTATCCCCTATCGACTCTAGCCATAATTGATGCAATTCAAATAGATTTATTATTCTTTTTTCATTCATCATTTTAATCGTCCTTTTTATGGATACCATATAACTCTTCTGTGTTCTTCCTCCAGTATTTTTATCCTATAATTGAGCTTTGTTATCAGGCTTCTTAGGCGTGTCTATATGTATTGTTTGAAAATAGGCTTACATTGTAAAGCAGATTTTTCGCTTTTATTAAATGGAAGACCAATTCTGTACTGTGTAACCACTACCTTTACATGATTATCAATTATCTTACTTGTTCAATTTCGTGCATTCAAAACGGCACATTTTTCTTTGAGAAGTAATTTTGTTTTTTAAATAAAATGTACTATTGGAAAAATGAATAACTAAAATTTGAAACTAGTGGCCTAATCTGTTGTTTCATGAATAAGCTTTAATTCTTTACATTCACATAAGTTATTCACTGCATTATATATGCTATCTCCTAATTTCCAAATGTAATAATCATCGTGAAAACCATATATTTTTCCGACTTCATCCATAAACATAATCGCATTATCTCCATATGCAGTACCAATTACAACTAATTTCTTACCTAATATTACTTCATACCTTTTCAAATGTAATCTTGCTGCATCGCCTAAAGCTTCATGTGGTGCAATAATAAAGCTTCCCTCACTATCATCTTCTAGGTAAACATATGTTAGCCCACCAAATTCCTTTAGAGCATCTTTGGCACAATCAAAGACTTCGTAACCTTTCTTTTCTAAATATTCAACTGTTGAATCTATATCTACACTCCGACCACTGTACCATCCAGCTGCTTCTATTATGCTTTTTGTTTTCTCTGATAATTTTCCCATTTAACTTTCCTCCAATGAAATCTTCAAAGAGTGCATAGCCTATGATATTTTTAAGGAACTCACGACTAAATTCCATGATTCTATTTGTACAATTTAAGTCTTTTCATCAACATCGGAACTATAGTATATGTATTTTCCGAATAATTTTCATTAAGAAGAATTTCATAAAATATATACTAATAAATAAAAATAAGATTTCTTCTCTCTACAAAACAAAAAAGTACGAATAGGCTTTGATGTTTGATTTAAGACAAGTTTTTGATAATCTCACAAACTATTTTACAAACAACAAATAGATCCTTAATTGCGTGGAAGTTCACCATTGTATTTTTTTATTAGATACTCTGAAAAAGTATCACTTAATTTAATAAAATCACCTTGAGTGTATACTTCATCATAACTTTCTTCAAAAAAATAAACAGGTGGATTATCCCCATCATTTAAATTGAATAACCAGTACATATATCCTTGGTGCCCCATAAAAACAAATTGGTCATCATTTATTCTTTTCTTAAAATTACATTCTTCTAATACTTCCAATGCTCCTTCCTTTAATTCTTTAAAACTTTCCATATCGCTAATACTATAATCAGAACCTTTGAACATAACGTATCCCCTACCAGCACATTCCATAAATTTCAAATATGCTTCAGGCAATTTTTTATCACCTACCATTATTGTTATCTGCATCATATCATTCGTATCGCAAGCTTTTATTTCGTTACTATATTGTTCCCTCAGAAACATTAAAAATATATCGATATTATCTTCTCCTAAATACTTAATTATATTAATCATTAAATAAATCTTCCTTTTTGGATTCTTTCTCGACAATTTTTAATTAACTAACACATAAATTACCGCTCAATAGGACGTTTTTGGATTGGCTGTTTTTGTTCGTACACTGTGACGAATAAGCGTTGCTTCCTCCCGATCATCTTAAGTTAATTGCTCATCATATATATCTTCTATATTAAACGATTGAACACTTTTTAAAATCTTCAATACCATTGATTTCTGTTAATCCTTGTAATAATCTATTGTTCGTGTATCAATTTGAATTTTTTACATTCACATAGATTATTAATTGCTTCATAGATATCGCTTCCGAATTTCCAAATATAGTAATCATCATATGCTCCGTAAACTTTTCCCGATTCCGACATAAACATTATTGCATTATTTCTAAATACGGAACCAATCACTATCAAATACTCTCCAATTAAGGCATCATACCCTTTGAAATGTATTTTCTGAACACCATCTCCTATTTGCTCTTCTGGAATAATAATAAAATTTTCAAAATCCTCCCCATCAGAAAACTTATATTCCAATCCACCGAATTGCTCTAATGCCTCTTTTACAACAGAACCCACTCGAAAGCCCTTACTCTCTAAAAATAAGACTGTCGAACTTACATCTATTTTTCTATTTTGGTACCATCCTGCCTCATTCAAAATTTTATAAGTTTTTTCCGAAAAGTTATTCATATTTTCCTCCCACTACTTTCATTTAAAAATATCAATAAAAAAGTGTTCAAAAGTTTCCTTACAATTTTTGCATACTTTTTTATACTTATTTGGCAAAACTTCAATGGTACTTAGCAAGATGATCTTCTACTTTAGCACCATCTTTCACTGCTTGATTTACTGCCTGAACTTCAGCACAATTATCTACAGTCCATTTTTCAAAGCTATCCTTGACTTCCCCACCTGCTTGCTTACTGGCCTCTAATGCCCTGTTTTTAGTTTTTTCAACCAACATTACTACCTCGTCATCCAATTCAGAAACAGTCGGATTAAACCTTTCATTACCCGTTCTAAAGTCAACTCCTTTGCCATTATACCCAATATAAACCTTGCCTGTTTTAAGATTAACTGTTGCAGTCATAACATGTGGAATATAAATATCTCCAGTATTTGGATCAATATATTTTCCTTCTAATAATTCATTCCTCTCTTGAGCAATCTTGGTTCTAGCAATGTCCTTAGCTTCATCTATGCTAACCGGTTTAGGTACACCTTTACCCGTCCCCTTAGGCTCTTCACTCTTTACAGGTAGCTTCGAATCTTTCTTTGGCATTGGTAGTGTAACTTTAGATGATCCTGTTTCACTACTGCCTTTGGTAAACTATTTACCTGCGAATTACTTTTTGGTGTATCTTTGTATACAGTTTTTGTTTTTTGAGTATCTTTTTGATTTGGTTTTTTCGGCGGTTCTTTATATGCTACTTTTTGTTGAACTGTGTTGTTTGGGTTCGGTTTTTTCGGTGCTGCTGCCGCTGACTTCTTACCTGTTGCTGGTGGTTTTGTTTTACTTCCTTTCTTTCCAGCATTAACAAAACCTTCAACTGCTGCTCCTCCAATTTTCTTTGCACCTTTGACTGCCGGTCCACCTACGATACCTGCTGCAGATATCGCTCGTTCCCATTTATCTAATTTTCGACCAGTAATTGGATCTTTCCCGACAATTGCTTCGTAGGCAGCTTTGGCATTGCCGACGACTGGAATAAAGTCAGCCGCGGTTGATATAGCTTGTATATTGCAAAAATAAACAGCCCATACACATCATTAAAATGATTGTATGAGCTGTTTAAATTGATGGAAAGCTTTTGACCTTCTCAGCGTAACTTTTATTTTAGATCTCTATTCAACTCATTCTAAACTGTTTGTATTTCTCAAAGACTAGTTGTCTTGCTTTGTTACGAGTTTCATCATCAACATCTGAACAATAGTAAAATCCATTATTTTCAACGATAAAGTATTTACTAAACCCTTCATCTTCTTGTACTAAATGAATTAGTCCTTTACACCAAGGATAATTTTCATTAAGTTTAAGAGTATACTTTTTCTACTCCAAATATTAACTCTCTTATATTCTAATCTTAACCAGTTCACAACATCGATCAGTATTTCTCTTAACATTTCACTACCAATCTTCTGTTCAGCTGGTTCTAACAATGAGGATTTTGAACCGTTTTTTAAGTATTGCAACATATCATCTACAAATTTTTCCATTTTCAACACCACCTAGTAAGGATTATATATTTTATTCGGATAATTTATCTGCCAGATAACAAACATAACAAAAAACAGGTCAATCATGGTGGTATCTGACCATAATCGACTTGTTCAATGTGACGCTATCAAGTGAAGTAGGATATAAAATTCAAGCGTTGATGTGCGTACATCTTAATTCGTGAAAACTTCCTACTGTGAGAACAAAGCTAAACTTCGTAATGATGAAATGAAGTGATTCATTCGGCACTGGGTGGGGGCTATTTCATTAACCGCCTCCATCTATATCACAGAATGAAAAAGACCACAACACGGGCGGTTAGGTCGCATTGTGACGTTGTTTGTTGTATTGTACGATCTTGTATTAGTATTGTAAGGTGTTTAATAATCCGAACAAATCCATAAATTAATCAACGTGTCCATTGTCAAGTGCATCCAAGGTTTCATCACTTATATCAAGTGGTTCCCTTTTAACTCGATTTGCAAGCGAAAGTAAATCAGTAGCACCAGCTACATTCAAATAACCTGCCCTTATAAAGAAATGGCCATCTCTTTCATATAGCTTTATTGCTGGCTCAAACAAATCTTTATTATCAATAGCAATTTGATTTCCTTCATCAATGAGTGCGTTTAACTCTAAATAACTGGTAGCAATTTCTCTAACATAACTATTGTCAATCTCCTTTAGTATTTGTAATTCATCAACACTCACTTGTGACTTAGTTATCGAATTTGAAATGACAATAAAAGGATACCTACAAGGTCCCGGATAATATTGGAAAAATATTGAAGCTCTTCTTAAGTATTCTTTACTCAAATGAACATGTGATCTTGCTTGCTTGTTTCCAATACAACTCCAATCTATTGCAGAAATACGCTTAATTGCCTGATTAAAATTTCCCATCAATTATTTCGCTCCATCTTCTCTATTTTTATTGCCCAAAAACTTTTTTCGAATAATAGTCAAATGCTCCAGGGAGTTCAAATGAAGGTTGATCAGAAGCTACATCATGTGCACCAGGAGGATCTGAACCAAAATCATCACTATCTTTTTGATACGAACCAGGATTTTTATATGGGTAGCCTTGTTTCATTTTTTCACTTTCAGTTAATTCATGTTTAGCTAACTCTTGAAACCACTTTTTTGTTTTGGATCCAGCTCACCTTTTTTGTGCTTGTTTCCATATAAACCTAACTACTGAATCAGGAGTAAAGATGCCAACTCTATAACTTTGATTATCTAAAGGGATTTTATGTGTATCAAAAAACATGTGTTGTTTCATAGCCCTAATTTCTTCTATTGTCATACCAGTATTTTTTGCAACCTGTTCAATATCAGTCATACCAACACTTCTAATATCATCATTCACTTTATATTTCTTCACCCCCAACATAAAAACACGTAAAAATGCTGAATGTGGTACATCCTTATAATCTATAACGAACTTATCTATCGAAACCTCTATTTCCATCGCATTTTCTTCCCCTTGTATGCTAGTACTTGTATAAAATTTAACACTTAGTACACTAATTAAATAATCATAATCTTTTCAATTTACGTATTTAAATATGTAAAAAAGCACTTGTCGCCTGTTATAGACAATCAAGTGCTTTAAATTTATAAATTTTCTAAGTTTATTAATATTTGCAAGTTTTATAAGTTATTTTAGTATTGACAGTATGACATCTTTTTTACTACATGACAAGTGTACTTTTTAAACCCTTTAGCTTGTTTAATCTCGTGTGTTTGTTTCTTATGCCACCCATACAGTGGTCCTTGTAAGTAAAATGTCATCTCGCCAATTCTCACTCTTATTGCTTTATTATTAAAATAGCACTAGCACTCCTTGATGGCCTAGCCTTCATGAGTTATTAATTCAAACACAAGGACTTATAGCCCATCCAATAGAGTATAATGGTAATTTTTCCAATCCTACAAATAGTCAACTACATTTACTATAGTGTCTTTTAATGCAACATAACTTAGTTCATTATAGGGCAATACTTCTTCGTAAATTTCTAAAAATGCTTTTTTTAATTCTAATTCTTCATGTTGAGTTAAATCATCGTTATCGATTTTTTCAATTAATTCAAAAAATCTACCTAGCTTTATACATAAGTTCGAATCAATATTTACATTTGCATCAACTTGGTAAACTACATCTGGTATTAAATGATTACTAGCATTATAAATCAAAATTCCCACCATCTCTTTATTCTGTAAAAGAACAGAAAAGTCTGATGTTATCTTTACTTCAATGGAGCGGTTTTCTCTGTCCCATTTTTCAGAATAGGATAGTAAATTATCCTCTTCAATATAGTACTCGGTAAAATCCGATAAATTACATTCGAAATTCCTTTCCTCACTTATTTTGATGTTCCCCTCTCTCTCTTCTAATAAGACTTTATCCATTTTCCCGCTTTTTACTATTATTGGTTCACATAACTTTATTACTGCTCCTATAAAATTCAAATCTTCCTTATTAAATAATATAGTATCTGAATCAGACCACAGCCATTTAAAACTTCCATAACTTTTATTTATTAATTCTTCAATTTCGTCGTAATTTTTCTCTTTACCAATCCATATAATTTGACTCGATAAGTACCATCTTACATCAGTATTATTTATAATTTGTATATTATTAATATTTATTTTCATATTTTTATGGTAATATTTGCGTAGCAGGTGGCATGGTCCCCCCACTTGGAATTGGAATAGTTCCATTTACAATTGCGTCATGTGTGACGGGCATTCCTGGGTCTGTGGGCTTACCACCAAAGATTGCAGCACCACTTTTTCCTCTTGCTCCATCAGATCCATAACTTGTAATTGTATTTCCTTTATGACTGCCTTTGCTTTCAACTATTACTACATTTCCTCCCTTCATATAAATTAGGTTCTGTGAATTATTACCTGCAACATAAACCGAATCAGGATTCGATAATATTTCCAATTCTTTTTCTTTTCCAAGTCTACCATGATAGTTACTTGCATATTTAATTTTTCCTTCATTGGCTTTTTTACTAATATCATTTGCTGATTTAGCTTGCTTTTCAAAACCTTTTGGTGTACCACCTTTATCCGTACCCTATGTTGTAATCTTAAAATCCGCTAATAAAAAAACAATCTATCTTAAACCTTTTTAAACTACTTCTTCCTCTTTCATTATCGGCAATTTATAGGCTGTTTTGTGCTTCATCATCCCATATATAATGTTTACAAGCCGTCTCATGATACAAACTAATGCTTGTCCTTTTGTTTTGCCTTCTTTTAGTTTCCGTTGATAGTATGCATGGAATACTGGGTTCCTTGGCAGTTTACTTCCTTTTGCCACCTGTACTTGCTGTACGGCTAAGTTGTAAAATAAAGCGTGTAGCGCCCGATTTCCCTGTTTGCTTTTTTGTTCCCTTCCTTTCCCACCAGAACCAAAGTAAACAGGCGCAATGCCTGCAAATCGTGCTAATTTGTTGGCATTCGGAAAACGGCGTACATCGCCTATTTCTGCAATTAAAGCCGAAGCTGTAACTAGATCTATGCCTGGCATCGTGTCTAATTGAAAGTCTAGTAAACTCATTAACCCTTTTAATTCTCGTTCCACATAGCGCATTTCCTGCTTCTTAAATGAAATGTCTCTGACGATGCTCTTTACTAGAAAGTCTCGTGTTTCTTGGTGTTCTCTTATTGTGTTTCCATCCTCTTTCACCAACTTTAAAATCTCACTCGCTTTTTTCACCGAACATGTATTGCTACTGGCTTCTAATAAAAATATGGTCAATTGCTTTACACTTACCGCTTCTAAACATGGTGGAGACGGGTATCGTTCCCAAAATGCCAATGCTGTTTTTCCATCTACCTCTGAAAAAAACTTTTTATAGCTTGGATAGTGGTGACTTAATTGAATATGCAGTTGGTTCTTTAAAGCACCTTGTGCCTTTACTAATGCATTTCTTCTACTGACCAGCTGTTGTATCGACCAATATAAATCATGTGGTTTAGCGTCTGGTAACTGGTCTAGTTTGTTCACCAAAATTCTGGCTACACATTCTGCATCCCAACTATCGCTTTTTTGTGTGGTCATATTGCTTTTTCGTTCAGCGTATGAAAGAGCTGGATTCACTTCTTTTACAATTTGCTCATGGTCTGCTAAATATTTAGCTAACGCTCTCCCATAACCCCCAACATCTTCTAAACCAAAAATGGGTGTCAAACCATCCTCCATATGTTTATAAATATCCAATAAAAAAGTTGAAAAAGAAGAAGGTCTATTTTCAAACTTTATTTCGTCTAGTTTTTCTTGCCAACAATTAATAATAACCGCCACATGGTGTTGCTTATGTAAATCTACTCCCACATAAAAATGTTTCTGTCGTTCGTGCATTAACTCATCCTCCTATTCAATGGAATGAAAATGCCGGCAACCTTAGTTCGAGCGTTCACCTTCCGGTGCGCATTGGTACGAAAGCCTATCCATTTTCACCGTTATATGAGGTTATATAAGTAAATGAGCCCCTTTTTTAAGTAACTTTTTAAATTATAGCCTCATGTTTGCCATTTGCTTGTATTTGTCCATATGTATAAATTCCCCGATAAAAGCTCTCACGATCTAAAATGCGCTTCACTTGCACTTTTGTAAATCGTTTCCCTTTCTCTGTTCGATGGCCTTCCATGTTGAGCTGTTCTGCCAATTTAGATAGTGACCAATGTTTAAAAAAATGTCTTAATTCAAATAGCCTCCGTACAACGATTGCTTTCTCCGTATCCACTTCTACTACTTTTCGCCCTTTCTGTACTGTATAACCAAACATGACACCGCCACCTGCATAGCCACCTTGTTCAGCTTTTTTCTTTCTGCCCCTACTTAGTTTCAATGCAATCTCTAATCGTTGATATTGGTCTAATAGCTCCAACATCCCATTCACTAAAAAATCATTTGGTTCATGTGTGTATATGCTGTAATTTGGCTGCTCAATCGCTTTCACATCTGCGTTATATTTTTTCAACTCTCGTTGTATCAATACTTTTGCCATATCAGAGCGCCACAAACGAGACGTATTTAATACAATTACTTGGCTCACTTGATGATATTCTATATCTGCCAATAGCTCTTGCAAGCCTTCTCGCTCAATAGTTAATCCATCTTCATCAACTGTCGCTCCGCTGAGTCCTCTATCCTCATATATGTGAAGCAGTTGTAGCTTATTTTCGTCACAATACCTCTCAATTTCTTCTACTTGATACGCTAAGCTATATCCTTTACGTACTTGCCCTTCTGTTGAAACTCGTACATAGCCAACTACTTTTTCTTTCATAATGCCCCTCCCGTTACAGCAATTAAAGTCCCTGTAACGCTTACCCGTTTTTTGCGGATAACTTGTGTGTAACGTCTATCCGTTACAACATACTGTACGACCTTACCCAAATTTTGCACAACCCTTTATTTTACAGTCGTTTTTTCTCTAGTAGGGTCGTACACTATAAGTAACCGTTACAATCCAAGAAAAGAGGTGGTGTTTTTATTATGTCTTCTACTATTCGTTTACGTCTCAATGAAATTTTAATTGAAAAACAAATGAGCCGTCGGCAACTTGCCAGACAAGCCGCTTTACGTCCGAATACGGTAAATGACCTATGTACTCGCCCTGTACAATGTCTGCATACACGTATTCTCTCTATCTTATGCGATACATTACAAGTTTCTATTCAAGACCTCCTTGTATTAGAGCCAATTGACTAAACAACCCCAAGTACCATCGAACATGGCTCACCTATCAGTTGTTTCCATACTGCTCCTGCTAACTCGTCGAAATCTACTCGATACTGGTTCGCAAGGGGCTTTTTTATTGCTCTACGTATATACTGCGTGTACATGTCTTTTCCATCTCGTAAATTAATGACTCGTTCTACTTCTTTCTTCTCCAACGCTTGCCAATCCATTATCACCGCCGCAAAGTATTGTTTATTCTGTTTTGGCGAATGTC
>Ga0213824_1001133_pt1 | contig 16592 bp, 16 predicted proteins | sample MC6MC0906MG_FD_179892 | JGI IMG/M metagenome (GOLD analysis project Ga0213824, IMG submission 179892) | Enriched soil aggregate microbial communities from Iowa State University, Ames, United States - MC6-MC0906-MG | ecosystem: Environmental > Terrestrial > Soil > Unclassified | place: USA: Iowa...
TAATCGTTGCATTAGTGGGATCAGCATTTTTACTTTATAGAAAAAAACTACAATCCAAAACGGAGGGTCAATAATGACTAAAAAACGTCAATCACGCGCAACAAAAATTGTCCTAGCATCATTGCTAGCAGCATCTTTAACAGTACCATCATTTGCATCAGCAGCAGAGGTTGTTACGACAAACACGGAAGTAAAGGCAGAGACTACAAAAGCCGAGAAAGCTGATAAGATTGTTAACTTCCAAATCTTTAAACCAGGTACGAACGAAGCTCAACCTGCTATCAGCTCTCATCTTGTAACACAAGGTACAATTGTTGAGAAAGATGGTAAGTTTGAAGCAAAATTAACAGTGGTAGCAAAATCTGCACCAATGATTGCAGGCTTACAAACAAAACAAGGCGATAAGTATGTGGATGCTACTGAAGTGAAAAATGAAGATGGTACAATTACATATAGTTTCCCAGTTGTAGCTGATGAAGTGTTAGCGGCAAAAATTCATGTAGTTGTTACGGCAGCTAAAATGGATACATGGTATGAATTTGATTTAAAAGCAGTAGAAAATAAAGAAACAACAACTACTGAAGAAAATGGAAAAACTGAAGAGGTTAAAGAAGAAGTTAAAGAAGAAGTAAAAGAAGAGGTTAAAGTCAATGATGTAGCAATTACTGTTTACAAAAATGGTACTTCTGAAGAATCTATGATGAAGCAATATATTGCACCTAAAGTAGGCGTATCAGTAGTAGATGGTAAAAACATCGTTACGATGACATTCCCTCAAGGTCAATATGTTAAAGGATTCACAGTGGAAGGGAAAGAAGCAACTTTAGTAAGTAAAGACAATGCAACAAATGTAAGTAAGTATTCATTTGAAGTGGCGGACTTAAAGAAACTTGTGAATGCTCAACTGCATATTGTTGTAAATGAGCCAGGCGTAAACTATGATACCAACCACCAAGTACAATTTAGCTTTGCTGTGGAAGGTGCAGTGAAGCCAGTGGTGAATCCATTTAAAGATATTAGCAATGATGGTAATAAAGAAGCAATTCTAGCATTATACAGTAAGGGAATTGTGAAGGGTCAAGATAACTTCAAACCATACGACAATATTACACGCTCTCAATTTGCGTTAATGATTGCTCGTGCATTAAATTTATCATCAACAACAGATGCTGGATTTAAAGATACAGCAGCACTTGACGCAGAACGTAAACAAGCAATCAATGCTTTAGCTGAGGCTAAAATTGTTGTGAAAGCAGAGAACTTTAATCCAAATGGTACACTTACTCGTCAGCAGGCTGCTGTGATGATTTACCGTGCAGTAGCGCATGTTGCAGGGAAAGAAATGAACTATGGTAACCCAAGCCTATCTTATTATGCTGATGGTGCAACTGTAACAAGCGAAGAAGCGAAAAAAGCGTTTGCCCTTCTGAATGAAGGTAAAATTATGACTGGCTCTGTCAATGCTGAAGGTAAAACAGTGATTAATGCAAACAGTCCTTTAAAACGCACACAAATGGCAAAAATTTTAAATGGTGCATTACAATACATGAATAAATAGTACTATTACAGCAACTTCCTTTCTCACTTCTTTGAGGAAGGAAGTTACTGTGCTTTTCAAGAATTTGGGGGGATTTTCATCGTGATTAGTAACAAAAAAATATGTCAAGCATTCCTATTCAGCACTATTTTGCTGATGTTTTTCCCTCCCTTTCATTGGCCTCAAGTCAATGCTGAAGAAACTATAATTGAAAATGGAAGCTATCAAGTTGAACTAAGTTTTTCATCTATGGAAGGACTGGGAGAAAATATTTTTAGTGAAGTGGCGACTCTAGATGTAAAGAATGGTCAGTATAAACTAGAGCTAACACTGGAAAAACAAATGATTGTCACAGACATCCAAATGAAACAGCTAGATGATGAAATAACTTCCACTGTTGGGCGCGAAAATTTAGTTCAGCTTGATGTCAAAGATATACATCTACCGATTAGGGTAAACGGTGTAGTACACACATCTACAGAGGAGTCTCTCTCTTTTTCTCAGGAACTCCAAATAAATGTCCAAACTCTTACGCCACTAAATGAGGAGACTGTCCCAGATACAGATAATGAAGAAACTACTTCGAAAGATACAGTATCTGAAGAACGGACATTGAATTATGTATTGCTGGTAGATGGCAAAAATGAGCCTTCTCTAATGAATACATATGTAAAACCACTGGCAAAGATAATAGAAAAAGATGGAGTATACTATGCCCAAATGACAATATTAAAATCAGCATGGGTAACAGGACTTACTGTAGATCAACAAGGAAATCAGGTAGAGCCAAAGCTAGTATCTATTGTTGATAATGTTAAAATTGTTGAATTTGCAGTTAATGATTTTGAGCAGCCTATACGTATGTGGGTTAAAGTTGATATTCCTGAGCTCTCTTATTATCATCAATATTTCGTTAATCTAAAGTTTGATCAGCAGCAAGTTGCCAAACTTTTCAATAAGCCTTCTGGAGTGAAGTCCTCTGAGCAATCGAACAGCGTGAAACCACAGGTAATTGAGAAAGAAGCTGAAAAGCAATCTCCAGTAATAGTGGTAGAGGAAAGTAAATCCAAATCATCTCTGCCAACGCTGCCTTTAGTTCAGCCAACTATGCCAAAGGAGGAGCAATTAGCATTTGACCGTACACTTGATGCTCCTACTGAAGATGTTGAAAAAGAAGAATCTGAGGAGGCAGAAATTAGGGAAGAAACCACTACAGAAAAACCAATGCAAGAGTCAGAAGTTAATCAGCAGCTTGCACAGTTAAACATAGTAAAGGTAGTCTTGCTTATTGGAGTTTGTATTTTATCGGGCTTACTGCTCGTTCGCCGTATTAAAAATTCAAAAAAAGATGTGACTGAACAGAAATAAATAGGAGATGACAGTATGCAAAAGAAACGGAAATGGTTGCTGTTAATGGCAGCATTGATGTCATTAGTATTACTAGTTGTTGGCTGTAGTGATAGCAGTAAACAAGAAAATAAGGGAGATTCGACTGAAAAAGAGCAAGTTTCTGCTGAAGCTACTGAGAAGGGTGAACAGCGTATCATTGCTGGTACTGTTGTTATTGCAGAAATTATGGATAAGCTTGAGTTGGATGCTATAGCAGTACCAGAAACGGAGAAAAAATTAGCAAAACGTTTTGATGGTCTGCCAACTATCGGTAATGCGATGGAACCGGACATGGAAATTGTGAAATCATTAAATCCGACAGATGTTTTATCAGTGTCTACGTTAGAGTATGATTTACAAGATAAATTCAAGCAATTAAAAATTCCAGTCAATTTTTTAAACTTTCAAAGTGTAGATGCGATGCTTTCTGAGATTCAAAAACTTGGTGAACGCTATGAGCGCGAAGCACAAGCTGAAGAGTTAGTGAAGGGACTACAAAAAAATATTGAGGCTGTTCAAAATGTAGCTGGCAATAAAGAGGGACCCCGCGTCCTCATTTTACTTGGAATTCCTGGTAGTTATTTAGTGGCAACAGAAAATTCTTATGCGGGCGATCTAGTGAAACGTGCTGGTGGTATCAATGTGATGGAAGGACAGGACGCTGAATACCTAGCATCAAATACTGAATATCTCCATAATAGTAATCCAGATATCATTTTACGCTTATCTCACGGCATGCCTGACGAAGTAGTAAAAATGTTTGATGAGGAATTTAAAACAAATGATATTTGGAAGCACTTTGAAGCGGTTAAAAATGGCAAGGTTTACGATTTAGAAGAGGAATTATTTGGCACTACAGCCTCCTTACAAGTACCACAAGCTTTGGGACAACTGATGGAAATCTTCTATCGAGAATAGCAATCTAGAAATGTCGCTCGTATCACAAGCATAGTCTTGTCATAGGGCGCTTTTCTTATAGCTTAAATGCTGACTAAAAAATGATGGAATTTGAAATGAAAAAGGAAGTCCAATATGACAAAAAAAATTGTAAGTTTTTCAATTGTAATTGTATTATTACTTGTCTCAGCAGTTTATGCAGCGACAACGGGTAGCATTAAGATGGGCTTTTTCGAATTTATAGGGGCATTGTTTGAGGATGAAAATAGTCAAATGGAGGCCATCCGAGATTTACGTTTTCCGCGGATTATCGTTGCCCTTTTTGCTGGAGCGGCTTTATCTGTTTCGGGGGTCCTGTTACAATCTGTGATGCGCAATCCATTAGCAGATGCAGGCGTAATCGGTATATCTTCAGGGGCAGCATTTGTACAGCTCTTTATAATTTCCTTCTTTCCCGCATTATTTTTCATGACACCTGTATTAGCCTTTATAGGTGGGGCATTTGCCTGTGCCCTTGTGTTTGCGTTGTCATGGAAGTCAGGGTTAAGCCCTTTGAAACTCATATTAGTTGGGATTGCGATTAATGCTATGTTTACTGGACTAACAGAGGCATTTATAAGTCTAGGTGGCTCATTAAATACGTCAGTTTCGGGTGTCATTGGCTCAAATCTAACGATGCGTACATGGAAAGATGTTTCGACGATTGTTACATATGGTACTGTTGGTTTAATAGCAGCTTTCGCGCTGTATAGTTGGTGTAATCTCCTTGTTTTACAAGATAAAACAGCAAAAAGCTTAGGTTTTCCTGTTGCACGTGCTCGACTAATAATTGCTGCTGTGGCAGTATTATTATCGGCTGTTTCTGTTGTTGTAGCGGGCGTTATTTCATTTGTTGGTTTGTTAGTGCCGCATATTGCTCGTCGTTTAGTGGGGCATGATCATAAGGTGCTGATTCCCTTTACAGCATTAGCTGGAGCATTACTGATATTAGTGGCTGATACGATTGGACGTACAATAGTTGCTCCCATTGAAATACCAGCTTCAACCATTATGGCGATTATCGGTGGGCCGTTCTTAATATTCCTATTACGAAAAGAGTGAAGAAACATGGACATTCAAAATATTATCGTATCGCATGATAATACCCGAAATCATTTAGATGGTGTATCAACGATGATCCAAAAGGGGAAAATCACAACAATCATAGGACCTAATGGCTGTGGAAAATCAACATTATTAAGTGTTATGTCACGTAATAATATGCCAAAGTCAGGGAATGTATCATTAGAAAACAAGGATTTACTGCATTATAAATCAAAAGAGTTTGCTAAAAAATTAGCCATTGTTTATCAGCAAAATGAAATTCCAAAGGATTTAACGATTGAAAAGCTAGTAAGCTTTGGACGTCTACCACATAATACGATTCTGAAAAGAAATCATGAGGAGGACGCTAAAGCTATTGAATGGGCCCTTGCTTGTACAAATCTACTCGAAAAACGCCATACCGATTTAGAGGCTTTATCAGGTGGAGAGCGTCAGCGAGTATGGATCGCCATGGCTTTAGCGCAGCAATCTGAAATTTTATGCTTGGATGAGCCAACAACCTATTTGGATATTTTTTATCAAATTGAATTATTAGAGCTTGTAAAGGCATTAAATGAGGAACATGGCTTCACAATTGTTATGGTACTTCATGATATTAATCAGGCAATTCGTTATAGCGACCATATTATCTTAATGAAGGCAGGACAAATAGTCGCCGAGGGAACACCAAGAGAGGTAATTACAAGGGAAGTTATTAAAGAGGTGTATGGGGTCGAGGCGATTTTTCAAGAAGATAAGCAGCTTGGATTCTACATGGTTCCCCTTGGTATTTAAGTGGGTGGCAGCATGAAAAAATGGACTTCTAAGTTATTAACAATCGTATACTTAGCTATATTTTTATTTTCTGGCTTTTCTTTAGCAAAGTATTTATATACGTATTATGAAACCTCTAAATCTCTGGAAGAAGTACAAACGATTTATGAATCTTCATTGGCTACTCATGATAAAATATCTAAAGAAAAAAAGACTGCGGAGCCTCTATCGCCCTATACTATTCGACCACAATTTGATGATTTGCTTGCTGTCAATAAAAATATCGTTGGATGGATTTCTATCGATAGCACAAAGTTAAATAACCCTATTCTCCAAAGTGACAACAATGATTTTTATTTAAATCATAATTTTAAAGATAGAGAAAATCGTGCGGGGAGTATCTTTATGGATTACCGCAATGATATACAGGCTATCAAACGAAATACTATTTTGTATGGTCATGCTATGAAGAATGACACAATGTTCGGCAGTCTAAAAAACTATTTAAAGCAGGACTATGCAGATCAATATCCTATTATTTACTTAGACACATTATATGAAGGATACGATGTTGAAGTCTTCGCTGCCTATGAAACAACCATTGATTTTTATTATATTGAAACAAAATTTGAGAGCGGTGATGCTTTTCAAACGTTTTTAGACGATATTCAAGCACGATCTGTCATTGAAATGAATGTAGATGTTGGTCCAGAGGATAAAATACTGACTCTCTCGACTTGTAAAGATGCGGTCTTAAGTGATGATCATCGTTTTGTTGTTCAAGGTAAATTAGTAAAACGCTGAAACATAGAAGTTTTCTCAATTAAATGGGGAGCTTCTTTTTGTTTGATGAAAATACTTCAGAAATAAGGAGATTTCTCAGACCAAGCTAGAAATTGCTCAGGTCCCGGAGAAAAATGCTCGGGTTGAGCCAGAGACTGCTCGGGTCCCAGAGAGAGTCGCTCAGGTTGGGCCCGAAAACAGCTCAGGTCCCAGAGAAAAACGCTCAGGTCGAGCCCGAAACAGCTCGGGTCCCAGAGAAAAACGCTCAGGTCAAGCCAGCAACTGCTCGGGTCCCAGGGAAAAATGCTCAGGTCAAGCCCAAAACAGCTCGGGTCCCAGGGAAAGCCGCTCAGGTCAAGCCCAAAACAGCTCGGGTCCCAGAGAAAGCCGCTCAGGTCAAGCCAGCAACTGCTCGGGTCCCAGGAATTCACCCAGCGTAAATTCTAGTACGCTTGCAATAAAATCTCAACCATTCATGATGTATTTGAAAAAGTTCTAAATAATTACTTGACGTAAATTGTTTATTAATATATAGTAGGTTACATAAAGTAACTGATTACTTTTATGATATTGGATGTACAAATAAAGTAACTACAATGTTTAATCCACACTGCCTTGGGTAACATAATTAATGTAGTTGCTTCATATTTTATCTTATATCTCGAAATCGAGATAAATAACAACTCAATTGGAGGAAATTTAAAATGGCGAAATGGAACATCGATTTAGGACATTCAGCAATTAACTTTCAAGTAAAACACATGATGGTATCAAAAGTAAAAGGTGTATTTGATAGCTATACAGCGGATATTGAAGCAGCAAACCTTGCAGATTTAACAACAGCAAACATTAGCTTCACAATTGATGCAGCAAGTATTAACACACGTAGTGAAGATCGTGACAATCACTTAAAAGCGGCAGATTTCTTTGATGCAGACGCATATCCAACAATTACATTCAAATCAACAAATATTATTAAAAAATCAGCAGACCAATATGCCCTTACAGGTGATTTAACAATTAAAGATGTAACAAAACCAGTAACTTTTGAAACTGAATTTAATGGGAAAGGTACAAATCCATGGGGCCAAGAAGTCTATGGCTTTGAAGCTGAAACAACAATTAATCGTGAGGAATTTGGCCTTACTTGGAATGCTGCATTAGAAACAGGCGGCGTACTAGTTGGTAAAGATATTAAAGTGACAGTTGAACTAGAAGTAAATCCTGCATAAAACTTGATAAACTGTGTCTGAGTATTTACTTGGACACAGTTTTTTGATTCAATCTCCCCCAAAAAAAGGTCTAAATACAAAGCTCAGATGTTATGTAAATACAAAGCAACAGCACTCTGTTAAAATAATCCATGAATAAGCTACTTGCATATTTTTGGCAATGATTGCATATAAAACACCATATTGTTTTTGGGGGCGATGGGATGAATGTGTTAGTGACAGGTGGCTACGGTTTTATTGGGAGTGCTGTGGCGAGGCGATTTCATAATGAAGGGGCAAATATATATATCATTGATAATTTAAGCACTGGTCATTTACGCAATGTCGAATTTGAACATAAATCCTATCTTTTGAATGTAGAAGATGAGGTGTGTGAGCATTTCTTTAAGGAAATTTCATTTGATGTTGTTGTGCATTGTGCAGCGCAAACGAGTATTCAAAAATCAATGCAAGAGCCAGTGAAGGATATATTGACGAACATTATAGGGCTTAGTCAGATGCTTTTCTTATCATCAAAATATAAGGTAAAGCATTTTGTTTTTGCTTCGTCAGCGGCTGTTTATGGAGATAGTCATTATCCACCGCTAGAAGAAACGGATATTAGTGAACCTATTTCTATGTATGGGCTAAATAAAAGCATTGGGGAAACATACTGTGAAAAATGGCAAAAGGATTATGGCTTGCCAACATTAATTTACAGATTTGCGAATGTATTTGGTCCAAGGCAATATATGCAGGGAGAAGCGGCTGTTATTCCTAGTATGCTAAAAAGCAGTATGGAAGGAAAGCCTTTTACTATTTATGGAGATGGAGAACAGACACGTGATTTCATTTATGTAGATGATATTGCAGATGCGATTTATGCTGGTGTTCAAGCGAAATTACAAGGAATTTACAATGTGTCGACGAATGAGGCATGGTCTATTCATCAAGTAATTTTATTATTACAGCATTTAAACCATCCATTAGAAATACAATATGCTCCTGCAAGAGAAGGTGATATCGAGCATTCGTTTTTAAATAATGAAAAGTTGGCGAAGGCAATAGGGTGGAGACCAAAAACTTCTTTTGCGGAAGGCATAGAGTGTACATTGCAGGCATTACAAAATGAAAAAATAGTGGGAATTTAATAGAAGAGCTATTTTTATTCATTCAACGCTAAGGAAGCTAGGAACCTTGGCGTTGAGTTTTTATTTACATAACTGAAACTTTATTTGAAATTTCTTGAAGCGCTTTTTTCATCTGTTCGACTAATGGTTACAGGATAGAGAGCGTTAAGTAATACTAACACAGTAATAATTCAAAGGTATAAGACTATAAAATTTCTGAATAGACGAATAATATTAATTTTTAAAGCTCCGTTTACAAATCTATAAAAATAGATATAATGAATTTTATGGAACCTTCACAAATCTATAAAGCATTATCAAACGATACAAGACGTCAAATATTATTATGGTTAAAGAATCCAGAGGAATTTTTTGATGAAAAACTTTATTTACAACAAGGGATTAGTTTTCAAGTTGGAGTATGTGTAAGAGATATTCAATTAAAAGCAGGACTGGCTCAATCGGTTATCTCTAATTATTTATTAACTATGCAACAAGCTGGATTATTACAATCCGAACGTATTGGAAAGTGGACTTATTATCGTAGGAATGAGAAAACCATACAAGAATTTCGAGAGTACGTTCAAAAAGAATTATAAATAGAAAGGAGGATTTCTTTTTTTTTCGCTACATATATCTATATATATAGATATATGTATAAATGTATATAAATTATGGTTTCACATTTATCAATTTTTGTAACAATATTCAACTAATTTTTATTAAATCAATTTAAGATTGGAGATTTTTATAAATGCGAAAAATAAATTCTTTACTTATTTTTATACTAGCAATAGGTGTATTTGGAATTATTACAACAGAAATGAGTATTGTCGGAGTATTACCACAAATAGCTCAAAAATTTGAGGTTTCAACCGCACAAGCAGGTTTGTTAGTAAGTATATTTGCTCTAGTTGTTGCTATCTCTGGGCCATTTTTAATATTACTTGTGTCTGGGATTAATCGTAAGCTACTTTTATTAACAACAATATTTATATTTGTTATTTCTAATATTTTTTATGCTTATACGACACATTTTGAAATTATGCTTATTTTTCGTATTATACCTGCGGCACTTCACCCTCTATTCTTTTCAATAGCTCTTGTAACTGCAGCTAATCTTGTTCCTCCAGAAAAAAGCAGTCAAGCAGTTACCAAGGTTTTCATGGGAATTACGGTTGGCTTTGCTTTAGGTGTACCATTAACTTCTTATCTTACAGAACAGTTTTCATTAGAAATTGCTTTCTTGTTTGGAGCGATTGTAAATGCTGTAGCCTTTATAGGAATATTAATTTTGCTACCTTCTATGCCTGTTAAAGAAAAAATGTCTTTTGGCAAGCAAGTCGGTATATTACGAAAAACAGAATTATGGTTAAATATAGGAGCTATTGTATTTATTTTTGCTGCTATGTTTTCGGTATACAGTTATTTTGCTGAATACCTTGCAAAAGTCACTCACATGAATGGCTCCTTGATTAGTATTATGTTGCTAATATTTGGTGTAATTATGATTTTAGGTAATTCTTTATTTGGATTTCTTTTACAAAGAAACATGTTGAAAACTGTAATATCTTTTCCGGTACTATATTTATTCGTTTACTTATTTGTTTATTATTTAGGTTCTTATTTCGTTCCAATGATTTTTATGGTATTCATTTGGGGAATCGTACATTCTGGCGGTTTAATCATTAGTCAGGCATGGTTAATAAGTGAAGCTAAAGAAGCCCCTGAATTTGGTAATAGCCTATTTGTTTCATTTTCAAATCTTGGAATAACTTTAGGAACATCTTTTGGCGGTTGGTTTATTTCTCAATTAGGAATTCATCAACTTATTTGGAGCGGCATTATTTTTTCACTACTTTCTTTTGTATTGATATTAATAAAAATAAAACTTTTCAACTCTAGTATTCTATCGCCATCAAATTAAAATAATTGGGAAACCCAGTACGGAGCGAATGTATTTTGTGCGAAAGCGAAGCGACAGCAACAATAATTTATCTGTGCGAAAGCGAAGCGACAGCAACAATAATTTAACTGTGCGAAAGCGAAGCGACAGCAACAATGATTTATCTGTGCGAAAGCGAAGCGACAGCAACAATAAGGCGGAGGAAGCGGCTCGACGTTCGCTCGTAGGACAGCGAGTAGCCTGTAGCGGAAATCATCGTCTTCCAATTAATAAAAATGGTTGATGTATTGTTTGTTCCACGAAAAACGAGAAACTTTAAACTTATAGCGTTTTATAGATTTATCTTCATTCAACAAATATTTTTTGTAGCGTAAGTGAAACGTCAGTTACAGAAGACTCCCATCTCTGAAGGTAGCGAAATGAATGCGGATGTGGTTCCTTTTCAGTGGGTGTCAAAAACCTACTGAATGAAGATAAAGCCTCCGAACGCAATTACGCCAAGGCGAAATTGATTCTGCATTTAATTAGTATTATTCTGAGTAATATGTCTTTTTTCACGTCTATAGTATAATAATCTTTTAAAGGAATGTTGTGGAATTGAACGGGGGCTTACACATGCTTGTAGATTTTAGAGTGAAAAATTGTTTAAGTTATAAAGATGAAACACTATTTTCAATGGTAGCGGGAAGCCGCATTCGAAAATTAAAGGACTCACATACTATTCAGCTGGACGCCTTTCGACTTGTAAAAAGTGCCTTTATTTTCGGACCAAATGGCAGTGGAAAATCAAATTTGTTTACAGCTATTAAAGTGTTGCGTACATTATTGTTTAATTTTGAAAACCTTAATAATGTTAAACAACTTCGCTTGCCCTACCAACCATTTAAGCTCGGGGGACAGCAAGAGCAGCCAACTGAATTTATGATTTCATTATTATTAGATGGGATTCTATATGATTATGAGGTACAGTATAATGCTACACAGGTGCTGTATGAGAGTCTCACGAAGACAACGAAGTCCACGAAGGAGCAGCTCTTTAGTAGACAGTGGGATGGGACAGAATATTCATATGAAACGGCTCAACACACTGCTCTTGAATTGACAAAATATACGAGGAATAATACCGCTTTTTTGTCTGTCTTAAATGTATTTAATGATCCGGATGCGACGAAAATATTTGATTGGTTTTTACATAAAATTCTGTTCTTAGATGAGGCAAATCGGTTATCAAGTCACCCTCTTATTCGTAAACTTGAAGAGGAGCCATTTAAGAGAGAGGTAATTAAGCTACTAAAAATTGCTGATTTTTCTATTCAGGATGTAACAGCTAGACGGGTTGAACGTAGAGAGAAAAATACTATAGGCTATGAATTTGACTCACCCGAAGTTATCCAAGAGGTTGATATTGATTTGCACTATTTATCGTTTGATGAAGCAGGTGCGCCAATTGGAACAGAGACGATTAATTGGACGATGGATTCTAAGGGAACTGTTCGAATGCTACATTTAGCGTGTGTTATGGTCGATGCATACAATAAAGGAAAGACTATTTTTATCGATGAATTTGATACAGCCTTTCATGTATCCATTTGCGAATTTTTAATGGCTATCATGAACAGCAAGAGAAATGTCTGCAATCAATTTGTTGTCACTAGCCATGAAATTGATTTACTAGACCAGCCACTCCGTTCTGATCAAATTTGGTTTGTCAATAAAAGCTTTAAAAATGAGTCAGAACTATACTCCTTATTTGATTTTGCGGATTTGCAGAAGAAGCGTGGAGATATTTCCTATGCAAAGCGTTATTTAAAAGGGGAGTTTGGTGCGACACCAGTTATTAATGAATATTTATCAGATCAATATTTAGGTGAAGTGGAGGTATCTGAGCAGTGAGAGTACGTCAACAAGGAAATCGAACACTGCGCAAAACCATTTTAATTTATTGTGAAGGTGAAACAGAGCGCATTTATTTTGAGCAAATGCGTATTTTAAAGCGCTCTAAGATGGTAAGTGTCAAAATAAAAAATGTTAAGCGTTCAGCAATTAAGCTAGCCCAGCATGCCTATCGAGATTCTAGCTATCAATATTTTGATGAGGTGTGGATTGTATTTGATAAGGATGATTTAACGGAAAGGCAATTAGAGGAAGTTAATGACTTTTGTGAGGAGAAAAACATTCACATCGCTTACACAAATGAAGCATTTGAACTATGGCTACTCTTGCATTTTGAGGAGGTCGATATTTCAGAAAAGTATCCTCGTGCTGTATTAAATGACAAAATGGAGCAGCACCTAGGTGTCTCTCGCTATTTTCGTCATAAGGCGGACGAATCAGTTATTGCACCCATCGCATTGCGTCATGAGGTTGCGATAAAAAATTGTTCAGATATGATGGCATTTCGGGAAACACAAAGTCGTGATAATCCATATTGCAATATACATGAAATGATAAAATACATATTTTAAAGTAGAAAGGCAGATTTTCTTCAAAATCTGCTTTTTATTGTTCTCAAGTAGTAAATTATCTGAATACAATTTTTTTTCATAAAATTAGGTTGTAATTTTGGACTAAGTATAATAAAATAACTTAAAACATATTAAACCTAGTAAAATTATAAGAATAAAACGAGGTGACAAGATTCAAATGACAGCACCGTTAATTTCCATCCAGCAGGTAAGTAAAAAATTTATCGAACAAGAAGTACTTAATCAAATTTCATTGGATATTCAAAAGGGTGAAATAATCGCCATTTTAGGTAAAAGTGGTTGTGGTAAAAGTACACTTTTAAATTTAGTTGGAGGCTTTGAACAACCAACAACAGGACAAGTCTTGCTAGATAATCATATCGTAACTAAGGCAAGTAAACGTTGCATTATGCTGATGCAAAATTATGGGTTACTTCCTTGGCGATCTGTCCAAAAAAATGTGGAATTGGCTTTAGAAGGGGAGGAATTGTCCAAGATAGAGCGTCAGCAGCGTGCCCAACACTATCTCAAGCTTGTAGGTTTAGAAGATCGTCTTTCGGCATTACCGAGTGAATTATCAGGAGGAATGCAGCAGCGTGTAGCAATTGCTCGTGCACTGGCGATACACCCTGAAGTAATTTTGATGGATGAACCATTTGCAGCGCTTGACACATTTACTCGTTATTATTTGCAGGATGAGCTTCTTGCCATTCAAAAGGAGGAGCGAACAACGATTTTATTGGTAACACATGATATTGATGAAGCAATTTATTTGGCAGATCGAATATTTATCATGAGTCCCAACCCTGGGCGTATACACCGTGAATTACATATACGAAGTACCAAGCCTAGAGATCGGGCAGATTCGGAATTCCAACATTTCCGAGAAGTTATTTTTAATGAATTCCATTTTACACAAACGCAGGACACGATTGAATACAACATTTAATACGGAGGAAAATTGATGAAGAAATATTTATCGTTGTTTTTGATATTGACTTTATTACTGATTTTATCAGCTTGTGGAAAAAGTGAAGAGAATAGCAGTTCAAACACTGTAGATGATAAAAAAATCATTAAAATTGGCTACCTGCCTATTACTCATGCGGCACCATTATATATGCAAACAGACAAAGAATACGAGGGCTATGCTATTGAATTGGTGAAATTTGGGTCTTGGCCAGAGCTAATGGATGCATTAAATACAGGAAAAATAGATGGAGCATCCGTGCTAATTCAGCTTGCAATGAAGGCAAAAGAACAAGGAATCGATTTAAAGGCTGTGGCACTAGGTCATCGCGACGGTAATGTAGTTGTAGTAGCACCAAATGTACAAAAGGTTGAAGATTTAAAGGGGAAAAGCTTTGCTATCCCAAATAAATACTCTACACATAATATTTTATTGTATCGAATGCTTCAGGACGCGGGGATAAATTATCAGGATGTGGATGTTGTGGAGCTTCCTCCAGCGGAAATGCCAGCTGCTTTAGCGGAAGGACGAATTGCAGGATATGTGGTTGCAGAGCCATTTGGTGCGATTTCTGTATCACTTGAAAAAGGAAAGGTATTATTCCAGTCTGAAGATATCTGGCCAAACTCTATTGACTGTGGATTAGTATTACGAAATGCATTTATTGAGAAACACAAAGATATTGCTAACCAATTTGTAAAGGATTATGCGGCTGCAGGTGAACTGATGAATACCAATGATGACCATGCTCATGAGGTAGTGGCGAAGTATATAAAAGTAGATAAAGAAGTGTTAGATTTATCGTTGAATTGGATCTCTTATAATAATTTAAAAATTGAAAAAGATGCCTATAAGATTTTAAGAGATTCACTAATAGAAATGGGCTTATCTGAAAATCCGCCGACATATGATGAATTTGTAGATTCTTCATTAATTGAAGAAAAGTAGGGTGATAGTTGAATGAAAAAAATAGGACCTATTTTACTTGGATTAATACTATTACTTTGTATCTGGCAACTAGTTACAGTAATTGGTGGACATGATGCCGCTTTATTTCCTCCACCATTAGATGTTTTGACAGCTTTATATGAAATCATCAAGGATGGCACTATTTTTGAGCATATACAAATTAGTCTATTTCGATTTTTTAGTGGTTATTTTTTAGCAGTGCTAGTAGCAGTTATTTTGGGACTTTTCCTAGGTAGGTGGACGAAGGTTTGGTCTGTTTTAGATCCAATTGTGCAAGTACTACGCCCTGTTTCACCAATTGCATGGTCACCATTTATTGTCTTGTGGTTTGGCATTGGGAATATGCCAGCTATTGTAATTATTTTTATTGCTGCGTTTTTTCCTGTACTACTATCTACCGTGTCAGCAGTGAAAAAAGTGGATAATGTTTATCTACGAGTTGCAGCAAATTTTGAAATGTCTCAGTTCCATTTATTAAAAAAAATAGTTTTTCCAGCTGCCTTTCCAATGATTGCAAATGGCTTGCACATGGCTTTAGGTAGTGCATGGATATTTCTCGTGGCGGGTGAAATGGTAGGTGCACAATCTGGTCTTGGATTTTTAATAGTGGATGCACGAAATTCACTTAGTTTGGATTTAGTCATGGCAGCTATTATTGTGATTGGTCTACTAGGCTTACTTTTAGACAAAGCCATCCGCTATTTTGAAAATTGGGTGACAAAAATCTGGGGAGGACAGGGAGCATAGGATAGCTGCATGAATTCTGCCGAGGTATGGCAGAATTCATGGCTATGTAGGAGCTAAAAGTGATTCAATTAGCTATTTTGCAATGGGGCGTATTTGAATGGTATCAATACGTTCACCCGTATTTTTTGCATAATAGCCAATCTCTACACGTTCTCCTGTCTTCGCATCAACAATTTCCTTGTAACACTGGTCTAAATGTTCACTACCCCATAAAATCATGGCGTTAAATATTGGCTCCAATGCCTTACCTGCATCTGTTAGTGAATAGGCATAGCGAGGTGGATGTGCTGAGTAAAGGGTTGATGCTACTAATCCAGCCTCCTCCAATGATTTTAAGCGTGCAGATAAGAGATTCGCTGAAAGCCCTGGCAAATTTAATTTAATATCATTAAAATTTGATTGCCCAATTAGAAGCTCGTGCAAAATGAGTAAAGTCCAGCGATCACCGATAATATTTAAAGTTTGTGCAATATTGCATGGTAAGTCATAACGTGTTTTCATTCAATTTCCCTCCATGCAGTAGTGTAGCACAAAATATAATTTTTAGTAAATTCAGTTGTTTTTATTAAGTAAGTATAATAAAATAACTCACATAACGAAAAAACTAACTATTCGGAGGTATTTACTATGAGTTTATATTTGGTAGAATCAACAGTAAATGAAATTACAAACAAAGAACAATTTTCAGCATTAGTGGAGCGCATTAGTCACTCACAAGATGTAACAGTGAT
>Ga0213824_1001135_pt1 | contig 16555 bp, 17 predicted proteins | sample MC6MC0906MG_FD_179892 | JGI IMG/M metagenome (GOLD analysis project Ga0213824, IMG submission 179892) | Enriched soil aggregate microbial communities from Iowa State University, Ames, United States - MC6-MC0906-MG | ecosystem: Environmental > Terrestrial > Soil > Unclassified | place: USA: Iowa...
GCGTGATCCTGTTCCAGTCGGCGTACATCGCCGAGGTGGTACGCGGCGGCCTGCAGGCCATCCCCAAAGGGCAATACGAAGCGGCCGCGGCCATGGGCCTGGGCTACTGGCGTTCGATGGGCCTGGTAATCCTGCCGCAGGCCCTGAAGCTGGTTATTCCTGGCATCGTCAACACGTTCATCGCCCTGTTCAAGGACACCAGCCTGGTGATCATCATCGGCCTGTTCGACCTGCTCAACAGCGTCAAGCAAGCCGCCGCCGACCCGGCCTGGCTGGGCATGGCCACCGAGGGCTACGTGTTCGCCGCCCTGGTGTTCTGGATCTTCTGTTTCGGTATGTCCCGCTACTCCATGCACCTGGAGCGCAAGCTGGACACTGGCCACAAGCGTTAGGAGTTTCGAAATGAGTGAAGCGATCAAGCAGCCTGCTGGCCTCGAAGGCATCATCCAGATGCAGGGCGTGAACAAATGGTACGGCCAGTTCCATGTACTCAAGGACATCAACCTGAACGTGCGTCAGGGCGAACGTATCGTGCTGTGCGGGCCGTCCGGCTCGGGCAAGTCCACCACCATCCGCTGCCTCAACCGCCTGGAAGAACACCAGCAGGGCCGCATCGTGGTCGATGGCGTGGAGCTGACCAACGACCTCAAGCAGATCGAGGCAATCCGCCGCGAGGTGGGCATGGTGTTCCAGCACTTCAACCTGTTCCCGCACCTGACCATCCTCGAAAACTGCACCCTGGCGCCGATGTGGGTACGCAAGATGCCGCGGCGCAAGGCCGAGGAAATCGCCATGCATTACCTGGAGCGGGTACGTATTCCGGAGCAGGCGCACAAGTTCCCCGGGCAGTTGTCCGGTGGCCAGCAGCAGCGCGTGGCGATTGCCCGGGCGCTGTGCATGAAGCCGAAGATCATGCTGTTCGACGAGCCGACTTCGGCGCTGGACCCGGAAATGGTCAAGGAAGTGCTCGACACCATGGTTGGCCTGGCCGAGGACGGCATGACCATGCTCTGCGTGACCCACGAGATGGGCTTTGCCCGCACCGTGGCGAACCGGGTGATCTTCATGGACAAGGGGGAGATCGTGGAGCAGGCGGCGCCGGATGATTTCTTCGACCGGCCGCGCAGTGACCGGACCAAACTCTTCCTCAGCCAGATCCTGCACTGATGCAACTGGGGCCGCTCTGCGGCCCATCGCCGGCAAGCCGGCTCCCACAGGTACGGCGCCGCTCTCAGGATATGCGCAGAACTTGTGAGAGCCGGCTTGCCGGCGATGGGCTGCAAAGCAGCCCTTCTGTTATTTCTCTTCTTTTGGGGCAGCTGCCGGAGCAGGCGGCGGCCGCAGCCCCACCTCGGCGATCAGCTTCAACTGCTGCCCATTGCGCATCACCTCGATGGTGATCTTCTCGTTGGGCTTGATCCGCGCCACCTGGTTCATCGACTTGCGCCCGTCACCGGCCGGTTCGCCGTTGATGCTTAGGATCACGTCGCCCAGTTGCAACCCGGCCTTCTGCGCCGGGCCGTCGCGGAAGATCCCCGCCACTACGATGCCCGGGCGCCCCTGCATGCCGAACGACTCGGCCAGCTCCTGGCTCAACGGCTGCACTTCGATACCCAGCCAGCCACGGATCACCTGGCCATGCTCGACGATCGACTTCATCACTTCCAGGGCCAGCTTGACCGGGATGGCGAAGCCGATGCCCTGCGAACCGCCGGATTTGGAAAAGATCGCCGTGTTGATGCCGACCAGGTTGCCGTTGGCATCGACCAGCGCGCCGCCGGAGTTGCCGGGGTTGATCGCAGCGTCGGTCTGGATGAAGTCTTCGTAATTGTTCAGGCCCAGCTGGTTGCGGCCGGTGGCGCTGATGATGCCCATGGTGACGGTCTGGCCGACGCCGAAGGGGTTGCCGATGGCCAGGGTGACGTCACCGATGTGAATGCTGTCGGAACGGCCAATGGTGATCGCCGGCAGGCTCTTGAGGTCGATCTTCAATACCGCAAGGTCGGTTTCGGGGTCGCTGCCGATCACCCGGGCCAGGGTTTCGCGGCCGTCCTTGAGCGCCACGACGATCTGGTCGGCGCCGCTGGTGACGTGGTTGTTGGTCAGCAGGTAGCCCTCGGGGCTCATGATCACTGCTGAGCCGAGGCTCGATTCCCAGCGCCGCTGTTTGGGCAGGTTGTCGCCAAAGAAGCGACGGAACTGCGGGTCTTCGAACAAGGGGTGGGCGCTCTTGTTCACCACTTTGGTGGTGTACAGGTTGACCACCGCTGGTGCGGCGAGGGTCACGGCATCGGCGTAGGACACCGGGCCCTGCATGATCTGGGTGGTTTGTGGCGCCTGTTGCAGGTTGACGTCCTGGCTCGGCAGGCCGACCCATTGCGGGAAGCGCTGGATGATCAGCATGGCAATCAGAATGCCGGTAAGCAGGGGCCAGCCAAAATAACGCAAAGCCTTGAACATGAACGAATCCTGGGAGTGGGCGAGAGCCATGATGGCGCGGCGGGGCGCAAACGCGCGCGATCATACACCGGTTTCCCCAACGCCGGCGACGGCCCATAATGGCGGCCATTATACGGGCGTTGTTCCCGTTGAACGTGCAGATTTCGAGGAGATTTTCCATGGCCGTCGCCCTCAATACCCTGGTCGAGGAAGCCGAGCGCTACCTGGGCAGTGCGAAAATCCAGGATTACTGCCCCAATGGCCTGCAGGTCGAAGGCCGGCCGCAGGTCAGCCGCATCGTCAGCGGCGTTACCGCCAGCCAAGCGTTGCTGGATGCGGCGGTCGAGGCCGAGGCCGACCTGATACTGGTGCACCACGGCTATTTCTGGAAGGGCGAGAACCCGTGCATCACCGGCATCAAGCAGCGCCGCTTGAAAACCCTGCTCAAGCACGACATTAGCCTGCTGGCGTTCCATCTGCCCCTGGACGTGCACCCGGAAGTCGGCAACAACGTGCAACTGGCGCGGCAGCTGGACATCACGGTTGAAGGGCCGCTTGACCCTGAAAACCCCAAGGTGGTGGGGCTGGTTGGCTCACTGGCCGAGCCCATGACCGCGCGGGATTTTGCCCGTCGCGTGCAGGAAGTCATGGGGCGCGAGCCGCTGCTGGTCGAAGGCGACGCGATGATCCGCCGGGTCGGCTGGTGCACCGGCGGCGGGCAGGGCTACATCGACACCGCGATTGCGGCCGGTGTGGACCTGTTCATCAGTGGTGAGGCGTCCGAGCAGACCTACCACAGCGCCCGCGAAAACGGTGTCAGTTTCATTGCGGCCGGGCACCATGCCACCGAGCGTTATGGTGTGCAGGCGCTGGGGGATTACCTGGCCCGGCGCTTTGCCGTGGAGCACCTGTTCATCGATTGCCCGAACCCTATTTGAGGCCTGGTCCGGCCTCATCGCCGGCAAGCCGCCTCCCACAGGGATACTGCAGGGTTCAAGGTGTGTGGTGAGCCTATGGGAGCCGGGGGTTGAGCTGCAGGGCGGTGCATTGATAGCCAAACCCTCAGTCATATCGTTAGACCTTTTCGATCTAGCCCGGCGCCTAAATAGAATCAGCCGCTGTGATAAAGTGGCTCGCTCGAACACGGCCCGAAGGCCGTCCATAAGATCGTTTTTCGTGAGTAGCCATGGTCGACAAACTGACGCACTTGAAACAGCTGGAGGCGGAGAGCATCCACATCATCCGCGAGGTGGCCGCCGAGTTCGACAACCCGGTGATGCTGTACTCGATCGGCAAGGATTCCGCCGTGATGCTGCACCTGGCGCGCAAGGCCTTCTTCCCGGGCAAGCTGCCGTTCCCGGTGATGCACGTCGACACCCAGTGGAAATTCCAGGAGATGTACAGCTTCCGCGACAAGATGGTCGAGGAAATGGGCCTGGAGCTGATCACCCACGTCAACCCAGAGGGTGTGGCGCAGGGCATCAACCCGTTCACCCATGGCAGCTCCAAGCACACCGACATCATGAAGACCCAGGGCCTCAAGCAGGCACTGGACAAGCATGGTTTCGACGCCGCCTTCGGCGGAGCCCGCCGCGACGAAGAGAAGTCGCGGGCCAAGGAGCGTGTCTACTCGTTCCGTGACAGCAAGCACCGCTGGGACCCAAAAAATCAGCGCCCCGAGCTGTGGAACGTATACAACGGCAAGGTCAACAAAGGCGAGTCGATCCGCGTCTTCCCGCTGTCGAACTGGACCGAGCTGGACATCTGGCAGTACATCTACCTCGAAGGCATCCCGATCGTGCCGCTGTACTTCGCCGCCGAGCGTGAAGTGATCGAGAAGAACGGCACCCTGATCATGATCGACGACGAGCGCATTCTCGAGCACCTCTCCGAGGAAGAGAAAGCCCGCATCGTCAAGAAGAAGGTGCGTTTCCGTACCCTCGGTTGCTACCCGTTGACGGGCGCTGTCGAGTCGGAAGCCGAAACGCTGACCGACATCATTCAGGAAATGCTCCTGACGCGCACTTCCGAGCGCCAGGGCCGGGTCATCGACCACGATGGCGCCGGTTCCATGGAAGACAAAAAACGTCAGGGCTACTTCTAATTTTCAGGGTTACTCCATGTCGCACCAATCCGATTTGATCAGCGAAGACATCCTCGCTTATCTGGCTCAGCACGAGCGCAAAGAACTGCTGCGTTTCCTCACCTGCGGCAACGTGGATGACGGCAAGAGCACCCTGATCGGGCGCCTGCTGCACGATTCGAAGATGATCTACGAGGACCACCTCGAAGCCATCACCCGTGATTCGAAGAAGTCCGGCACCACCGGCGAAGAAGTCGACCTGGCGCTGCTGGTCGACGGCCTGCAGGCCGAGCGTGAGCAGGGCATCACCATCGATGTCGCCTACCGCTACTTCTCCACTGCCAAGCGCAAGTTCATCATTGCCGACACCCCGGGCCACGAGCAGTACACCCGCAACATGGCCACTGGTGCATCCACCTGTGACCTGGCGATCATCCTGGTCGATGCCCGCTATGGCGTGCAAACCCAGACCCGTCGCCACAGCTACATTGCCTCGTTGCTGGGCATCAAGCACATCGTCGTCGCGGTCAACAAGATGGACCTCAAAGGCTTCGATGAAGGCGTCTTCGAGGCAATCAAGGCTGACTACCTGAAGTTTGCCGAGGCCATCAACCTGACCCCGAGCAGCCTGCACTTCGTGCCGATGTCAGCGCTCAAGGGCGACAACGTGGTCAACCGCAGCGAGCGTTCGCCGTGGTACACCGGCCCTGCGCTGATGGAAATCCTCGAAACCGTGGAAGTGGCTGCCGACCGCAACTTCACCGACCTGCGCTTCCCGGTGCAGTACGTCAACCGCCCGAACCTGAACTTCCGCGGCTTTGCCGGCACACTCGCCAGCGGCGTGGTGCACAAGGGTGACGAAATCGTCGTACTGCCTTCGGGCAAGAGCAGCCGGGTCAAATCGATCGTCACCTACGAAGGTGAACTGGAAAACGCCGGCCCAGGCCAGGCCGTGACCCTGACCATGGAAGACGAGATCGACATCTCCCGTGGCGACCTGCTGGTACATGCCGACAACGTGCCGCCGGTGACCGATCAGTTCGACGCCATGCTGGTGTGGATGGCCGAAGAGCCGATGCTCCCAGGCAAGAAATACGACATCAAGCGCGCCACCAGCTATGTGCCGGGCTCGATCGCAAGCATTACCCACAAGGTCGATGTGAACACGCTCGAGAAGGACGCAGCCAGCGCGCTGCAACTGAACGAGATCGGTCGCGTCAAGGTGTCGCTTGACAGCGCCATCGCCCTGGACGGCTACGACAGCAACCGCACCACCGGTGCGTTCATCGTCATCGACCGCCTGACCAACGGCACCGTCGGCGCCGGCATGATCATCGCCCCGCCAGTGCTGCCACACGGCAGCACCGGTCAGCATGGCAAGCTGGCCCACGTTTCCACCGAAGAGCGTGCGCTGCGCTTCGGCCAGCAGCCGGCCACCGTGCTGTTCAGCGGCCTGTCCGGCGCTGGCAAGAGCACCCTGGCCTACGCCGTCGAGCGCAAGCTGTTCGACATGGGCCGTGCGGTGTACGTGCTCGATGGCCAGAACCTGCGCCACGACCTGAACAAGGGCCTGCCACAAGACCGCGCTGGCCGCACCGAGAACTGGCGCCGCGCTGCCCATGTGGCGCGCCAGTTCAACGAAGCCGGCCTGCTGACCCTGGCCGCGTTCGTGGCCCCGGATGCCGAAGGCCGCGAACAGGCCAAGGCACTGATTGGCAAGGAGCGCCTGCTGACCGTTTACGTCCAGGCCTCGCCACTGGCCTGCCGTGAGCGCGACCCGCAGGGCCTGTACGCTGCCGGTGGCGACAACATCCCGGGTGAAAGCTTCCCGTTCGATGTGCCACTGGATGCTGACCTGGTGATCGATACCCAGAACACCAGTGTCGACGAAGGCGTCAAGTTGGTGCTGGATGTGCTGCGTCAGCGTGGCGCGATCTAAGTACTGGCTGCCATGCAAAACCCCGCTTCGGCGGGGTTTTTTGTTTATGAAGCGTGCATGGCTCGAAACTCGTGGCGGGTTGACAGTTGAACAGATTGACAAGTTGACAGTGTCGTTAGCTCGGTCTAGCCTGTGCCTTGAGGGTCTATTCAGCCCCTGAGGAGGTACCATGACGACTGCTGCGCACAAAGAAATCCCCCCCGCAATCGCTCACCTCGAGGCAGCCAAAGCGGCATTGCGTGAGCGATTTGAAGAGCATCTTGCCCGCGCATCGGCAGCGGTAGTGCTTAAAGCCGTGGCCCTTGCCGACGAAAAAGCGTTTGCCGCACTGGCGAAGGTAGACGTGGACTCGAAGCGAAGTGTCGCAACGCGCAATCAGGAAGCGGCGGCCAGGATGAAAGCGCGCGCCTTTGAGCGTGTAGCCAGCCGTTGCGAGTTACTGGACCCCAAAGCCGCGCACGAGATATTGGGTATTACCAAACAAGCACTGAGCCAGAAGACCAAGGCTGGCTACCTGCTGGCTTACACCAACATCGGTAACCGCAGAAAATACTACCCAGCGTTTCAGTTTGCCGATAACAAGCCAAGGGCGGTTGTTGCGACTCTGATCAAGGCGCTCGATGTCGACCCTGCTGATACCGAGGCCATGAATTTTCTGGTTCAGCACCTGGTCGGCAAAATGGATTATTCCGAGCCTGGGGAGCCGAGCAATGAAGTGCCACGTTTCGAGTTGCTGGACGACAGCGATGCCTTGGCAATCATCAAGCGGGACTACGTAAATGCCATGGAGGCGGGGCAGTGAATCGCGGACCTTATCGAAGGTCGAGTGCTGGAGCCGTTACTCCAGGGCAACACCCAGGCTGTCCAGAAATTCGATGGCAGTTTGACCATTCGAGAGTACCGCCTCTACTACAAGCCGATGGCTCATCGCTAGAACTTGGAGTGTGCGGCCTTCGAACAAAACAACATTGCAGCCATTCATCGAGCCGGTTACGGTGTACACCGCTGACTGGTAAAGCAGCCCGTCAATCTCACTTAGCTGCATGCACGCCTGGCTGAATCTCTGCGTCAGGGCGTATCCCTGCCTGCCTTGCCCCTTGGCCTGTACGATATCTCGCAATTTGTGATGAGTGGCCCTGTTCGCCAAGGCGGCAACGTCTACGACATTCAGATCGCGAGCAGCCTTCAGCCGGTGCAGCGACGTCTGCTCCAGTTGGGAAGGCGTACCGGCTGATCATCAACGCCCTGGCCAGGCTGAAAAGACTCCGCCAACGCAACTTCTTCAGTGAAACCCAAGTAATAAACGCCGACCCGTTTGGCAGTGTCAGCGTAGCGGGTATCGGAATTGGCGCGGTAGTGGACAGGGTTGGCGTCGTAGCGGGAAGGTTGAACGCGGTGCAAGATTGTACCTAACCGTATTTGTCGCACCAGTTCCGGATAGTTGTTCAGTGCTTGCTGTACCTTTCTTTTAATGTCGTTCTCATACCGCTGTACCTCACTGCTCATGACCGCTCTCCGATCTGACCGCGCTGTTGACCAAGCCGCTATTCAACAGCCTTGGTCCAGCTGGCTTTCTTGCCCTCAATCGATTTGAAATGCTGATCGTAGTCGCTTTGCCTCTCGCACCCTTGTTTATAGGGGTCCATGTCGCAAGCGAACTTCAGGTCCTGCTTATCAGGTAAAAGCAGGGGTCTCCCATGCATACATCCTGACAAAATCGGGATCAACAAGAGTGCAGTTTTTCTCATTTCGTATCCTTGAACAAGGCAAGTCCCTGCGATTTTCGCCAAGCCACCACCTGTGCGATCACCTGCTCGGCGCAGCATTCGTGTGCGGTTTCGGTGTAGTAGATGAGGTCCGAGCCGTCGGGGTGGCCTGCTGCGGCGATGAAGTGCTCCAGCAGGCGATCTTGCCAAGCTGAAGTGCCGGCAGCCTGCAGCAATTCTTCCACCACGGACTCGAACTCGGCATAGGTGTATTCCGCGAGGTTTTGTTTTTGGCTGATCACCACGCCACCTCCGAAGAGAGCGCGTACTGCATGACGCTCATGATGCGCAGGTTGTCGGCGTCATACCTCAGACCGCCGAATTCGGGTGGGGTGAGATGGCAGATCTGGTAAGAACGCAGGCCTTTTGCGGTATCACGGAAGGGCGCGCGGGGAGGCCAGCCCCGTTTGATGCGGTTGAGCTGGGAGGGGATGAATTGGTGGGAGTAGATGGGGTCTTCGGCGATTGCCAGCCAGAAGGCTTGGGAGAAATCGTCGAAGTCGTGGAAAATTCGTTCTGCCAGCTTTTTTGCGATGTGATCTGGGAGGTGAGCGGCCATGTCAGTGTTTCTCTCTTGAAGAGCTGCTGAAATCATGGGCGTCCTGGTTAGGGATGTGAATATTCATGATGCTGTAATGCGCGTGAGTTTTTTTCTCAATGACTGTAGGAATATTCTTAGCTGGGTGGCCCGCCCAAACGGTGTGTGCGCTCAGGCTTCTTTGAATCAAGGTTTGCTGTTAGCTGCACGCCATTTTCGACAATGCTCAGCTGCTGGATGATCTCTACCAGGCTTCAGGCGCGGCCTGGCAACCGGTAGGCGTGTTCCCACCGGTTTAAATGATCTGATTCAGATATGCGTTTCCGACACGGGAATCACGCGTTTTTCCTTAACCGCCTTGTAGGAAAAACTCGAATAAATCTCCTTCACCCCCGGCAACCGCTGCAGCACTTCCCGGGTAAATTCGCCAAACGACTCCAGGTCCCGCGCCAGGATTTCCAGCAAGAAGTCATAGCGCCCGGAGATGTTGTGGCAGGCCACGATCTCGGGAATTTCCATCAGCCGCTTTTCGAACGCCAAGGCCATGTCCTTGGTGTGGGAATCCATCATGATGCTGACGAAGGCGGTGACGCCGAACCCCAGTGACTTGGGCGAAAGAACCGCCTGGTAGCCAGTGATGTAGCCGTTGTCCTCCAGCAGTTTGACCCGCCGCCAGCAGGGCGAGGTGGTCAATGCTACCTGGTCGGCAAGTTCGGAGACGGTGAGGCGGGCGTTGTCCTGCAGGGCGGCGAGCAGGGCGCGGTCGGTGCGGTCGAGGCTTGCAGGCATGGTTTGCCCTCCTGGTGTGCTTTTTGTTGTTTTTATTCCAATTAACCCGAAAGTGTGTGGGCAACTTTGGAAAAATTCGGGCAGCTCGGTGGCATAAGCTTATAGCAAACCACCAGAGGCTGTTGCCATGCGCGACTCCCATAACAACAACGGTTTCTCCACACGTGCCATTCATCACGGCTACGACCCGCTTTCCCACGGCGGTGCCTTGGTGCCGCCGGTGTATCAGACGGCTACTTATGCCTTCCCTACCGTCGAATACGGTGCGGCGTGCTTTGCCGGGGAGGAGGGCGGGCACGTCTACAGTCGCATTTCCAACCCGACGTTGGCGTTGCTGGAACAGCGCATGGCATCACTGGAAGGGGGCGAGGCGGGGCTGGCATTGGCGTCGGGGATGGGGGCCATCACTTCGACAATGTGGACGCTGCTACGGCCGGGCGACGAGCTGATCGTTGGGCGTACGTTGTATGGCTGCACGTTTGCTTTCCTGCACCATGGCATCGGCGAGTTCGGGGTCAAGATCCATCATGTGGACCTTAACGACATCAAGGCGCTGAAGGCAGCGATCACTCGCAAGACACGGATGATCTACTTCGAAACCCCGGCCAACCCCAACATGCAACTGGTCGATATCGCAGCGGTGGCCGACGCAGCGCGTGGGCATGACGTGCATATCGTGGTCGACAACACATATTGCACCCCTTATTTGCAGCGGCCTCTGGAAATAGGTGCCGACTTGGCGGTGCATTCCGCGACAAAATACCTGAGCGGCCACGGGGATATCACGGCGGGCCTGGTGGTCGGGCGCAAGGCGCTGATTGACCGGATTCGTCTGGAAGGGCTGAAGGATATGACCGGCGCGGTGCTGTCGCCGCAGGACGCTTCGCTGTTGATGCGGGGCATCAAGACCTTGGCCCTGCGCATGGACCGCCATTGCGCCAATGCGCAGCAGGTGGCGGAGTTTCTGGAGAGCCAACCGCAGGTCGAGCTTATCCACTACCCAGGGCTGCCATCGTTTGCACAGCATGCGCTGGCCCAGCGGCAGATGCGCTTGCCAGGTGGAATGATTGCGTTCGAGCTCAAAGGCGGGATCGAAGCGGGGCGGCGCTTCATGAACGCCTTGCAGCTGTTTGCGCGCGCGGTGAGTTTGGGCGATGCCGAGTCGCTGGCCCAGCACCCGGCGAGCATGACGCATTCGAGCTATACGCCGCAGGAGCGTGCGCACCATGGCATTTCGGAGGGGTTGGTGCGGTTGTCGGTGGGGTTGGAGGATGTCGAGGACCTGATCGCGGATGTGGAGCAGGCGTTGGGGTCTTGCAGATAGGTGGCCTGGTCTGGCCCTATCGCCGGCAAGCCGGCTCCTAGAGGTACAGCGGGGGCCTCAAGGGCACTGGTCTTTCTCTGGGAGCGGGCTTGCCGGCGAAGAGGCGGTAAAACCAGCTCAAGAAAAAGGCCTCTCGCGAGGCCTTGTTTCATTTCAGCGCATCAGCGCTTGAGCCCGTAGCTCTCATCGAGCATGCCCGGCGAGTTTGGCGTTTTTGGCGCGTAGTCTCGAGGCACTTCGGCGGTGTCGCGCGGCGGCGTCAGGCGGTCACGTGGGCCTTGGGCCGCTTCGGAGTGCAGGGCAGCCAGCAGGCGCTGGCGGGTGACGTCGTCGAGGGCCAGGGTGTTGGCGCCTTCGGCCAGGTGATCCTGCACGTCCTGGTAGCTTTGGGTCAGTTTCTTGACCAGCATGGCGGTGCTGTTGAAGTGGGTGACCACTTCGTTCTGGTAGCTGTCGAAGCGCTTCTGGATGTCATCCAGTTGGCGCTGGGTGTTGCTGGGCGCCGCATTGGGCAGCAGGCGGGCCACGATGAAACCGACCGCCACACCGATGACCAGGGCCAGGGTTGGCAACAACCAAACAAGGAGCGAGAGTTCCACGAGTCCTTCCTCTATAAACGGCTTTGCTTTACGTTAACGGCTCAGACCTGCGCTGTATACCGCGAGCGATCGCAAATCAGAACAGAATTCCTCACCTAGACGAATCGACCCCCTTCGAGGTCACGGAGTTAGTGCCTTGCTTGTCCGCGAAACCCCCTTGTTCATCGACGGCCCTGTCGGCCAGCTGGAAGCCTTGTACCTGGACGTGGCCGACGCCCGCGGCGCGGTGCTGATCTGCCACCCCAACCCGGTCCAGGGCGGCACCATGCTCAACAAGGTGGTCTCGACGCTGCAGCGCACGGCGCGTGATGCCGGTTACGTGACCCTGCGCTTCAACTACCGCGGCGTGGGCCAGAGCGCCGGCAGCCATGACATGGGCGCTGGCGAGGTGGCTGATGCCGAGGCCGCCGCCGCCTGGTTGCGTGAAAAACATCCGCAGTTGCCGCTGGTGCTGATGGGTTTCTCGTTCGGTGGTTTCGTCGCTACCAGCCTGGCGGGCCGGCTGGAAAGCGCCGATGTCTCGCTGCAACAGCTGTTCATGATTGCCCCGGCAGTGATGCGCCTGACCGCAGAGTTCCCGCTGCCCCAGCGTTGCCCGATCACCGTGGTGCAGCCCGATGCCGACGAAGTCGTCGCGCCGCAGTTGGTTTACGAATGGTCCGACAGCCTGTCGCGCCCCCATGAGCTGCTGAAAGTGGCAGAATGCGGACACTTCTTCCATGGCAAGCTGACCGATCTGAAGGATCTGCTGCTGCCGCGCCTTTCGAATTGAGCCAAGCCTGAATAAGCGAACACCCATGACCACGCGCATTCTCACCGGTATCACCACCACCGGCACCCCGCACCTGGGCAACTACGCCGGCGCCATCCGCCCGGCCATCGTCGCCAGCCAGCAGCCGGGTGCCGATTCGTTCTACTTCCTGGCCGACTACCACGCCCTGATCAAGTGCGACGACCCGCTGCGCATCCAGCGTTCGCGCCTTGAAATCGCCGCCACCTGGCTGGCCGGCGGCCTCGACCCGGACAAGGTGACGTTCTACCGCCAGTCCGACATTCCCGAGATCCCAGAGCTGACCTGGCTGCTGACCTGCGTTGCGGCCAAGGGCCTGCTCAACCGCGCGCACGCCTACAAGGCTTCGGTGGACAAGAACCTCGAGGCCGGCGAAGACCCGGATGCCGGCGTGACCATGGGCCTGTACAGCTACCCGGTGCTGATGGCTGCGGACATCCTGATGTTCAACGCTCACAAGGTGCCGGTCGGTCGCGACCAGATCCAGCACGTGGAAATGGCCCGAGATATCGGCCAGCGCTTCAACCACCTGTTTGGCCAGGGCAAAGACTTCTTCGCCCTGCCTGAGGCGGTGATCGAGGAAAGCGTGGCGACCTTGCCGGGCCTGGACGGTCGCAAGATGTCCAAGAGCTACGACAACACCATCCCGCTGTTCACCAGCGCCAAGGACATGAAGGACGCCATCTCGCGCATCGTCACCGATTCGCGTGCGCCCGGCGAAGCCAAGGACCCGGACAACTCGCACCTGTTCACCCTGTTCCAGGCCTTCTCGTCGCCGGCGCAATGTGCCGAGTTCCGCGAAGAACTGTTGCAGGGCCTGGGCTGGGGTGATGCCAAGCAGCGGCTGTTCCAGTTGCTCGACGGCCAGTTGGCCGAGAAGCGCGAGCACTATCACCAGCTGATTTCGCGCCCAGCGGACCTGGAAGACATCCTTCTGGCTGGCGCCACCAAGGCGCGCAAGATCGCCACGCCGTTCCTCGAGCAACTGCGCGAGGCCGTAGGCCTGCGCTCATTCCGCAGCAGCGTGCAGGCCACTACCGAAGTGAAGAAAAAAGCCGCCAAGAGCGCGCGTTTCGTCAGCTTCCGTGATGAGGACGGCAGCTTCCGCTTCCGCCTGCTGGCCGCCGATGGCGAGCAATTGTTGCTGTCGCGCAGCTTCGCCGACGGTAAGAGCGCGGGAGCCGTGAGCAAGCAACTGCAGCAGGGCGACGAAGCCGACGTGCGTGTCGAAGGCCTGGGCTTCAGCCTGTGGCTGGGTGGTGAGCAGGTTGCCGACGGGCCGCAGTTCGACAGCGCCGAAGCCCGTGACACGGCCGTCGAACGCTTGCGTGAAGCGCTCCAGCCTTCGTAAGAGCGGATTGATCCGCGAAGCAGGCGCCGCAGTGCATGGCACGGGCTTCGCCCGTGTTCGCGGCTGAAGCCGCTCCTACAGGGATTGCATGCGGACTGAGACAGTTTTTGTAGGAGCGGATTTATCCGCGAAGCATCCGCCGCGGTGCATGGCACGGGCTTCGCCCGTGTTCGCGGCTGAAGCCGCTCCTACAGGGATTGCATGCGGACTGAGACAGTTTGACGCAAGTCTGATTGCCATTAAGCGGGCCGGTCGCTACAGTGACGGCCCGTTTTTTGTTGCCTCGCTAACGAAATCATGACGCCCCTAGAACGATATCAAGCAGATCTGAAACGTCCCGACTTCTTCCATGATGCGGCGCAGGAAACTGCGGTGCGTCACCTCCAGCGTCTGTACGACGACCTGGTGGCGGCGCAGAACAACAAGCCCGGCGTGTTCGGCAAGTTGTTCGGCAAAAAGGAGCAGACGCCGGTCAAGGGCCTGTACTTCTGGGGCGGGGTAGGCCGAGGCAAGACCTATCTGGTCGATACCTTCTTCGAGGCGCTGCCGTTCAAGCAGAAGATGCGTACGCACTTCCATCGCTTCATGAAGCGCGTGCACGAGGAAATGAAAACCCTCAAGGGTGAGAAAAACCCGCTGACCATCATTGCCAAGCGCTTCAGTGAAGAAGCCCGGGTGATCTGCTTCGACGAATTCTTCGTTTCCGACATCACCGATGCCATGATTCTCGGCACCCTGATGGAAGAGCTGTTCAAGAATGGCGTATCGCTGGTGGCGACTTCCAACATCGTCCCGGACGGCCTGTACAAGGACGGCCTGCAACGTGCGCGCTTCTTGCCGGCCATCGCCATGATCAAGCAATACACCGACGTGGTGAACGTCGACAGCGGCGTCGACTACCGCCTGCGTCACCTGGAGCAGGCCGAGCTGTTCCACTACCCGTTGAACGAAGCGGCCGAGCAGAGCATGCGGGCAAGCTTCAAGGCGCTGACGCCGGAGTGCACCCAGGCTGTCGACAATGACGTACTGATGATCGAAAACCGCCCGATCCACGCCCTGCGTACCTGTGACGACGTCGCCTGGTTCGACTTCCGCGCCCTGTGTGACGGGCCGCGCAGCCAGAACGACTACATCGAACTGGGCAAGATCTTCCATGCCGTGCTGCTGAGCAACGTCGAGCAGATGAGTGTCGCCACCGACGACATCGCCCGGCGCTTCATCAACATGGTGGACGAGTTCTACGACCGCAACGTCAAGCTGATCATTTCGGCTGAGGTGGAGCTCAAAGACCTGTACACCGGTGGGCGGCTGGCGTTCGAGTTCCAGCGTACCCTGAGCCGGTTGCTGGAAATGCAGTCGCACGAATTCCTGTCGCGCGCGCACAAGCCGTAATCATTACAGTTGTGGGAGCAACTGTCTTGCTCAACCTTGCGTGATCGATGTGTGAGCGGGCAAGCCCGCTCACACAGCGGCCCCAGCCATTTCAGGCCTCTTGCATGAACTGCTGCCGATACTGGTTCGGCGACAACTCCGTATGCTGGCGGAACAGCCGCGCGAAGAAGCTCGCATCGTCGTAGCCGACCTCATAACTGATGGTCTTGATGCTCTTGCGCGTACTGGACAGCAACCCTTTGGCCGTTTCGATCCGTAGCCGCTGCAGGTAATGCAATGGCTTGTCGCCGGTCGCGCCCTGGAAACGACGCATGAAGTTGCGGATGCTCATGCCATGGTTGCGGGCGACGTCCTCGAAGCGGAACTTGTCGGCGAAGTGTTCCTCCAGCCAATGCTGGATCTGCAGGATGATCAGGTCCTGGTGCAGCTTCTGGCCACCAAAGCCCATGCGGCCAGGGGTGTAGTTGCGTTGCACCTCATAGAGAATGTCGCGGGCCACGGCACGGGCGACGTTGGCGCCGCAGAAACGCTCGATCAGGTAGATGTACAGGTCGCAGGCCGAAGTGGTGCCGCCAGCGCAGTAGAGGTTGTCGGCATCGGTCAGGTGCTTGTCCTGGTTCAGCCGGATCTTCGGGAAGCGTTCGGCGAAACTGGCGAAAAAGCGCCAGTAGGTAGTCGCCTCCTTGCCGTCGAGCAGGCCTGACTCAGCCAGCCAGAACACCCCGCTGGCCTCGGCGCAGAGCACGGCACCCCGCGCATGCTGCGCGCGCAGCCATGGCAGCACCTGTGGGTACTGCTGCAACAGGTTGTCGAAGTCTTCCCAGAAGGCAGGGAGGATGATCACATCGGCATCGTCCAGGCCGCCATCGACCGGCAGCTGCACATTGCTGAAACTGTCCACGGGCTGGCCGTCCGGGCTCACCAGGCTGATCTCGAACATGGGCTGCAAGCCCAGGCCCAGCTGCTTGCTGTAACGCAGGCTGGCGAGGTGGAAGAAATCCTTGGCCTGCATCAAGGTCGAAGCGAACACCTTGTCAATGGCCAGGATGCTGACGCGCCGCAACGACGCGGAGGGTTGGGTAAACATCATTGTCATTGTTCTTATAGGGTAGAGTGGTCAATCACCGGCTGGATCGTCTTATTTTTTGGCGATTGTGTCTACCCCGCAGAATGTAGCAGCGGCCTTGTGTCGAGAAAGGGCCGCAACGCGGCCCCCTCCCGGCTACGGCGCAGGGTTCGGCTGGTCCTGATGGATCGCTTCGATAGCCGCCAACAGCTCGTCACTCAGGTTGAGCTCCACGCTCTTGAGGTTGCTCTCCAGCTGCACCAGGTCGGTGGCACCAATGATGTTGCTGGTCACGAACGGCTGGCGTGTCACGAACGCCAGGGCCATCTGTGCCGGATCCAGGCCATGGTCTCGGGCCAGTTGCACATAGCGGCTGCAGGCCGCCACGGTTTGCGGGTTGGAGTAGCGGGCGAAGCGGCTGAACAGGGTGAGGCGGCCTTTTTCCGGGCGCGCGCCGTTCTCGTATTTGCCCGAGAGCA
>Ga0213824_1001136_pt1 | contig 16547 bp, 12 predicted proteins | sample MC6MC0906MG_FD_179892 | JGI IMG/M metagenome (GOLD analysis project Ga0213824, IMG submission 179892) | Enriched soil aggregate microbial communities from Iowa State University, Ames, United States - MC6-MC0906-MG | ecosystem: Environmental > Terrestrial > Soil > Unclassified | place: USA: Iowa...
ACTTCCAGCAGGTAGGCGGTATCGAGTGCTACCCGGTCACCGGTGAAATCACCTACGGCCTGGAGCGCCTGGCCATGTACATCCAGGGCGTCGATTCGGTGTACGACCTGGTGTGGGCCGACGGCCCGTTCGGCAAGGTCACCTACGGCGACGTGTTCCACCAGAACGAGGTGGAACAGTCGACCTACAACTTCGAACACGCCAACGTCGACAAGCTGTTCGAACTGTTCGACTTCTACGAAAGCGAAGCCAACCGCCTGATCAAGCTGGATCTGCCGTTGCCGACCTACGAAATGGTCCTGAAGGCCTCGCACACCTTCAACCTGCTGGACGCCCGCCGCGCCATCTCGGTGACCGAGCGCCAGCGTTACATCCTGCGTGTACGTACCCTGGCCCGGGACGTGGCGCAAAGCTATCTGCAAGCCCGCGCACGCCTGGGCTTCCCGATGGCCACCCCTGAACTGCGTGACGAAGTGTTGGCTAAGCTGGAGGCTGCACAATGAGTGCTCAAGATTTCCTGGTAGAACTGGGCACCGAAGAGCTGCCACCCAAAGCCCTGGCCACCCTCGGCGACGCCTTCCTGGCCGGTATCGAGAAAGGCCTGCAGGCCGCTGGCCTGAACTACACCGGCAAGCAGGTCTATGCCGCGCCGCGTCGCCTGGCCGTGCTGATCCGCCAGCTGGACGTGCAGCAGCCTGACCGCAGCATCAATATCGACGGGCCGCCCTTGCAGGCTGCCTTCAAAGACGGCGAGCCGACCCAGGCTGCCTTGGGCTTCGCCAAGAAGTGCGGTGTGGAGCTGTCGGAAATCGACCAGAGCGGCGCCAAGCTGCGCTTCTCCCAGCACATCCCGGGCAAGGCGACCGCCAGCCTGCTGCCGACCATCGTCGAAGACTCGCTCAACGACCTGCCGATCCCCAAGCGCATGCGCTGGGCGGCCAGCCGTGAAGAGTTCGTGCGCCCAACCCAGTGGCTGGTGATGCTGCTGGGCGACCAGGTCGTCGACTGCACCATCCTGTCGCAGCAGGCCGGCCGTGAATCCCGTGGCCACCGTTTCCACCACCCGGAAAACGTCGTCATCACCACCCCGGCCAACTACGCCGAAGACCTGCGCAAAGCCTACGTGCTGGCCGACTTCGCCGAGCGCCGCGAGCTGATTGCCAAACGCACCGCGGAACTGGCCATGCAGCAGGAAGGCACCGCCATCGTGCCGCCAGCGCTGCTGGACGAAGTGACTGCCCTGGTGGAATGGCCGGTGCCGCTGGTGTGCTCGTTCGAGGAGCGTTTCCTCGAAGTGCCGCAAGAAGCCCTGATTACCACCATGCAGGACAACCAGAAGTACTTCTGCCTGCTGGACAGCGAAGGCAAGTTGCTGCCGCGCTTCATCACCGTGGCCAACGTCGAAAGCCGTGACCCCAAGCAGATCGTCGAGGGTAACGAGAAGGTCGTGCGCCCGCGCCTGACTGACGCCGAGTTCTTCTTCAAGCAGGACAAGAAGCAGCCGCTGGCAACCTTCAACGAGCGCCTCAAGAACGTGGTGTTCCAGGCGCAACTGGGTACTGTCTACGACAAGGCCGAACGCGTTTCCAAGCTGGCCGCGTTCATCGCCCCGCTGATCGGCGGCGACGCCCAGCGCGCCGGCCGTGCCGGCCTGCTGTCGAAGTGTGACCTGGCCACCGAAATGGTCGGCGAGTTCCCTGAAATGCAGGGTGTTGCCGGTTACTACTACGCGCTGAACGACGGTGAGCCGGAAGACGTCGCCCTGGCCCTGAACGAGCAGTACATGCCGCGCGGTGCTGGCGCTGAGCTGCCGCAGACCCTCACCGGTGCTGCCGTGGCCATTGCCGACAAGCTCGACACCCTGGTCGGCATCTTCGGCATCGGCATGCTGCCCACCGGCAGCAAAGACCCATACGCGCTGCGCCGTGCTGCCCTGGGCGTGCTGCGCATCCTGATCGAGAAGCAGCTGGACCTGGACCTGACCGGCGCGGTCGAGTTCGCGGTCAAGCAGTTCGGTGCCAAGGTCAAGGCTGCCGGCCTGGCAGACCAAGTGCTGGAGTTCATCTTCGACCGCCTGCGTGCGCGCTACGAAGACGAAGGTATCGACGTGGCCACCTACCTGTCGGTACGTGCCCTGAAGCCGGGCTCGGCGCTGGATTTCGATCAGCGCGTGCAGGCCGTGCAGGCCTTCCGCAAGCTACCGGAAGCCGAGGCCTTGGCCGCGGTGAACAAGCGCGTCTCGAACCTGCTGAGCAAGGCCGAAGGCGCTATCGCCGAGCAGGTCGAGCCGAAGTACTTCGACAACGCCAACGAGTTCTCCCTGTACTCGGCCATCCAGCAGGCCGACCAGGCCGTGCAACCGATGGCCGCTGCACGTCAGTACAGCGAATCGCTGGCCCGCCTGGCGGCCCTGCGTGACCCGGTCGACGCCTTCTTCGAGGCGGTGATGGTCAACGCCGAGGACGCCAAGGTGCGCGCCAACCGTTATGCCCTGCTCAGCCGCCTGCGCGGCCTGTTCCTGGGCGTGGCCGACATTTCGCTGCTGGGGTAAGCCTTGAAACTGCTGATTCTCGATCGTGACGGGGTGATCAACCAAGACTCCGACGCCTACATCAAGTCGCTGGAGGAGTGGATCCCGATCCCTGGCTCGATCGAGGCCATCGCGCAGTTGAGCAAGGCGGGCTGGACGGTGGCCGTGGCCACCAACCAGTCCGGCATTGCCCGTGGCTACTATTCGCTGGCAACCCTCGAGGCCATGCATGCGCGCCTGCGCACGCTGGTGGCCGAGCTGGGCGGCGAAGTCGGCCACATCGTGTATTGCCCGCACGGGCCGGACGAGGGCTGCGCTTGCCGCAAGCCCAAGCCCGGCATGCTGCTGGCAATCGCCGACCATTATCACGCCGACCTGCGCGGCATATGGTTTGTCGGTGACAGTAAAGGTGACCTGGAGGCCGCCCTGGCCGTCGGTGCACAACCCGTGCTGGTGAGAACCGGCAAGGGCGAGCGAACCCTGGAAAAAGGCGTCGCTGAAACTACACTGATTTTCGACGATCTGGCAGCTATCGCCAGAGAACTAATTTAAACGATGCGCCTACGGGCGCATTTTTCTCAGGCGGGCAAGCCCCGCAACGGTACATGCCACTATGTCGATCCTGCAGGCGATCAGAGTCTTTCTTTTTTACCTGCTGCTGGGCACCAGTTCGCTGCTGTGGTGCTCCCTGAGCTTTTTCGTCGCGCCATTCTTGTCGTTCCCCAAGCGGTACACGTTCATCAACGTGTACTGGTGCCGCTGTGCATTGTTCTTGAGCCGCACAATCCTAGGCATCGATTACAAGATCACGGGCGCCGAGAATGTGCCCAGTGAGCCCTGTGTGATCCTGTCCAACCATCAGAGCACCTGGGAAACCTTCTTCTTGTCCCAGTATTTCTCGCCGTTGAGCCAGGTGCTCAAGCGTGAGCTGCTGTACGTGCCGTTCTTCGGCTGGGCGATGGCCATGCTGCGGCCGATCGCGATCAACCGCGACAACCCCAAGGAAGCCCTGCGCCAGGTGGCCAGCAAGGGTGACGAGTTGCTCAAGCAGAAGACTTGGGTGCTGATCTTCCCGGAGGGCACCCGGGTGCCGTTCGGCACGGTGGGCAAGTTCTCCCGCGGCGGTACCGCCCTGGCTGTGAATGCCGGGCTGCCGGTGCTGCCGATCGCGCACAATGCAGGCAAGTTCTGGCCCAAGACCGGCTGGGGCAAACGCTCGGGCACCATCGAGGTGGTCATCGGTGAGCCGATGTACGCCAACGGCACTGGCCCACGTGCCATTGCCGAGCTCAATGACCGTGCGGCGGCCTGGAACGAAGCGACCCAACGGGCCATGGGTTCGCTGCCGCCGGTAGATGAGAAACCGCACGAGCAGATTGCCTGACGTTCTGTGGATAACTTGTTAGCAGTTTTTCCGAAGAATGCTGGATGTGATCGCTAAGTGTATGAATTAGCTGTTTATTTCTGTGTATGACATTTTTCTGAAAAACGTGCATAAGTTTTTTCGGGGCATAAGAAAACCGGCTTTTACAGCCGGTTTTTTTATGGCTTCAGGACATCATCAAACCTTGTCGATATCAACATCCTTGGTTTCTTTCAGGCAGAAGATCCCCACCACCAGGCTGATCCCGGTCACCAGCACCGGGTACCACAGGCCATAGAAGATATCCCCGGTGTACACCACCAACGCGAACGACACCGTTGGCAGGAACCCCCCGAACCAGCCGTTGCCGATGTGGTAGGGCAGCGACATCGAGGTGTAGCGGATACGGGTCGGGAACAGTTCGACCATCACCGCCGCCAGCGGCCCGTAGGTCATGGTCGCGATCAGGATCATCGCCACGATCAGTACCACCACCATCACCTGGTTGACCTGCGCCGGGTCAGCCTTGGCCGGGTAACCGGCCTGCTCGATCGCCGCACGCATGGCGGTCTCGTCATAGCCATTGATGCTCTTGTCACCGATGTTCACCACCACCTGGCTGCCGGCGACATTCACTGAGCTGTAGGGCAGGCCCTGCTTGACCAGGAAGGTTTTCACCTTGTCGCACGGGCTGTCGAAACGTGCCTTGCCGACCGGGTCGAACTGGAAGGTGCAGCCTTGCGGGTCAGCGGTGACCACGATCGGCGCCTGGCGGCTGGCCATGTCGATCTGCGGGTTGGCGTAGTGGCTGAGGGCCTTGAATAGCGGGAAGTACAGCACCGTGGCCAGCAGCAGGCCGAGCATCAGGATCGGCTTGCGGCCGATGCGGTCGGACAGCCAGCCAAAGAATACGAAGAACGGCGCGCCGATCACCACGCTGATGATCAGCAGGGTATTGGCCTGGGCCGGGTCCATCTTGAGCATCTGGGTCATGAAGAACAGCACATAGAACTGCGCCGTGTAGAAGGTCACGGCCTGGCCGGCGTTGATACTGAACAGTGCGGTGAGCACCACCTTGAGGTTGGGCCAGGAGGTGAACGACTCACGGATCGGCGACTTGCTGATCTTGCCCTGGGCCTTCATTTTCACGAAGGCCGGCGACTCATGCATGCTCATGCGAATCCAGGTGGAAATCGCCAGCAGCACGATCGACAGCAGGAACGGCAGGCGCCAGCCCCAGGTTTCGAACTGGTCGCCACTGATGTAGCGGCTGCCCAGCACCACCAGCAACGACAGCAGCAGCCCGAGGGTGGCGGTGGACTGGATGAAGCCGGTGTGGAAACCGCGCTTGCCGTGCGGCGCGTGTTCCGCCACATAGGTGGCCGCACCGCCGTATTCACCGCCCAGCGCCAGGCCCTGGAGCATGCGCAACACCACCAGGATGATCGGCGCGGCGATGCCGATGCTCGCGTAGGTAGGCAACAGCCCAACGGCAAAGGTCGACAGACCCATCAGCACGATGGTCACCAGGAAGGTGTACTTGCGCCCGATCATGTCACCCAGGCGGCCGAACACCAGCGCGCCGAAGGGCCGCACCAGGAAGCCCGCGGCAAAGGCCATCAAGGCGAAGATGAAGGCGGTAGTGTCGTTTACCCCCGCAAAGAACTGCTTGCTGATGACCGCCGCCAACGCGCCATAGAGAAAAAAGTCATACCACTCGAAAACCGTCCCGAGGGATGACGCGAAAATGATCTTGCGTTCTTCACGGCGGCTGGGGCTGGCCGCCGTCGCACCCTGCTCTTGGATGTAATCCGACATCGTTGCTGTCCTCGGCCCGCAGGCCACAGTGATTATTGTTGTTGTTCCACTGTCGGCGGCCTCTGACCGCAAGCCGCCGGTACTGCACGCACCCGGTCAGGGCGTCGGTAGCGCGTCTTCGTTCAGGTAGGTTTGGGTAGCTGCTCCCTTCAGAATGAGTTGTGCCGCCTTCTCGGCGATCATCAGCGTGGGTGAACAGGTATTGCCGGAGGTGATCTGCGGCATGATCGAAGCATCCGCCACACGCAGGCCGGGGATGCCGTGTACGCGCAGTTGGTTATCTACAACGTCCAGCGGGCCGCTGCCCATGCGACAGGTGCCAACCGGGTGGAAGATGGTGGTGCCGATCTTGCCGGCGGCCTCGAACAGGTCTTGATCAGACTGCAGTGCAGGGCCAGGCAGGTATTCCTGGGGGTCGAATGCGGCGAGGGCAGGGGCCTGTACGATGCGCCGGGTGAGGCGGATGGCGTCGGCGGCCACCCGCAGGTCTTGCGCGTCACTGAGGTAGTTGGGGTCGATCAGAGGCGCGCTGTTCATGTCCGCACTGCGGATGTCGATGCGTCCTCGGCTTACCGGGCGCAGGTTGCACACCGACGCGGTGAAGGCCGGGAAGCGGTGCAGCGGTTCGCCGAAGCGCTCCAGCGACAGCGGTTGCACGTGGTATTGCAGGTTGGCGGTGGGCTGCTCCGGGCTGGAACGCACGAACGCGCCCAGCTGGCTCGGCGCCATGGCCAGCGGGCCGCTGCGGTCGTAGAGGTAGCGCAAGCCCATGCCCATCTTGCCCCACAGGCTGTTGGCCATCTGGTTGAGGGTGCGCGTGTTGCGAATCTGGTAGATCAGGCGCAATTGCAGGTGGTCCTGCAGGTTGCCGCCGACACCGGGCATGGCGTGGCGAACGCCGATACCCAGGCTCTCCAGCAGCGTACGCGGGCCGATGCCGGAGCGCTGGAGGATGCCGGGAGACCCCACGGCGCCGGCGCACAGGATGATCTCGCGGCGCGCGGCAAATTCATGCCAGGCGCCTTGCCAAAGGGCTTTTACAGCGCGGGCACGGGTATTGTTGAGCATCACCCGGTCGACCTGCACGCCGGTCAGCACCGTGAGGTTGGGGCGGTTATGCACAGGCCGCAGGAATGCCTTGGAGGCATTCCAGCGCACACCGCTGCGCTGGTTGACCTGAAAGTATCCACAGCCCAGATTGTCGCCGGTGTTGAAGTCGTCGACCTTGCCGATACCGCTCTGCTCGGCGGCATCGCGGAAGGCATCGAGGATCGGCCAGCTGTAGCGTTGGCGCTCCACCCGCCACTCGCCCGCGGCGCCGTGGTGCTCACTGTCGCCGGCAAAGTGATTTTCGCTGGCCTTGAACAGCGGGAGCACCTCCTTCCAGGCCCAACCGTCATTGCCTTGCTCAGCCCAATGATCGTAGTCCGCAGCCTGGCCACGCATGTAGATCATGCCGTTGATCGATGAACAGCCACCCAGCACCTTGCCCCGTGGGTAGCCCAGGCTACGACCGCCCAGGCCGGGTTGTGCCTCGGTCTTGAAGCACCAGTCGGTACGCGGGTTGCCGATGCAATAGAGGTAACCGACAGGGATGTGGATCCAGGGATAGTTGTCGCGGCCACCCGCTTCGAGCAGCAATACGCGGCAGGCAGGGTCGGCGGACAAACGATTGGCCAGCAGGCACCCGGCGGGCCCGGCCCCTACGACCACGTAATCGAAGACAGAATCGGCTGATGGCATGTGCAACCTCGCGCCTGATTTTTATTCTTGTCGTCCCACATCTTATTGATTAATTTCGAGGAGGAAACACGAGATTTCGCGCAGCCGTTGTGCGTTTTAGCACAGCGACAAACAGGGAAAGGATGCATGTTCGATTGGAATGATCTGCGGTTTTTCCTCGAGTTGCAGCGCAGTGGCCGCCTGCTCAGCGCCGCCAAGCGCCTCAATACCACCCACAGCACCGTTGCCCGGCACATCGAAAACATCGAGAAGAGCCTGGGTACACCATTATTCGTACAACACGCTCAAGGTTATGAGCTGACGCCTTCCGGCCAGGCGCTGCTCAAGCACGCCGAAGCCATGGAGAACGTCGCGCTGCTGGCGCAGGAAGAAATCACCCAGGCCATCACGCCGCTGGGCAAGATTCGCCTAGGGGTGACCGAAGGCATCGGCATCATGTTCTTCACCCCGCGCATGAACGCCTTGTTCGAACGCTACCCAGGGTTGGAAGTAGAGCTGGTGGCGGTGCCGCGCTTCGTCAGCATCCTCAACCGCGAAGCGGAAATCAGCATTCACCTCGAACGGCCCAATGCCGACCTGCTGATCACTCGCAAGCTCACCGACTACCGCCTGGCGCTGTATGCCAGCCAGGCGTACCTGGACCGTGCGCCACCGCTGCGCAACCGCGAAGACCTGGCGCGCCACAGCTGGATCGGCTACGTCGACGACCTGCTGTTCAGCCAGGAGCTGCTGTTTCTCAACAGCTTCTGCCGGGCGCCCAGCGTGGCCTTTCGCAGCACCAGCGTGATCGCCCAGCAAACCGCTGCCCGCGCCGGCCTGGGCATTGCCGTGCTGCCCAACTACATGGCCCGCCACGACCCGACACTGGTGCGCGTGTTGCCCAACGAAACCATCCAGCGCAGCTACTGGATCTGCACCCGCCGAGAACTGCACAAGTCGGTGCGCCTGCGGGTGGTCTGGGACTACCTGCTGGCGCTGTGCGCAGCCGAACAGGACGAACTGCTAGCCGAGTAAAGCCTTGCCGGCCAGCAGCAGGGCAGCGCCGAAGCCGACCACCGCGAACAGCTGCTGCAGGCGTGGCCCGGCCAGCTTGCTTGCCAGTGGGCGTGCCAGTAGCAGGCCAAGCACCGCACCCACGGCAAACGGCGCACCGACCCGCCAGTGCATCACCCCGGCCAGACTGGCGCTGACTACGCTGCCGGTGGACACCAGGGCGATCACCGCCAGCGAGGTCGAGACGATGCTTTTCATGCGCAGGTTGGTGTAGCGGTTCAAGGCAGGAATGATCACGAAGCCGCCGCCCACGCCCAGCAGGCCGGATAACAAGCCGGATGCTGCACCGGTGATGGCCAGGGCCCGCGCACAGGGCAGCGTCCAGCGCAAACGGCCCTGCAATGGATTGAGCACGCACGGCTCGATGAAGCGGTGCGCCTCGTTGTTTTCGCCACGCAGCTCCCGGGCCGCCTTGCGCCAGATGCGCAGGCAGGCATAGACCAGCACACCAGCGAACACCAGCGCCAACGGCGTGTTGGGCAAGCGGTGTGCGAGCATGAGCCCGAACGGCGCCACGGCGATGCCGATCAGGGCGATGAACACGGCCGCGCGATATCGCACCAGCCCATGGCGCAAGCCGAGTATCGCCCCCACAGCGGCGGCAAGCGCAACGGCGAGCAGGCCGATTGGCGCCGCCTCAGCCATCGACAGGCCGAGGCCGAACACCAGCAGCGGCACCGCCAGGATGCCTCCACCCGCGCCGGTCAGCGCCAGTACCGCACCAATGATTGCGCCCAGCCCGGCACCCAGCAGTTGATGTTCGATCACTGTGCGGCCTCGGTGACCAATGGCTGCGGCCGTGCCAACCATTCGCGCCCCTTGAGCATGCCTTGCCAGTAAAGCGGCGGCAGCACCCGCGCCTTGAGCAACCAGGCCAAGCGGGTCGGTTGCCGGCCATCGAGCAGCCAGCGCGGGAAGCTTGGCGCGACCTTGCCACCGTAGGTGAACTCGGCGAGGACGATCTTGCCGCGCTCGACGGTCAGCGGGCAGGAGCCGTAGCCATCGTACTGGGCAAGCGTGGGTAACCGGCCCAACGCCACCAGCACGTTGTTGGCGACCACCGGAGCCTGCTTGCGCGCAGCGGCGGCGGTCTTGGCGTTGCTGGTGCTGGCCACGTCGCCCAGGGCATGGATATTGGCGAACTGACGGTGGCGCAGGGTATGCGGGTCGACATCGACCCAGCCGGCGGCATCGGCCAAAGCGCTCTGGCGGATGAAGTCCGGAGCGACCTGCGGCGGTACCACGTGCAGCATGTCGAACGCTTCGGTGCGGGTTTCGCTGCTGCCATCGGCCAGGTTACGAACGAAGGTAGCGCGTTTGTCAGGGCCATCCACCGCTACCAGGCGCTGGCTGTAGTTGAGGTCCACTCCGTATTTGTCGATGTAAGCCATCAGCGCGGGCACATAGTCGGGCACACCGAACAACACGGCGCCTGCATTGAAGAAGCTGGCTTTGACATCGCCCAGCCGACCGTTGCGTAGCCAGTGGTCGCATGACAGGTACAACGCCTTCTGTGGTGCACCCGCGCACTTGATCGGCATGGGCGGCTGGGTGAACAGGGCGCGGCCTTGCCTGAGGTTTTGCACCAGCTCCCAGGTATAGGGCGCCAGGTCATAACGGTAGTTGGAGGTCACGCCATTGCGGCCCAGAGTTTCGCTGAGGCCGTCGATGGCAGCCCAATCCAGCTTGAGGCCTGGGCAGACCACCAGCTGCTCGTAACTGATGGAACGGCCGTCATCCAGGATGACCAACTGGCCCAAGGGGTCGAAACCTTGAACGCGCGCTTTGACCCAGTGCACACCACGGGGAATGGTCGAAGCCAGGGTACGGGCGGTGCTGGGTGCCTTGAACACGCCCGCGCCGACCAGGGTCCAGCCGGGTTGGTAATAATGCACATCAGCGGGGTCGATCACCGCGATATCCAGTGAAGGGTCGCGCTTGATAAGGCTGGAAGCCGTAGCGATTCCGGCAGCGCCGGCACCGACGATAACCACCTTGTGGTGGTCGGCGTTGGCAGGGGACAACAAAGCAGGCATGGCAGTAAATCCTGAAAATCGGGTAATGGGGCAGGGCAGTCAAATCTTGTTGAGCGGGATCTTCAGGTAGCTCACGCCGTTTTCCTCGGGCGCTGGAAAGTGGCCACTGCGCATGTTGACCTGCACCGACGGAAGTATCAGCACGGGCATGTCGAGGGTCTTGTCGCGGGCTTCGCGCATGGCCACGAAACTGTCCTCGTCGACGCCTTGATGGATGTGGATATTGCTGGCGCGCTGTTCGGCCACGGTGGTGACGTACTGCATGTCGCGCCCACCCGGTAGGTAATCGTGGCACATGAACAGCAGCGTCTGGTCAGGGAACGCCAGCAGGCGGCGAATCGACTGGTACAGGGTGCGCGCGTCGGCACCTGGGAAGTCGCACCGCGCGGTACCGTAGTCGGGCATGAACAGGGTGTCGCCCACGAACAGCGCCTGTTCACCCGCATCCATTACCAGGTAACTCATGCAGGCCGGCGTATGCCCCGGCGTATGCAAAGCACGTGAATGCAGGTTGCCGATACGGAAGCCTTCCTCGTCCATGAGTAACACGTCGAACTGGCTGCCATCGCGGGCAAAGCCTGGCTCCGCGTTGAACAAGGTGCCGAAGGTTTTTTGCACCTTGGTAATGTCGGCGCCGATGGCGGTATGGCCGCCAAGCTGTTCCTTGAGGTAGGCCGCCGCCGACAGGTGGTCGGCGTGTACATGGGTTTCCAGCACCCACTGCACCTTGGCACCCAAGGCCTGTACGCGTTCGATCAGCCGGTCCGCGGAGTCGGTGCAGGTGCGGCCAGACTTGGGGTCGTAGTCCAGCACACTGTCGATCAACGCGCACTGGTGGGTTTCACGGTCCAGCACCAGGTAGCTGATGGTCGAGGTTGCCTCGTCGAAAAAGGCTTCCACCTGTAGGTTGTTGCCGATGATCATCTCGTTCTCCAAATAATCCACCGCGCCTTGTTCAGGCGTAGGCAGTGACAGGTGGTTTATCAAGATGCATGCCAGGATTATTGATGGGCCCAAACCCCGCAGAACGTAGCGTGTGCGAGGGCATGGCTGGCAGCCTGTCAGCGGTGATGGCAGTCGACTGTCAGCCAATGGCAGTGTTTGGCAGTCCTTGTTACCCTGCGCCGGGTTATCCAACCGGTGCCGTCATGTCTGAATCCCATCCACTCATCCTAGCTCTGGTTTCCTACCTCGAACACGATGCACTGCCTACCATCGTGCTGGATACCGACTACAACATCCTCGCTGCCAATGCCGCCTATCGCCGGCAGTTCGGCCGGGACGACCAGGCGCCATTGGGTGAGAAATGCCACCGTGTTTCCCATCACTACGCCGTACCTTGCGACCAGGCCGGTGAGCATTGCCCGATGCGCAAGGCTTGGGAGAGCAAGCTGCCCGAACGGGTGCTGCACATTCATCACACGCCGCGTGGGCCTGAGCATGTTGATGTAGAACTGCGGCCAATCCTCGATCAGCAGGGCAGGGTAGTCGCTTTTGTCGAGCGCCTGAGCACGATCACCCTGGCCTCGGCACAACCTCAGCAACAGGGTCTGGTCGGCCGTGCGCCAGCGTTCAAGACGGCGTTGGCCAGCCTTCAGCGCGCAGCACCTGCGCAGATCCCGGTACTGCTTCAGGGTGAGTCAGGCACCGGCAAAGAGCTGTTCGCCCGCGCAATCCATATGGGCAGCCCACGGTCCAACGGGCCATTGGTAGTGGTGGACTGCACCGGCCTGACCGAGTCGCTGTTCGAGAGCGAATTGTTCGGCTACGAGAAGGGCGCTTTCACTGGCGCCAATCAGCGCAAGATTGGCCTGGCCGAAGCCGCTCATGGCGGCACGCTGTTCCTCGACGAGATCGGCGAAGTGCCGCTGGCGATGCAAGTCAAACTGCTGCGCCTGATCGAGTCCGGCAGCTTCCGCCCGGTCGGCAGCACGCGCACCGTGCATGCGGACTTCCGCCTGGTATCCGCAACCCACAAACCGCTCAAGCAGATGGTGGCTGAGGGGACATTCCGCGAAGACCTCTACTACCGTATCAGCGGCTTCCCGATCCGCCTGCCGGCATTGCGCGAGCGGGTAGATGACCTGCCTTTGCTCGCACAGAGCCTGTTGCAACGCATGGGCGGCAAGCCGACGGCAAGCCTGACTGATGAAGCGCTGCAGCAACTGGCACTGCATCCATTCCCCGGCAATATCCGCGAACTGCGTAACATCCTGGAAAGGGCCCGGCTGTTTGCCGATGACGGGCTGATCCGGCCTGAGCATCTGCCGGAAGACCTCGGCCCGCCGCTAGGCGGTGTGAGCAGGGGGCGCGACCTGAGTGATCTGGCACAGGCGCTGGCGCAGTTCCAGGGGCCACGCAGTGAACTGGCGCGCCACTTGGGTTTGAGTGAGCGCACGCTGTATCGACGCTTGAAAGCCTTGGGGCTGAGCACACCTTGACCGTTCTTTACCCGACCTTTACCTCCTGCCAGGGATTAGTCTGCGTAATTCACGGTCTGACGTATTAACCGTACCAGGCGTCCCGATGAAACCCGCCGGACGTGTACATGCTAAGGACCGACATTCGATGACAAAAACCCTCACCGTGCTCTGCGCCACGCTGATGCTCAGCGCACCACTGGCCAGCTTCGCTCAACCCGGCCCGCCTCAGGGTCACGATGGCGGCCCATCGCATCACGATCAAGGTCGCTCACAGAAAGGGCAGCCGCAGGGTCACACTCAGCAGCAAGGCAAACCTGGCAACGGCCATGCTCCGTCCTACCGCAACCCGAACTTCCGCCCACAACAGGGCATGCCGGTACCTCACCAGCAATGGCAGCGGGGCCATGTAGTGGACCCGCACTACCGTGATGACCGTTACTGGGTGACCGACTGGCGTGCGCGCCACCTGTCGCCACCCCCACGCGACCACCGCTGGTTGTACGTCAACGGCGACTACGTGCTGGTAGCCATTGCGTCTGGGGTGATCGTGAATATCCTCAGCGGCTATTAAGCCCGAAGAAAATCAGCAGCCAATAAAAAGCCCGCTTACGCGGGCTTTTTATTGCCGATCTATCTACCCCTGATCAGAAGTCCAGGTTCGATACCGACAAGGCGTTGCTTTCGATGAACTCGCGACGAGGCTCAACCGCATCACCCATCAGGGTGTTGAAGATCTGGTCGGCGGCAATCGCGTCTTCGATCGTGACCTTGAGCATACGACGCACGGTCGGGTCCATGGTGGTTTCCCACAGCTGGTCGGGGTTCATCTCACCCAGCCCTTTGTATCGCTGGATGGTGTGACGCTTGGTGGTCTCGTTCATCAGCCAGTCCAGGCCTTCCTTGAACTCGACGATCGCCTTGCGACGCTCACCGCGCTGCACGTAGGCACCTTCACCCAGCAGGCTGGCCAGCTTGGAACCGATGTTGACCACGGTACGGTAGTCGTTGCTGCCGAAGAAATCGCGGTTGAAGGTGATGTAGCTAGCCAGGCCGTGGGAGGTGATTTCTACTTCCGGCAGCCAGACGTTACGTTCCTTGTCTTCGCGCAGGCTGGCCCTGTAAGCCAGGCCAGACTTCTGGCTGTTGTTCAGGCGTTCCTGCAACTTGGCCAACCAGCTTTCCATGACAGCGTGGTCACCCAGCTGCTCCAGGGTGACTTCCGGCAGGTAGATGAAGTGCTCGGTCAGCTCTTCCGGGTAAAGGCGCGACAGACGCTTGAGGGTCTTCATCACGCTGCGGAATTCGTTGACCAAGGCTTCCAGCTGAACACCAGAAACCGCTGGCGCCGATTCGTCCAGGTGCAGGCTGGCATCTTCGAGGGCCGATTGGGTCATGTACTCTTCCATGGCCTCGTCGTCCTTGATGTACTGCTCCTGCTTCCCTTTCTTCACTTTGTACAGCGGTGGCTGGGCAATGTAGATGTAGCCACGCTCGACCAGCTCCGGCAGCTGACGGAAGAAGAAGGTCAGCAGCAGGGTACGGATGTGCGAACCGTCAACGTCAGCATCGGTCATGATGATGATGTTGTGATAACGCAGCTTGTCGATGTTGTACTCTTCGCGGCCAATGCCACAGCCCAGGGCAGTGATCAGCGTGCCGACTTCCTGGGACGAGATCATCTTGTCGAAACGTGCTTTCTCGACGTTGAGGATCTTGCCCTTCAGCGGCAGGATCGCCTGGGTGCGACGGTTACGGCCTTGCTTGGCCGAACCACCCGCGGAGTCACCCTCCACCAGGTACAGTTCGGAAAGGGCAGGGTCCTTCTCCTGGCAGTCCGCCAGTTTGCCCGGCAAGCCGGCGATATCCAGCGCGCCTTTACGGCGAGTCATTTCACGCGCCTTACGCGCCGCTTCACGGGCACGGGCTGCGTCGATCATCTTGCCGACAACGGCCTTGGCTTCGTTTGGGTTCTCCAACAGGAAGTCGGAGAAGTACTTGTTCATCTCCTGTTCCACGGCGGTTTTCACCTCCGAGGAGACCAGCTTGTCTTTGGTCTGCGAGCTGAACTTGGGGTCCGGCACCTTCACCGAAATGATCGCGGTCAGGCCTTCACGGGCATCGTCACCGGTGGTGGCGACCTTGTTCTTCTTGGCCAGGCCTTCCTGCTCGATGTAGCTGTTCAGGCTCCGGGTCAGCGAGGAACGGAAACCGACCAAGTGGGTACCACCGTCGCGCTGCGGAATGTTGTTGGTGAAGCACAGCAGGTTTTCGTTGAAGCTGTCGTTCCACTGCAGGGCGACTTCTACACCGACGCCGTCTTCACGCTGTACGTTGAAGTGGAACACCTGGGAGTTGACTGGGGTCTTGTTGGTGTTCAGGTATTCAACGAACGCACGCAGGCCGCCTTCATATTTGAAGAACTCTTCTTTGCCCGAGCGCTCGTCCTTCAGCAGGATGCCAACGCCAGAGTTCAAGAACGACAGTTCACGAATACGCTTGGCCAGGATGTCCCAGCTGAAGTGAATATTCTTGAAGGTCTCAGCCGAAGGCTTGAAGTGAATGTGGGTACCGGTGGTTTCGCTTTCGCCCACAACCGCCATCGGCGCCTGCGGCACACCATGCACGTAGGTCTGTTCCCAGATCTTGCCGCTACGGCGAACAGTGAGCACCAGCTTTTCGGACAGGGCGTTTACTACCGAAACACCTACCCCGTGCAGACCGCCAGAAACCTTGTACGAGTTGTCGTCGAATTTGCCGCCGGCGTGCAGTACGGTCATGATGACCTCGGCTGCAGAAACGCCTTCTTCTTTATGCACGTCGACCGGAATGCCGCGACCGTTGTCGCGAACACTGATGGATTCGTCCGTGTGAATAATCACGGTGATGTCGTCGCAGTGCCCGGCGAGGGCTTCGTCGATCGAGTTGTCGACCACTTCGAAGACCATGTGGTGCAGGCCGCTACCGTCATCGGTGTCGCCAATGTACATGCCGGGACGCTTGCGCACGGCATCCAAACCTTTCAGCACCTTAATGCTGGAGGAATCGTACGTTTGATTTTCGCTCATGCCTTCACTCCCGATGGTCGTGGGTCTGGGTGATACGGCCTTGTTCCACGTGGAACAAAGCAACTGGCGTTTCCGTCTGCCAGCCTTCCCTCAGTAATTCGTGATCTACACAGGTGATGAACACCTGGCAGCGTAATTCTTCAAGCAAGCGACACAGCGCGCGGCGATGCTGGTCGTCCAACTCGGACGGCAAGTCATCCACGAGATAAATACAGTGACCCCGGCGAGCCTGGCTAACGAGATGGCCCTGGGCAATGCGCAATGCGCAGACCACCAGCTTTTGCTGACCACGCGACAGGATGTCGGCTGCGTTGTTGCCAGCCAGACGAAGACGCAGATCAGCACGCTGCGGGCCGGCCTGGGTGTGGCCCATCTGCTGATCGCGAAGGAGAGAAGAGGCGAGTACTTCGTTGAGTTCCCGGTCCTTGTCCCAGCCTCGGTAGTAGCTAAGGGTCAACCCGTCCAGCTCGACCAGTTCGCTCAGGGTTTGCTCGAAGACGGGCTTCAAGGCCTTGA
>Ga0213824_1001140_pt1 | contig 16515 bp, 22 predicted proteins | sample MC6MC0906MG_FD_179892 | JGI IMG/M metagenome (GOLD analysis project Ga0213824, IMG submission 179892) | Enriched soil aggregate microbial communities from Iowa State University, Ames, United States - MC6-MC0906-MG | ecosystem: Environmental > Terrestrial > Soil > Unclassified | place: USA: Iowa...
ATAATGGCGAATATAAGCTAATTGAACGTAATAAAAAGGAAATTTCTCTTAAACAATTAAAAGCGAAAAATGGCGTATTAAAGAAAAATAGCGGAGCAAGCTTAATTGATTTAGGTGACGGCATCCTTTGCTTAGAATTCCATTCGAAGAGCAATGCAATTGGTATGGATATTACGCAAATGATTAACTACGCTGTTGATGAAGTAGAAAAGAATTATAAAGGTCTTGTTATCGGTAACCAATCGAAGAACTTCTGCGTTGGTGCGAATCTAGCAATGATCTTAATGGAAGCACAAGATGACAACTACTTTGAAATTGAGTGGGTTGTGAAAAACTTCCAAGATGCAATGACGAAAATTAAATACTCTTCTAAGCCAGTTGTAGCAGCACCATACGGTATGACGCTTGGCGGAGGTACAGAAGTTTGTTTACCAGCAGCTAGCATTCAAGCTTCTAGCGAAACGTATATGGGCTTAGTAGAAGTTGGTGTTGGCTTAATCCCTGGCGGAGGCGGTAATAAAGAACTATACATTAAACACTTAAATAAAATGCCAAACGGTGTAGAGTTTGATCTGCAAAAAGTTGCGAATAAAGTATTCGAATCTGTAGCGATGGCGAAAGTTTCTACATCAGCACAAGAAGCTGTATCGAACAACTTCTTAGGCGATAAAGACGGTATTAGTGTGAATGGTGATCACTTACTATACGATGCGAAACAAAAAGCACTTTCTTTATATGAAGCAGGTTATAAAGCACCTATCCGCAAAAAGATACCAGTTGTTGGTGAGACAGGATATGCAACACTTGTACTTGGTGCAGAAGCAATGCATTTATCAGGTTACATTTCTGAACACGATCTGCACATTGCGAAGAAACTTGCATATGTCATTGCGGGCGGAAAAGTGCCGTACGGAACAGAAGTTGATGAGCAGTATTTATTAGATGTAGAACGTGAAGCATTTATTAGCTTAGTAAGTGAGATGAAATCACAAGCAAGAATGCAGCACATGCTTGTAAAAGGAAAGCCATTACGTAACTAATAACGAGGGGAGATATCGTTCATGAGAGAAGCTGTCATTGTTGCGGGAGCAAGAACACCAATTGGAAAAGCAAAGAGGGGTTCATTAAAAACAGTTCGTCCTGACGATCTAGGGGCGCTAGTAGTAAAAGAGACGTTAAAGCGTGCGAATTATGAAGGACCAATCGATGATTTAATTTTCGGTTGTGCAATGCCAGAAGCAGAGCAAGGTTTAAATATGGCTCGTAATATCGGCGGATTAGCGGGACTTTCTTACGATGTTCCAGCTATTACAATTAACCGTTACTGTTCTTCAGGTTTACAAAGTATCGCTTACGGAGCAGAGCGCATTATGCTTGGACACTCTGAAGCTGTATTATCAGGCGGAGCGGAATCAATGAGTTTAGTTCCAATGATGGGACACGTTGTTCGTCCGAATAGTCGCCTTGTAGAAGCGGCTCCAGAATATTATATGGGTATGGGACATACAGCAGAGCAAGTTGCTGTGAAATATGGAATTTCTCGTGAAGAGCAAGATGCATTTGCAGTAAGAAGTCATCAACGTGCTGCGAAAGCATTAGCTGCAGGGAATTTTGCTGATGAAACAGTATCAGTAGATGTAACGTTACGTACTGTTGGATCAAACAACAAACTGCAAGAAGAAACAATCATTTTCGCACAAGACGAAGGTGTAAGAGCAGAAACGACGCTAGATATTTTAGGTAAATTACGTCCAGCATTTAACGTTCGCGGTTCTGTAACAGCTGGTAACTCTTCACAAATGAGTGACGGTGCAGCATCTGTACTATTAATGGATCGTGAAAAAGCAGTGAGCGATGGCATGAAGCCACTTGCGAAATTCCGTTCGTTTGCAGTAGCTGGCGTACCACCAGAAGTAATGGGAATCGGCCCAATCGCTGCAATTCCAAAAGCGTTAAAACTAGCAGGATTAGAACTATCGGATATCGGTTTATTCGAGTTAAATGAAGCATTTGCTTCTCAATCGATCCAAGTTATTCGTGAGCTTGGTTTAGATGAGGAAAAAGTAAACGTAAACGGCGGTGCAATCGCACTTGGACATCCACTTGGCTGTACAGGAGCAAAACTAACACTATCGCTTATTCACGAAATGAAACGCCGCAACCAACAATTCGGTATCGTAACAATGTGTATCGGCGGCGGAATGGGAGCAGCGGGAGTGTTTGAATTACTATAAAAAAAGTGGAAGCGGCTTGCTCAGAATGTGAGGGGGATGGAGCTTCAGACGTAGAGGCACTTTTTGCCTCGCAGGAAGAAGCGAAGCCACCGAACATTCTAGCCGCTGGAACTGGATTATATAAAAAAGTGCAGGTGGCTTGCTCGGAACGAGACGAAGCTAAAGCAAAGAATGGAAGCAACAAAGGTTTATAAAAAATAAATGGGAGAGCCAGCTTCTTTCAAAATGAGAGAAGCGGCTTATGAAAATATGAAGGAGGAAATTTTCATGGAAAAAACAGTAGGAAATGCGGTTAAAGGCGGTAGCTTTTTAGTTGATGAGATTACAATTGATCAAGTGTTTACGCCAGAGGATTTTTCATCTGAGCATAAAATGATTGCAAAAACGACAGAGGACTTTATCGTAAATGAAGTTCTTCCAGAGCTTGAATATTTAGAGCAACACGAGTTTGATCGTTCTGTTCGCCTTTTAAAAGAAGCTGGGGAACTTGGATTATTAGGTGCTGACGTACCAGAAGAGTACGGCGGAATTGGTCTTGATAAAGTAAGCTCAGCGTTAATCGCAGAGAAATTCTCTCGCGCTGGTGGCTTCGCAATTACTCACGGTGCTCACGTAGGTATCGGATCTTTACCAATCGTATTATTCGGTAACGAAGAGCAAAAGAAAAAGTATTTACCATTACTTGCAACTGGTGAAAAATTAGCTGCATACGCATTAACTGAGCCAGGTTCAGGATCTGACGCATTAGGTGCAAAAACAACTGCACGCTTAAATGCAGAAGGTACACATTACGTATTAAATGGTGAAAAGCAATGGATTACAAACTCTGCATTCGCTGATGTATTTATCGTATACGCAAAAATTGATGGAGAGCACTTCTCAGCATTTATCGTAGAGAAAGAATATGCTGGCGTATCTACAAGCCCAGAAGAAAAGAAAATGGGTATTAAATGTTCTTCAACTCGTACGTTAATTTTAGAAGATGCATTAGTACCAAAAGAGAACTTACTTGGTGAAATCGGTAAAGGTCATATTATCGCGTTCAACATTTTAAATATCGGCCGTTATAAATTAGGTGTTGGTACAGTTGGATCTGCGAAACGTGCAGTAGAAATTTCAGCACAATATGCAAACCAACGTCAACAGTTCAAACAACCAATCGCTCGCTTCCCATTAATTCAAGAGAAACTTGCGAATATGGCAGCGAAAACATATGCAGCTGAAAGCTCTGTATACCGTACAGTAGGTTTATTCGAAAGCCGCATGAGCACATTATCTGAAGAGGAAGTAAAGGACGGTAAAGCAGTAGCAGCTTCTATCGCTGAATATGCAATCGAGTGTTCTTTAAATAAAGTATTCGGTTCTGAAGTACTAGATTATACAGTAGATGAAGGTGTTCAAATTCACGGTGGTTATGGATTTATGGCAGAGTACGAGATTGAAAGAATGTACCGCGATTCTCGTATTAACCGTATTTTCGAAGGAACGAACGAAATTAACCGCCTAATCGTACCAGGTACGTTCTTACGTAAAGCGATGAAAGGTGAATTACCACTTCTTCAAAAAGCACAAAAATTACAAGAAGAGTTAATGATGATGATGCCAGAAGAAGTAGGCGATGAGCCATTAGCACTTCAAAAATATTTAGTAACTAACGCGAAGAAAATCGGCTTAATGGTAGCTGGATTAGCTGCTCAAAAATACGGTAAAGCATTAGATAAAGAGCAAGAAATTCTTGTGAATATCGCTGACATCGTAAGCAACCTATACGCAATGGAGTCAGCTGTTCTTCGTACAGAAAAAGCAATTAAAACAACTGGTCTTGAAAAGAATAAACAAAAAGTGTTATACACTGAAGTATTCTGCCAAGAAGCATTCAACGAAATCGAAGCAGATGCGAAAGAAACACTTATCGCAGTTGAAAACGGCGACATGCTACGCATGATGTTATCATCATTACGTAAATTAACTCGCCACACACCACTTAATGTAATTCCGAAGAAACGTGAAATCGCTGCGAAAATTTTAGAAGATGAGCGTTACACAGTTTAATAGCTATAAAGAAAAGTAGTCGTATAAACGGCTACTTTTCTTTTTTTTTTGTAAAAATGAAATTTTTAGTGACATAAAACTAATACCATTAGTATAATAAAACTAATAGTATTAGTTTTCGTGAAAAGGGAGATGGAAATATGAGAATGATACATGAAAAAACGGTATATCAATTGTCATTTTTGCCAAGAGTGTTTCCAGTGAATTGTTACTTTGTGGAGGAAGAAGAGGGTTTAACTTTAATTGATGCGGCTTTGCCGTATAGCGCAAAAGGTATTTTACAGGCGGCTGAGAAAATAGGGAAACCCATTACTAAGATTGTATTAACACATGCGCATGATGATCACATCGGTGCATTAGACGCATTAAAGGAAGTACTTCCTAATGTTCAAGTCTATATTTCTAAGCGGGACGCAAAGCTGTTAGAAGGAGATACGACGTTACAAAAGGGTGAACCGAATATACCGATAAAAGGCGGTGTACCTAAAAAAGTAAAAACGGTACCTGATGTTTTATTGGAAGATGGCGACCGAGTTGGATCGCTTCTTGCGATTATGACACCGGGACATACGCCAGGATCCATGTCGTTTCTTGATGTACGAAATAAAGCTCTTATTGTTGGGGATGCATTCCAAACAAGAGGAGGTATGGCTGTTTCGGGACAAATGAAATTTTGGTTTCCGTTTCCTGCGATGGCAACGTGGAGCAAAGAAATATCATTACAAAGTGCAGAGAAGCTAAGCGAATATGAGCCTTCCTTGCTTGCGGCAGGACATGGAAAAATGATAAAAAATCCAGACGCTGCCATAGAACTTGCCATTAAGGAAGCTAAGCGGAATATAGAAAGTATGAAAGAGGGTTAATTTATGTCACCGAGAATCGGACTTACATTACAGAAAATTGTAGAAACAGCGGCAGAAATTGCAGATACAAATGGAATACAAGAAGTAACGTTAGCTTCATTAGCGAAAAGATTAGGGGTACGTTCGCCCTCGCTATACAACCATGTGAAAGGTTTACAAGATGTACGGAAAAATCTTGGTATTTACGGAATAAAACAGCTGCATAACAGACTGGAAGAAGCGGCCGAGGGTAAACGGATGGATGAGGCGATTCATGCTTTAGGAGAAGCGTATGTAGCATTCGTCCGCAAACATCCTGGACTGTATGAAGCAACTTTTTTACGAGATGAAGAAGTAAGAAAAGCAGGTGACGGAATTGTAAATCTTTGTCTTCATGTTTTACAACAATACGGCTTAGAAGGAGAGAATGCACTTCATGCGACACGTGGATTCAGAAGTATTTGTCATGGATTTGCGTCGATTGAACAGCAGGGTGGATTTGGTTTGCCACTAGATTTAGATAAAAGTTTACATGTATTATTGGAAACTTTTATTAAAGGATTACATGTGATGCGAAAGTGAATAGGAAGCGAGACAGCCGGAAACCTTAGAAGCGATTCTAAGGTTTTTTTAGTGCATATGATTTCAAAAGAACGGTAGGTGGGCGGATTAAAGTTTCATTTTCTTGATGTTAAAAATAGTTTACATAGTGTTAGAAATAAATTACAATTAAAATATAGAAAATAATGTAAAATGAGGAGAGGTTATGAAACAGAGTGGGAATTTAAAAAATAATCTCGTTGTACTTAGAGCAGAAAAACGCTGGTCACAAACGGATTTAGCGAATAAAGCTGGGGTAAGTAGACAAACGATCGCCTCAATTGAAGCGAATCGTTACAATCCATCTTTAATTTTAGCTTTTGAAATTGCGCATATTTTAGGTAAGGAGTTTCATGAAGTTTTTCAATATAAGATAGAGGGGGAAACGGAATGAGTATTGTAATAGGGATAATAATCTCAGTAGCAGGACTAATAGGTGTTTTATATTCAACACGTTTTCAGAAGAATGAAGGGGAAGATGAAAGAGGCGAGCATATTACAGGGAATGCAGCTAAAATTTCATTATTTGTATTTTTATTTCTATATTTAGTTATCTTTTTAATTGGGAATCTGTATTCATTGACAGGCGAACAGTATAAATTAGCAAATGCATTTTTATTAGCAGGAGTACTTTGTTCGTATGCTTTAACTATTGTAGTTTTGAAAAGAAAATATTAGATGAAAAAGAGTCTCTAATGGTTTAGAGGCTCTTTTTTGTTAAATAATATCATTTTACAGGTTTGAAAAATGTATATATCGCTAAGAAAAAGCAAACGAAACTGAATACGATAGGATCTTGATAGGGGTTAGGTTCAGAGTCTTTCTGGATTTCTGTAAGGAATTCATGAGTTTTCATAGTCAATGCTCCTTTATATAAGAATACTTTTAATGAAACTAACGCTTACTAATAGAGTTGCACTAATAAATACTAAGAAAAACGTAGTATTGCGGTTTTTATAGTTGTTAAGCGCAATGAACAAAAAACAAATGAGAAATAATATATGTAAAGGGATAGAAGTGAATAGTGGTTTTGAAGTTAATATATCAATTAACAATTTTACATATAGGATTGCGTAGAGGATAAAGAAGATAACTTTAAAATATTTTTTCATAAGCATACCTTCCTCCCGTGGTTTGTTAATTTGTATTTTTATTCAATTATAACATTTTTTGTATGCGAAAATAGATGTGATTGATTTGAAATATAAGAAAGCTTTTTCATGAATACGATTTAAAAAGAACAGAATACTAAAGGAGAATGAAAGAAGAAAGGTAGGAGTATTCTATGCAAAATTTAACAGAGCTTGAAGTAGAAAACTTACGTCATTTAATTGGTGGACATGCAACAATTATTAACAAGTTAGAACAGTATGCACAGGCATGTACAGATCCAGAGTTGAAACAAATGCTACAAAAGGATGCGCAAGATGCACGAAATACGAAACAACAATTAATGACTTTCCTAGGATAGGAGGAAGCGAAAGATGAATGAAAAAGATATGGTAAATGATTATTTAGCAGGGTTAAATTCAAGTTTAACAAGTTATGCAAATTATATTTCTCAGTCTGATAATGAACAGTTACATCAAACGTTAATTCAAATTCGTAATCAAGATGAGATGCGTCAACGTAATATGTATGAATACGCAAAGCAAAAAAGTTATTACAAACCGGCAGCACCTGCGAATCCAATGATTGTACAGCAATTAAAAAGTCAATTAAGTGCGGAATAGTATGATGAAAAAAACGAGCGAATGGATTCGCTCGTTTTTTGTTTGGTATATGTCAATAAATACATAAGAAATATTTTTCCAGTTGTAACAAATATGACGAAAATTGAATATGGCAATTCACAAAAAGGACAAAAGTTTGTTCGATATTTCACAAAGTATCCATGGTTTCTATCGTGGGAATCTCTATAATGAAGAGTGTAAAGAACAAAAAATAGATTACATGATCAATTAGGAGAGATTGCTATGAATAGAAACACTAGAAAAATTGCAATTATCGGTACTGGATTAGTTGGATCAAGTTGTGCGTATTCCATTGTAAATCAAGGAATTTGCGAAGAATTATTATTAATTGATATAAATCATGAACGTGCAGTTGGAGAAGCGATGGATTTATCGCACTGCATTAACTTTACAAATACAAGAACAAAAGTATATGCAGGAAGCTATGAAGACTGCAAAGATATGGACATTGTAATTATTACAGCAGGACCAGCGCCGAAGCCTGGACAAAGTCGTTTAGACACTTTAGGAGCAAGCGCTAAGATTATGGAGAGTGTTGTGAATGGCATAATGGAAAGTGGATTTGATGGCATTTTCTTAATCGCATCGAACCCAGTTGATATTATTACATATCAAGTGTGGAAATTATCTGGATTACCTAGAAATCGTGTGATCGGTACAGGTACATCACTAGATTCGTCTCGCTTAAGAACAATTTTATCTGAAATGTTACATGTAGATCCTCGTAGTATTCATGGGTATTCATTAGGAGAACATGGTGATTCTCAAATGGTTGCTTGGTCTCACGTAACTGTTGGTGGAAAGCCAATTCTACAAATTTTAGAAGAGAAAAAAGACCAATTTGGTGAAATAGATTTTGATGAAATTGTTGAGAAGACTGCAAAAGCTGGATGGGAAATTTATAAACGTAAAGGAACTACTTATTACGGAATCGGAAATTCCCTAGCTTATATTGCTCGCTCAATTTTCAATGATGATCATCGTGTTATCGCTGTTTCAGCTATTTTAGATGGTGAATATGGCGAATACGATATTTGTACAGGAGTACCAGCAATTATTACTAGAGACGGTGTAAGAGAAGTTGTAGAACTAAACTTATCAGAAGATGAAGAAAGTCGCTTTGCAAAATCAAACGATGTTTTACGCGATTATATGAAAACAATTGGTTACTAAATTATAGGAGAAGGTGAAACAAATGAAGGAATATATAATGTCTCGTGTGTTTAAAGCTTCTGCCGGAATCGCACAGGGTATTTTCGTATCCCTTGGAATTGGTTTACTGATCGAAAATATAGGAAGAATTGTTGATATCCCATTACTTATTACAATCGGAGTTGTTGCAAAATCACTTATGGCACCAGCAATTGGAGCCGGAATTGCTTTTATGCTTGGTGCAAACGGACTCGTAATTTTCTCAGCAATGGTAGCTGGAGCAATTGGAGCAGGTTCCATTTCAATTACTGAAGCTGGTCTCATCATTAAAACAGGTGAACCAATCGGTGCATTATTAACAGCGACTTTAGCAGTTTATATTGGTAAACGATTAAGCGGAAAAACTGCTTTAGATATGATGCTCGTTCCATTTGCAGCAATATTAGGTTCTGGTTTAGTCGGTATTTGGTTAGCTCAAAATATCAGCCCAGTTTTAAATGCAGTTGGAGCATTCATTAAAGATAGTTCAGCTGGTAGCCCGTTCGTCGCTTCTATCGTGATTGCTGTAGTTTGGGGATTATTGCTTATCTCTCCAGCTTCATCAGCTGCTTTAGCGATAGCACTTAGCTTAGATGGTGTTGCAGGTGGTGCAGCACTTGCAGGATGTGTTGCTCAGTTTATCGGATTCTCTGTTATCTCAGCGAAAGAAAATAACTTAGGTGGCATATTAGCTCAGGCACTTTGTACTCCGAAGGTACAGTTGCCGAACATTACTAAAAATCCAATGATTCTCGTCCCAACTGTCGTCGCAAGCGCTATAGTAGGCCCAGTATCAGCATTAATATTCCAACTGGAAGCAGGGAAAGAAATTGCAGGTCTTGGATTAAGTTCTCTGATCGCACCAATTAACTTAATTTCCAGCCAAGGGTGGGAAGTTGTCCCAGCGATGATAATCACTTATATCATCATCCCAGTAGCTGTTTCTTATATACTTTACATTGCTCTTAAAAAAGCAGGTCGTATTCACTCAGGTGATATGACTGTACCGCAATCTTAATTTGAAAATCTCCTTAATATAGAGAAAAGCAGACTGAAGAAGCCACAGTCTGCTTTTTTACATTTTATGATTTTGTTTTACTGGAACGCGTACTGTTTCTTTTGCTAATAATAACTGAACGCCGAAGTAAAGTATGCTTGCAAGCGTCATTCCAGAAACGGCATCTACAAAAGCATGTTGCTTTGTAAATAGCGTTGATAAAATAATAAGTGTACCGAAGAACGTAAGGATGTAATACTCAAAAGCATGTTGTTCTCTACGTTTAAAGGCAGCTAGCATAATTACAAATGTTGTAAGGACATGAATGCTTGGGAAACAGTTTACTGGTTGATCAATACTATAAATATAGCGGACTAGTTCGGAAAATACGTCTGTTCCAACGACTGTTGGACGTGGTACAGTTGTCTGCCAAAAATAATAAATAGAAAAACAAGCAAGCTTTCCAAGAATAACACTACTTAAAGTGACATAATATTGCTTTCGATCAGCAAAACAGTAATAAATAAGTGCGCCGTATAAGTAAGGAAACCAAAGTAAATAAGGAATAATAAATGCTTTCACAAATGGAATCCAATCATCTACTACAGTTGTGACATCCACTGCGTGTACAGTAGATTTATTTAATACATCGTAAAGGGGACTTACGAGCACGAGTAGAAGTATATAACTTAACGGAAGAAAAGATGAAAGTTTAAAATTCTTCATGATAAGCTCCTATGTTTTAGTAATGTAAGTAAATTCAATTGATTATAATATAGAAAATTCAATTGGGCTATCGATTTCACTTACATTTTCTTGAATTTACCTTACATTTTTGTCACTTGACTTAAAAGAGGAAGAGGGTGCTAAATGAAGCGTTCATTTTATTTCTTAGTTTTTATATTGTTATGCCTAGTGAGTACTGGGTGTGCAAAGGATAAAGAAGGAGAGAAATTAGAATACAACGGGAGAGCACTCGTAATTGGAGTTGTTGGTGAAAAGCCGAAAGATACGTTTAGAAATATAAAGTTTGAAAACGTGAAGTTAGAGGAGATGCAGGAGAAATCAGCAAAGGTTGATGGTTTTTTCGTTACGAAAGAATATTTTCAAGAAGCATCAAAGGAACAGTATACGGACTTATTTTTATCATTAAAGAAACCAGTGTTTTTTATCGGTTTAAAGGATAGACCATATTTGATTTTTACTGAAAAAGATTTAGATTATGACAATGCGCCAAGAGATAGGGCGATGATGTATACGCAAGGGTTTGTAAACATGGGAAGCCCTGAAGGACAGTATTGGGGTATGGGGTTATATAATGATACTGTTTCTGATCAAAATATTCATAATATGTATATCATAGTATTTCAAACAATTTCGGACTATTTAAGTCGATGATGAAGGAGCCTGTAAAAGGGCTCTTTTTATTTTTAAATAAACGCTTGTTTAAGAGGTATGTTCGGTAGGGGAAAAACCTATGTATTCCAATGGTTGAGGTAGAAAAACATGAAATTAATCAAACGTTTGTTTAAGATATATGTTCGGTATGAAAAAATATATGTATTTCAAGGATTGAGGTAGAAAAATCGGAAATTAATCAAACGTTTGTTTAAGATATATGTTCGGCGTGGGATGAGAAAAAAGTTTTAAAAAATTATATATATATTTTTCCTTAATAAATGGCGGAAAAATAAGAAAAATTAGCAGGATTATTAAAAATTATCACGAAATAAGTAAAAGTTTAGCGAATAATCGTTTGAAATAATAAAACGTTTTCTATATGATAAAGGTAAAGGTAAGTAAAAAAGTAGGTGAATTTATGACAGTAACATTTTATTCATATCCAAAGTGTGGCACATGTCAAAAAGCAAAAAAATGGTTTGAGGCAAACGATGTAGCATATGAGATGATTCATATTGTTGAAAATCCACCGTCAAAAGAAGATTTACGTAATTTACATGAGAAAAGTGAATTGCCATTAAAAAAATTCTTTAATACAAGTGGAATGCGTTACCGCGAACTTGGTTTAAAAGATAAGTTGCAGGATGCAAGCGAAGACGAAATGTACGAGCTTTTAGCATCTGATGGCATGTTAATTAAACGTCCAATTGTAACAAATGGAACGAGTGTAACACTTGGTTTTAACGAAGAGCAGTTTGAAAGTGTGTGGAAAAAGTACCAATAAGGTATTTTTACATAATTAATACATTCACTGGAGGTACAGTCATGAGCATTCCAAATAATTTACGTTACTCTGAAGAACACGAATGGGTAAAAACAGAAGGTAATGCGGTTGTTATCGGCATTACTCATTTTGCGCAAGGTGAGTTAGGCGATATCGTATTCGTTGAACTTCCTGAAGTAGGTGCAACAATCCAAGCTGACGAGCCATTCGGAAGCGTAGAATCTGTTAAAACAGTTTCTGAATTATACGCACCTGTAAGTGGTAAAGTTGTAGCAGTAAACGAAGAATTAAGTGACCAACCAGAACTTGTTAACGAATCTCCATACGAGGGTGCATGGATGGTTAAAGTTGAACTTTCTGATGCAAGCCAAGTTGAGAAGTTATTAACTGCAGAAAAATATGCAGAAATGACAAACCAAGACTAATTATAGTCGACTAAAGGACAGCCTTTGTGCTGTCCTTTTTTATGTTGTGTTACATAATAAATTTGAAAGCGCATATATATTAATTATCATATAGGAGAAGATTTTTGAAAAACTTTTTTACCGAGGTTTCATGTTGATTGAGCGGGTTCTGCTTTTTATTGTCTAGCTTCAGTGGTTTCGCTTCTTCCTACAAGGCAAAAGGCGCCTCTAGTTCAGGAGTTCCAATGCCCTCCTTTTCTGGTCGAGCCGCTTCCGCTTTTCTTTGTCTAGCTCCAGCGGCTAAATTGTTCGGTGGCTTCGCTTCTTCCTACAAGGCAAAAAGCGCCTTTACGTCAGAAGCTCCATCCCCCTCACAATCTAAACGAGCCGCTTCCGCTTTTCTTTTGCAAAAATAAACAGGAAACAACATGAAAATAACGAATATACTATATACTAAGTTAAAGGTTTTATAGTATATGGTGATCGGGTGATGACATATGATTTATGTGGAAAAAGTCATTATTGTAGAAGGTAAATCGGACAGAAGAAAGATTGAATCTATTATTCGTGAACCAGTGGAAATTGTTTGTACAAATGGTACAATTGGTTTGTCGAAAATGGATGAGCTCATTGATCAATTTTTTGATAAAGACGTATATGTGCTAGTGGATGCTGATGATGCAGGGGAAAAGTTAAGGAAACAATTTCGAAAAGAATTTCCGCAAGCAGAGCATATTTACATTGATCGCTCGTACCGAGAAGTGGCAACTGCGCCATCTTCACACTTAGCAAATGTATTATGGGGAGCTGACATTGACGTTTATACAGAATATTTACGGTAAGGAATGATAGAAGTGATTGACTGGACAGGTACCGAAGCTACAGCCCTAATAGAAAACGAAGAAAAAACAGTGCTATATGTATATACACCAATGTGTGGAACATGCCAATTAGCAAAAAAGATGTTAACGGTTGTCGAGATGACGATTGAAGATTTGAAAATTGGAATGTTAGATTTAAATTATGCTCCGCATTTAGCGAAAGAGTATGGAATCGAAAGTGTGCCGTGTTTACTTATTTTTGAAAATGGGACACTGATGAAGAAGATATATGCATTTCATTCGGTTGAATATTTATATATGGAATTAAAGTAGGCGGCAAAGTTTTTGCCGCCTCGACATATTTCTTGGGAAATATGTCGACATGCAGGATAGGTACAGTATTTGTCGAGCGAAAGTAACAGGATTGCTCTTTAGTAAGAGGGAATGGTATGTAATAGAAAGTGATATGAAGGATGTGATTTAGGGTGGAATTATATTCTTTGCTGCAATCATTTGTAAATTACGCTAATGGTCAATATCATTTAGAACCGCTTTTAAGACAAGGAGAAAGAACTGTTAATTTTCGTTTTGGAGATGAATGCTGTTCATTACAAATTTCAAGGGATTATATTGAACTTTTGAAAGAGGAAAGAGGAACAGAACAAATCGTGTGTTTAGATGAGGAAGATGTAAAACAATTGGTGAACGGAAATGTACGATTGCAAATGTTAATGAATGATGGACGTGTACAATACTCGGGAACGTATCGAACGATGCTATTAGTTGAATCAATGTTTCATATATGTAAGCCGATGTCAGTAGGTGCTTAAAAGTCTGAAGTTTCTTTTTTTACGAAAATTTCTGTTGACATGGTGTGTGGATATTGATACAATTCAATTCATAAAATATAGACAATTTCATAAATTTTAAATCAGACGAAAATTTAATCTGATTTCTCTTATCAAGAGAGGTGGAGGGACTGTGCCCTGTGAAGCCCGGCAACCGTCAACTTATGTTGAAATGGTGCCAATTCCTGCAAAGCAAATGCTTTGAGAGATGAGAGAGAGGGATAATGTTGTTATATACGCATATAAACCTTTCTGCTTCTCTAAAAGCGGAAAGGTTTTTTTGTTGTTTGAATGTGGAGGACATTCAAATAATAAAAGTAGTGATAATGGTAGACTACACGCATTAAACATAAAAAATTGCGGAGTCTATCCAAACAAAAAAGGGGTGAACATCATGATCTTGTTAGAGAATGTAAAGAAAATATATAAGGCAAAAAGCGGTGATGTCACTGCTGTAGATAACGCCAACCTACAAATAGAGAAAGGCGAAATATTTGGTGTTATCGGATATAGTGGCGCTGGGAAAAGTTCTTTAATTAGATTGTTTAATCAGTTAGAGAAACCAACGTCTGGTCAAATTACAATCGCAAATCGTGTAATTTCAGCAATTACAGGAAGTGAACTTCGTAAGGCAAGACAAGAAATCGGAATGATTTTTCAGCACTTCAACTTACTTTGGTCACGAACTGTACGTGAAAATATTGCCTTCCCACTTGAGATTGCAGGTGTGGATAAGGCGAAGAGAAAAGAGCGTGTAGAAGAGTTAATTCGTCTTGTTGGATTAGAAGGAAGAGGAGACGCATATCCATCTCAGTTAAGTGGTGGACAAAAGCAGCGCGTTGGGATTGCAAGAGCTTTAGCTAATAACCCACAAGTACTTTTATGTGACGAAGCAACGTCAGCACTTGATCCGGAAACGACAGATCAAATTTTAGATTTACTACTAGATATTAATAAGCGTCTCGGTTTAACAATCGTATTAATTACACATGAGATGCACGTGATTCGAAAGATTTGTAATCGTGTTGCGGTAATGGAGAAAGGGGAAATCGTAGAAACAGGTCCAGTACTTGACGTATTCCGTAATCCACAGCAGGACATTACAAAACGCTTTGTACAGCAGCTAACAGATTCTGAAGATACAAATGAAACGATTGAAAGTTTAATTGAAAAATATCCAGATGGAAAAGTAATTCGCTTGCAGTTTGTCGGTGAGGCTGTAGAAAGACCAGTACTTCAAAGGTTAATGCAGCGCAGTGATATAGAAGTAAGCATTTTGCAAGGAAATATTGCACAAACAAATAACGGCTCTTACGGTAGTTTAGTCGTTCATTTAAATGGCGAAGAAACAGCGATCCAGCAAGCGATAGAAGGAATTCATCAAGATCAAGTAGAGCTGGAGGTGATTGCACATGGATAAGTTAATCGCAAATGTTGATTGGAATCAAATGTTAGAAGCAACTGGTGAAACGCTATATATGACGGCAATCGCAGCGCTTGCTACATTTGTGTTAGGACTTATTTTAGGACTATTACTCTTTATGACAGCGAAAGATAATTTATGGGAAAACAAAGCGGTTAATACGGGGATTGGAGCGTTCGTAAACGTATTTCGTTCTATACCGTTTATCATTTTAATCATTTTATTAATTCCATTCACAAAGATTCTCCTTGGAACAATTCTCGGGGCGAGTGCAGCATTGCCAGCTTTAATTATTGGAGCGGCACCGTTTTATGCGAGAATGGTTGAAATCGCGCTCCGCGAGATTGATAAAGGTGTAATTGAGGCTTCAAAAGCGATGGGAGCAAAAACAAGCACAATTATTTTGAAGGTGTTAATTCCAGAATCGTTACCAGCTTTAGTATCGGGTATTACGGTTACGACAATTGCTTTAGTAGGCTATACAGCAATGGCAGGGGTTGTTGGTGCTGGTGGTCTTGGAACACTTGCTTACTTAGAAGGATTCCAGCGTGGAAATAACGATGTAACAATCGTTGCGACAATTTGTGTATTACTCGTTGTATTTTTAATTCAGTGGATTGGTGATAGTGTAACGACTCGAATAGATAAAAGATAATGAAAACAGGGGGATATTTCAAATGAAAAAATTATTACTTACAGCACTTATTTCAACTTCAATTTTTGGGTTAGCTGCTTGTGGCGGGAAAGATAAAGATGAAAAGAAACTTGTTGTTGGTGCTTCTAACGTACCTCACGCTGAAATTTTAGAAAAGGCAAAACCGTTACTTGAGAAAAAAGGAATTGAGTTAGAAATTAAAAAATTCCAAGACTACGTATTACCAAATAAATCGTTAGCGGATAAGGAATTAGATGCAAACTACTTCCAGCACATTCCGTATTTAGAAAAAGAAATTAAAGATAAGAAATATGATTTTGAAATAGCAGGGAAAATTCATTTAGAACCGATTGGTGTGTATTCTCAAAAATATAAGAGCTTAAAAGAACTTCCGGACGGGGCGACAATTATTATGAGTAATTCTGTTACTGATCATGGTCGTGGTTTAGCAATTTTACAAAAAGAAGGCATTTTAAAAATTAAAGACGGAGTAGAGCCAGTTAAAGCAA
>Ga0213824_1001144_pt1 | contig 16468 bp, 14 predicted proteins | sample MC6MC0906MG_FD_179892 | JGI IMG/M metagenome (GOLD analysis project Ga0213824, IMG submission 179892) | Enriched soil aggregate microbial communities from Iowa State University, Ames, United States - MC6-MC0906-MG | ecosystem: Environmental > Terrestrial > Soil > Unclassified | place: USA: Iowa...
GTGAGAAGTTCGAATTAACAGTAAAAGATGTTGATGGTAATAATATTACTGATGGTAAGACAAAAATAGTTGTTAAAGATGCTAGCGGTAAAGAAATTATTAACACAACAACTACGACAGGTGTTATTGAATTAACTGATTTAGAACCAGGTATTTATACAGTTATAGTAGATGGCAAAGAAATTGGTAACTTCCAAAACAATATCGAGTGTAAAGCAACAGTTCAACCAGCACCTTCATGTCCACAATTTACACTAACGGTAAAAGATGAAAATGGCAAAGTACGCCCTAATGTTGACAACATCACGATCAAAGATACAAGAGGAGCAATTATTGCTACAAATAAGACGACAAATGACTTAGGTCAAATTACTATTCCATCTGAAAACATTCCTTCAGGTGTGTACAATGTATATCAAGGTGATCTATTCATTGGTCAAATAACAGTTAAATATTCAGTTAATTGTGAAGCAGAAATATCAGCGGCGCCTGCATGTCCTGCGTTTACATTAACTTTACAAACTGAGTTTGGAACGCCAAATGCGAATGCAAAGATAACAGTAAAAGATGCTAATGGTAATATCGTTAAAGGTGTAGACAATAGTGAAGTTCTGACAACTAGTGTTGCTGGAACGGTTGTATTGCCAAACGAAGCTATTAAGCAAGGTACGTACTATGTATATGAAGGAAGTCGTTTAATTGGCTCATTCACAGTAAAAGATACATGTTCTGCTATAGTAAAACCTTCATCAACAGGCGGAGGTGGCGGTGGCTGGACTCCTGATCCAGGTCCAAATCCAGATCCAGAGAAACCGGTTGATCCAAACAAACCAAATCCTGATCCGGAAAAACCGGTTGATCCAAACAAGCCAAATCCAGATCCAGAGAAACCAGTTGATCCAAATAAACCAAATCCTGATCCGGAGAAGCCAGTTGATCCAAACAAGCCAAATCCAGATCCAGAGAAACCGGTTGATCCAAACAAGCCAAATCCAGATCCAGAGAAGCCGGTTGATCCAAACAAGCCGAATCCAGATCCAGAGAAACCGGTTGATCCAAAAAATCCAGGTAACCCAACAACAGATACAAAAAATCCTACAAATCCTGGAAAACCTGAAACTTCTAAACCATCTGTAACTGATGTCATTGATCAAGGTGAAAAATTACCACCATACAATCCTTCTACAGCGAATAAAGACACACTAGATTCGTATAAGGATTTCCTCGATAATTACAACAATTTATCTAAAGAGGAACAGGAAGAAGTAGCAAAATCACTTGATATTGACAAAATCAAAGCAGATGCTGAACAAATGGAAGCTCAATTAAAAGCGACAGGCAAACTGCCGCAAACAGATGGAGCAAACCAAACAGCTCTTACACTAGTTGGTGTAGCTCTTGTTCTAGGTGCATTGTTCTTATTGCGTCGTCGCAATACGGAAGTGAAATAATATTCAATAAGAAAACCCCAAGATCGTAAAAATCTTGGGGTTTTTCGTATACTAAAAAGTTTCTGATAACTTTGCAGGTGCTTTGTCAAAAGGATATTGCTCAACAAAATCTGCTTGAATGGCAAGTCTTTTCGTCCCATTATCAGCGCATGTAACGAGGGTCAAAACGGTTTTATCAGGAATATCATCAATAACATAAACATCCGTGGCGGCGATGATTTCCTTAGTCGTTAATTTGTACTCATAAATATTCGTTAAATCCGTTACATAAATCGTATCTCCTATACTCGCTTTGTATAAGGGGCTAAATAAAATATCTGTTTCTTCAAAGTAATGACCCGCTAATGCGTAGTTTCCTTGTCCAAGTTTTTGATTAGGCTTCATGGTGCCTGCTCCAACGGCAAGAGAGGCATTGCCAACTCCTTTGACGATAGGAAGCTGCATATCAACACTAGGGACAGCGATACTACCAATGACAGGCATTTTATTAGCTGTTGTTTGAGCTTTTAAAACTTCTGCAATAGATAGTGATTGTACTGCTTCAAATTCAAAGTCGGCATCCACATTATTGTTCTTTTCAATATCCTCTGCACTGTAATCGGTTGTATTTAATTGTTTACTTAAATGAGCGATAAGAGCATTTTGAATTGGATTAATAAAAATAAGTAAGAGGCCAATGATGAGCATACAAATGAGTAGTGTTAGTTTAAGTTTATTCATTTCATAAATCACATCCTAGTATTGAAATTACGAATCGCCGCTAAAGGATCAAGTTGCGCCGCTAAAAGAGAAAACATCGCCGGTAAAGGATCGAGTTGCGCCACAAAAAGAGAGAACATCGCCGGCAAAGGATCGAGTTGCGCCGCTAAAAGTGAAAGAATGGCCGGCAAAGGATCGAGTTGCGCCGCTAAAACCTCAACATCGCCGCTAAAAGTGAAAGAATCGCCGCTAACAGGTCGAATTCCGCCGCTAAAAGAGAGAACATCGCCGGCAAGGGATCGAGTTGCGCCGCTAAACCCGAGAAAATCGCCGCTAACAGGTCATACTCCGCCACTAGAACTATAGCTGGCCCGGTAAAACGAACGTTATGTATCGTCAGTAAGGACATCAGACGAAAAAGAGTAGAGCATTATGTTGCTCTACCCGTTATACTCTTTATTTATCACTGTGGAGCACGCCTGCAACACCGTAATGGTTTTTAGGCATTTCTTCGATAAAGACTGTTACGTTTTCTGCTGGCGCGTTAACTGTACGAGAAACGGCTTCTGTTACTTCTTTTACTAGTGCGCGTTTTTGTTCGTCTGTACGACCTTCAAGCATTTTTACTGTTACGTATGGCATAATATTGCCTCCTTTATTGAATAATGTTGTATAGTTAGTTTATAAGAAAGTATATAAACTTCTTACTTGTATTTAGGCATTTGCGCAAGGCAAGAGTCGTTGTCATGACGACACCGATGCGCTAACGATGCTTTACTTTATAATAGCAGAATGGAGGTAATTAAAGTATGGCAAATGAAGAAAAATCAAAACAAAAAATGGGCTTTACGATTATTAAAAATGACCCAACAGCTGGACATAAGGGATTTGGGATCGGTTCGCTTTCGCTTGAAAACGTATCGCCAGTCATAATCGATGTAGAAGAGGGGACAGCATCAGTTGAAGTCGGTGCAATGCATGCTCGTAGTGATGTGGAACGTGGTATTAAATTTACGACAGATCGTGCAGATTCAGAGGGTGGAAAACCGTATTGGCTCGTATGGGTGACGATTGACCATAAAGCGGATGGACCTTATTATGCAGGTGTTACTGCGTGTGAAATGGTAGTCAATCGAGAAAAACGTCGTGGCTATAAAATTTTAGCTGATCATGTTAATAAAATGGATAAATCTATGAAGCGTCATATTATTGTAGAGCATATGGATGCACCATCTAAAAAAGTGTTAGCTTCTTTCTTAGCGGAGCTCAATCCAGACCTGTGGGCACGTAGTGAGGACCAATTGCGTCAAGACTTATTTGCAGAATAGACTTACAATGATTGAACAATCTGTGACATTTTGCAATCGTTTTCGATATAAGGTTGAAAGTGGGTTTGAAACAAAGTAAACTTGATGCAGACTTACATTTTAGTAAGCTAGGACACTTGGTTCTGCGAATGTGATGAGCGCTATGCGGCATTTGAACAACCCAAACCCAAGCCAAATGCCTCATGATGCTCATCTACTTCGCGAGCCATAAATAAGAAAAGCTTTCTGTTCCCACGGACACGGCTCCGGGGAAGAGAAAGCTTTTCTTTTCTTTTTTGTATATGTCTATTACTTTGTCGAGAGCCTTCGTTATTTAGAACGTGATTGACTCATAAAGGTTTCCACATTGTATATTAGTTTTTAAAAATATCGAATGGGAGCATATTCCAAATTTCTCCCCATGTATCTCTATCGAGAATATCAAAGTTTGAACATTTTTCAGTCGGTACATCCTTTTCATCTACATAAACCAGACGCTGTTTAGGGCAGGCATCTGTTGCAAGTTTACCTGTTTCAACATCGATGACCACACCTTTCACACCTTTAGGCTTTGTGAAATCCTCGTTCTTTGTTCCTTTATTGACAGCCTCCATATAGTCGATCCATATTTTCTTTGTCGCTCCACTATCCTCTTTCGTTGTGATATTTTTACCTTGATCATAGCCGTTCCATACGCCAGCAGTTAAGCTAGGTGTAAATCCGATTAACCACTGATCACTATTTGTAGAACCAGATTTTGCTGCATACGTATGCGTCATACGAGAGCGAATACCAATCCCTGTAGCTGGAGAATAATCGTTAAATACAGGATCGAAAATACCTGTCATCATCTCTGTTAAGACAAACGTATCTTCTTTTGAGAGAACTGTCTCAGCTTCTTTATTATCTTCTTTATTTTCGTAGATGATATCACCATTAGCATCTTTAATAGAAATAATAGTAGTAGGAACGGTTTTTTGTCCCTGTGATGCTAAAATATTATAAGCATTCGTCATTTCGTATAAAGTAGTTTCAGCCGTTCCTAGCGCAATAGATAAATTGTTTTTATCACCGATATTCACGTTGAATCGATTAGCCATCTCGTGAAATGCTTTAAATCCAATTTCCTCTAAAGTTTTAACTGCGTAAATATTATCTGAAATAGCGATTGCTTGTGCCATCGACATATCATGCGTTGCAAATTGACCGTTAACATTTTTAGGAGAATATGTTGAACGTCCTTTATCATAAGTGAAAGTTGTCTCACCTACATCTAAAAACGTTAATGGCGTATACCCATTCTCTAAAGCTGCGGCATATAAAATAGGTTTAATGGTTGAGCCTGGCTGACGTTTTGCCTGTGTCACCCTGTTAAATGAACTTGTAGCATAGTCACGGCCTCCGACTAGTGCTGTAACGGCGCCTGAATTGGACTCCATACTAACGAACGCGGCTTGGAGATCATTAGCAGGCATATTTTTGGCTACAGCTTCTTCTGCTGCTTTTTGGTGCTCTTGATTAAGGGTTGTTTGGATAGTCCAGCCACCTTCACTAATGTCGAGACTTTTTGATTTCAAAATTTCGCTAGCTTCTTGCCATGCTACGTCAAGGAAAAATGGTGCTACAGATTTTGTTGCTACCCAGCTATCATTCTTTAAGACAAGCTTTTCATTTTCTGCACGTGTTTTTTCATCTTGCGTAATGGCACCTTGATCAGCCATCAATTTTAAAATAACGTGCTGACGATTAGTTGCCTTATCTAGATTGACAATAGGGGAGTAAATACTTGGCCCTTTTGGAATTCCAGTTAACATTGCTGCTTCCGCTAGTGTTAAATCACTGGCAGATTTTCCGAAATAAAATCGACTAGCTGCTTCTACACCGTACATACCATGTCCGTAGTATACAGTGTTTAAATAGCCCTCCAGTATTTCATCCTTATCATAAAAAACTTCTAATCTATAAGCATACAGTGCTTCATTTAATTTTCGTGTCCAAGACTTTTCATGTGAAAGATATAGATTTCGAGCATATTGTTGTGTAATAGTACTTGCTCCTTGAACCTTACTTCCAGCCTTAATATCAACTAATAATGCACCTGCGATACGTGAAAAATCCAATCCTCTATGCTCATAAAAATCTTTATCCTCAACAGCGACCACTGCTTTCTTTAGATAGGGGGACATCTCATCAAGATCAACCCAATAACGTCGTTCGTTCGTAAAGTGATCCCCAATCTGGTTCTCATTTTCATCTAAGAAAATAGAGGCTTTAGGTACGGTTAAAGGCGGGGCACCAGCCACTTGAACATAGACGCGTAAAGCTACAAATGCTACTACAATTGCAGATAGAAAGGCGACGAAAAGGGTAAGGGCTTTGCGTGTACGCTTCGTACGTTTTTGCTTACGTTGATAGCTTTTTCTCTTCATCCGACTTCACCTCGTTTTCTCACACTTGCGTATAGTATGTGTCTGAACATTCATCTTTAATCGAAATTCTAGGTAAAAACTATTGCACTTTATTCAAAAACATCTATACTTTTTTTGTACTGTTTGAAATGCTAGCATTCGACAAAAGAAAGACACTTTGTAAATTTTAATCGAATTTTGCTAGATGTTCCAATAATGTATACGAGGATGCAAGGATAGAGGTTTCATTACAATCCTGTAAGTCCTTAATAGAGTAATGGTGAAATAGGATTAATTCCTAATAAAAGTGGAGGTCGAGCAATGAGATTTGATGAAGCTTATTCAGGAAATGTTTTTATAAAAAGTCATCCCACATATGAGGATGCTCAGGCAGTTATTTACGGTATGCCAATGGACTGGACAGTTAGTTATCGTCCGGGCTCACGTTTTGGCCCGCAGCGTATTCGTGAAGTATCAATTGGTCTAGAAGAATATAGCCCATATTTAGACCGCGAGTTAGAAGAAGTGAAATATTTTGATGCAGGAGATATACCGTTACCATTCGGGAATGCACAGCGTTCTTTAGATGAAATTGAAAAGTATATCGAGACGCTTTTAGCGGATGGCAAGATTCCAGTTGGCATGGGTGGCGAACATTTAGTATCGTGGCCTGTAATGAAAGCTGTATCTGCGAAATATGATGATCTAGCAATTATCCACTTCGATGCACATACAGACTTACGTGTTGAATATGAAGGGGAGCCACTTTCTCACTCAACGCCTATTCGCAAAATTGCCGAACATATCGGACCAAAAAATGTCTATTCATTTGGTATTCGTTCAGGTATGAAGGAAGAATTCGAATGGGCAAAGGAAAATGGCATGCACATCTCAAAATTTGAAGTGCTAGAGCCATTAAAAGAGGTATTACCGACTTTAGCAGGACGTAATGTTTACGTGACGATTGATATTGATGTACTTGATCCTGCACATGCACCAGGCACAGGAACAGTAGATTGCGGAGGCATTACATCGAAAGAATTACTAGCTTCAATCCATGCGATTGCAGCAAGTAATGTCAATGTAGTTGGCTTTGACCTAGTTGAAGTGGCGCCAATTTACGACACATCAGAAATGACAGCGAATACAGCTTCTAAATTATTAAGAGAAATGATTTTGGGCTGGGTAAAATAAAGCGAGAAACATTAACTAATGCATTTAGCGACGAAAGTGAAACGCCAGTCGCAAACACAGCTTCTAAATTATTAAGAGAAATGATTTTGGGTTGGGTAAAATAATTAGGGCTTTGTAAATGTTGATATGAAGCGGTTTGAGTGGGGTTTAGCTATGAGCTAGCCCCACTTTTTCGCTTTTTTCTTAGAGAAGGTAGGGCAGTCCCATGTAATTTATTGTGTAATAGGACTTGAATCGTAGATGGTTTTAATTTGCTCTTAAAGGCATTGATAAAGATCTTTTAATAAAAGGTCTTATCAAGCTTTTACAAGTAATGTCGTTCATGTGATAGACGGGTTGGCAATTAGAGCTTGTTATTCTACAAAAAGAAGACGCCATCCAAAATACATCGGATAGCGCCTTGATATTTCGAATAGTTCTATTAAGGGTTCGTCGACCAAAGTCCAGCATGTTTTAATACAACACGTGGGTGAAGTTTTAGCTGTGCAACCATTAAATCTGCTAAATCTTCTGCTTGCATCACTTTTTCTGGATTGCCGTCTGTTAAGTTTAATTCAACCGCCATATCTGTTGCAACGGTACTTGGCGTTAATGTTGTAACGCGAATATTTTTCTTACGCACTTCAAGCATTAATGACTCACTTAGTCCGATAACTGCAGCTTTTGAAGCTGAGTATGCACTTGTAATAGGTGCACCTTTTTGACCAGCTGTTGATGAGATATTAATGATGTCGCCTGTGTTGCGCTCGATCATCTCCGGTAATACAGCGCGTGTTGTGTAGTACACACCTTTTACGTTGACATCGATAATATTTGTCCATTCTTCAGGCGTTAAGTCCATGAAGCTACCGAATTTTGAAATGCCGGCATTGTTTACTAAAATATCGATGGCACCAAGCTCACTGCGAATTGATTCAACAGCTGTAGTAATAGAGTCTAAATCTGCTACATTTGCCACAGCAATTGCTACCTTCACATCATACTGTTTAAGTTCCTCTGCTACTTGTTGTAAATTTTCAAGCGTACGTCCAACAAGACCTACGTGAATACCTTCTTGTGCAAATGCTACTGCTGTTGCGCGTCCTATTCCACGTCCGGCTCCTGTAATTAACGCCACTTTTCCTGCGATTGCTTGCATGATTTTTTGCTCCTTTAAGATGAAGTAGTTTTATTTTAGGCGAAATAAAATAAGGTGAGTTTGATAGAATTGTTCTGGTAATCATAAATGTTTCACGCCTAAAATAGAAAAGATTTGTCTTTAAGACTAACCTCATTCTACTATGGTTTTCTATATTGTGAAGAGTGCACTTTTTTGTGCGGAGGTTACCAAAAGGTTACTTATTTAGATGAAAGGGAGTTAGCTCTATGTCGGATAAATTAAGAGCAGAGATAAAAGAGAGAATATTAAATAATGATTATCATTGTGAAAAAGAACTTACCTTATCGATTATTAGTGGGAAATGGAAGGTTGTTATTTTATGGCATTTAGGTGTAGAAGGACCACATCGCTTCAGTGAACTTCAAAGACTTTTTCCGAAAATATCTCATAAGATATTAACAAACCAATTACGTGAACTGATGGACGATGGAATTGTTCATAGAGAGGTGTTTCCAGAAGTTCCTCCGAAAGTCGAATATTCAATGACTGAACTAGGGATGACATTATTGCCAATCGTTGAGATGATGTACGAATGGGGAAAAAATAGAATCGATCAAATTAAACAAGAAAGCACTAAGAAAAATAACGAGACCGTTTTGAGAAATAATTAAAAAAAAAGCTAGAAACACTAACTCTACGACGAATGTGAAGCGCCAGTCGCAAATACAGCTTCAAAGTTATTAAGAGAAATAATCTTGGTCTGGGTAAAATAAGAATGGCTTTGTAAATGTTGATATGAAGGATTTAAGTGGGGAGTTATGAGCTAGTCCCACTTCTTTAAGTCATTATAAATAAAAGTACCCTGTAAGAGAAACTTTTTTAAGTGTCTATCTTACAGGGTACATTTTAGTTTTAGTCGCATCTATGACCTATGTTGTTTTTTCTCAGAAAATGTACAAAGTCATAATTAAATGTTAAAAGTGGTGCTGACCGCGATCATCATATTAAACTCTGAATTGAGCTGCTAAGTTTCTTAACTCATCTGCTAAATTTGCGAGCGCATAAGCAGATGATGAAATTTCCTCCATCGATGCTGTTTGTTCTTCAGTTGTAGCAGAAATACTCTCTGTACCGGCTGTAGTAGATTTAGTTATGGAGTGGATTGTATTCATACTACCAACAATTTCTTCAGTTCCTGCTGCCATTTGCTCAACTGCTGCAGATACTTCTTCTACCTGCATGGTAACATCTTGAATGGCCCCTTGAATGGCTGCGAAAGTTGTACGTGTATTTTCAGTTGTTTTAATCCCTTCATTAACTCCTACTGTAACTAACTTCATTGATTCAACAGCTTTTTGAGTATCCTTCTGTGTCTCTGAAATCAACACTTCAATTTTGTTTGAAGAAGCAGCAGACTGTTCTGCTAATTTTCTAACCTCATCTGCAACGACGGCAAAGCCTTTCCCATGCTCGCCAGCACGTGCGGCTTCAATTGCGGCGTTTAGTGCAAGAAGATTTGTTTGTTCAGCAATCGCTGTAATCGAATCAATAATTTGACCAATGTCATTAGAACGTTTTCCTAACAAGTTGACAACTTCGGATAAGTCATTTACTCGTTCAGTGATGTCTATCATTTGTTGATTCATTTGATTCGCGGCATCTATACCATTTATCACCAGGGATAAAGAATCACCTGAAAGTTCGGTTACAGCTTGAGCATTCCCAGCTACTTGTTGAACACCAGTTGAAAGCTCATTGACGGTATTGACGGTGCTAGAAACATTATTTAATTGCTCTACTGAACCATGAGCAATCGTTTCCATCGTAATGGCAACCATCTCTGTTGCTTTCGTAGTTTCTTCTGCATTAGCATTTAACTCTTCAGATGCCGAGGCTACATGATTAGCAGTTTCATTGACTTTTGTTACGGTATTACGAATATTATTAAGCATTGAATTAAATGATTGAGTTAATTGGCCGATTTCATCTTTGGATGAATAGGTACCTTGCACAGTCAAATCACCATCGCCTGCTTTTAACATAGTAGCCTGCAACTCTTTCACCGGATTTACAATTAAACGTGCAATCCATGTTGCTAATGTAATAAAGAAAATAATGGCTAAAACAGAAAGGATGGCAGAAATAAGCATAGTAGTAGATTGATTTTGTTCGTTTATTTTATTCAGCTGATCGGCATCATCAGCACATAGAGCCATAAGATTGTCTACATCCGTTTCCACTTTCTCAATAAGATCATCTGAAGCTTTGCTGTATATAGAATAGGCTTCCTCGTTTCGGTCCTTGCTAGCCAGATCAATGATATCTGTCATGGTACTAAAATATTCATCGCGATTGGATTTAAGAGATTCTAATAGTTTTTGTTCATCTTCTTTTCCAGTGTAAGAGTCTTCGAATTTTTCGAGTGATTCTTTAATACTTTGAGTACTTTCTGTGATGTTTGCCAGTAGTTCGGTATTACGATTAGCATCCGTGGTAATCATGAGTTCTAAAATGTAAGCATCCATATCACTAATGTCAGATCCAAGTTGACTGATATATTGAATTGGCAAAAGTGACTCGTCATACATTTCACTAGATTTTTTTGCCATATCATTAATGTAATAAAAACCATCAAATGAAATAATCAGCAAAAAAGCAACAGCGGACGTAATGAGTGTTAGAATTTTTTTTCTGATTGATAAGTTTTTCAAAAATATTTCCTCCATTGGCTCAATTACCTTCCAAAAAGTGGTATATACTAATAACTTTGGATATATTGAGTAATTTTGATATTGTGATAATATACCATATCCATGTCTTTAATAAGAGAAGAGAGAATTATAAAATTTTTATGAAAAATAAAGGGGTGGAAGCTTGTTACAATGGAGTTTCTGACGGACGTTATAACTTATACCGCCTCTAAACAATAAAGCATCTGCTCAAATTAAAGAGAGTGATGTTTTTTGATGATCTTATTGACGTGGATAGGAAAATATTGTTACATTATAGGTAACGGATGTTACCTATTGGATGGAGGGAAATTTTTTGGCACCGAAAGAGCAGTTTACAGAGGGGATTTTATTGGATTGTGCTTTTGAAATGGCTAGAAAGAGTGGGATTGATAGTGTCAATGCACGAGATTTAGCAAAAGAATTAGGTTGTTCGACAAAACCTATATTTCGATTATTCTCGAGTATGGACGATTTAAAGTACGCAATATATGAAATGGCTAGCAATCTTTATAATGAAAGGATGTTTCAGGGGTTACAACAAAGCTCTTTTCTAGGGATGGGGTTAGCGTATATTAACTTTGCTCGAGAAGAAAAAAAGTTCTTTGAGCTATTATTTCTATCCAATAAATATAAGATTTCGAGTTTTTCAGAATTACTAAATGACGTTGAGAATCAAGGCATTATAGCACTAATTTCAAAAAACACAGGATTAACTCAAACCTCAGCAAAATCGCTATTTATAGATATATGGTTAACTACGCACGGTATTGCAACAATGTGTGCGACGAATACTTGTGATTTAGATAGCTCGGAAATTGAGGGCATTTTAAAAGAAGTTTTTGAAGGCGTTAAACAAAAATTACTGAATGGAGAAAATAAATGACAATAAAAAATTCCCCTATTCTTTTATCGATTCTATTCACCTTACTTGCACTTGTTTTTCCCATCATATCAGGTGCAATTATAACTGTTAAAAATATAAGCAGCTTAAGCACAATTTATTTGATTCATTTTGCGGCCTTTACATGTGGTATTCTAGTTACTCTATGGATCATGAAAAAAAGCAAATTCTCTTTACAGGATTTCGGATTTAGAAGATTTAAAGCCGAGGTGTGGATGGTTGTGATCGTTATTTCTGAGCTGATTGCTTTCTTTAATGGTTTTACACATAAGGATAGTTTTTCAGTGCAGTATGTATTTACTTTGCTTCTATTTGTTATTGCCGTTGGTATTTGTGAAGAGCTTATTTTCCGAGGTTTAATTTTTAAATATTTATCAGCTAAAGGTCTTAAAATAGCTATTCTAGGTTCCTCTATTTTGTTTGGTATTGGGCATCTTGCAAATTTAGCTTCTGGTGCTGATTTAGTAATGACATTACTACAAATAACTTATGCATTCCTCTTTGGACTAGTTTGTGCAGAAATTGTTGCGAAGACAAAAAGTATTATTTTCCCGATTATCTGGCACGCTACGCACGATTTTATAGCTTTCATGACGGATGGTGAGCCAACTGTTCTTGCTGTTTCTATTTATATCATTCATTGCATGGTGTTAATTGGTCTCTCAATTTATTTCTGGCGCGCTTTATTTACTAAGAAGGATGCAATGAAATTAAAAAACACGGAGAGTTATGTTTAACAAAAAAAGAGGGCAAAAAAGCATCTACTCATTAATTTGAGCGGATGCTTTTTTGTCTAGTGCTCTTCAGGTGTTAATTCAACATTACCTCCTGAAATAAGAAAACATACTTTTTCATGGTTATGAATAGGTAAAGCTCCTTGAAGGGCAGCCCCAATACCGATTGAAGAGGATGGTTCTGCGATGATTTTACCTTCGGAAAGTAAGGTCTTCATCCCACGATGGATCAATGCTTCTTCTACACTTACAACCTCATCGACAAGCTGTTGAACAATTGGAAAGTTTCGTTCTCCGGGCTGTAAAGTTAATAGGGCATCTGCCAAAGATTTTTGTTCCTCTAAAAGCAATCTTTCGCCAGCTTCTAAGCTTTTGGCATAACGCGAAACAACGGCAGGCTCCACGCCAATTAGTTTGATATGAGGGGCCATAGATTTTATAGCAGTTGCAATGCCACTCATTAATCCACCGCCACCAATAGGGACAACAATAGTATTGACATCAGGAAGCTGTGCAAATATTTCTAAACCTGCTGTTCCTTGTCCTGCCATGATATCGTAATCATCATAAGGATGTATAATGCAATAACCGTGATTACGACTGAGCTTTTCTGTTATTACATGTCTTTCTGCAAGCTTACATTGTACAACCTCCGCACCTAAAGCACGTATTCCTTCTACCTTAACTGTAGGAGCTGAATCCGGTAGGACAATTGTTGCCTTAATATTTAATAGCTTAGCAGCGTAGGCAACGCCTTTGCCATGATTACCCGAGGAAGCAGCAACTACGCCTTGTTGCAATTGTTCTAACGGCATGGATAGCATTTTATTAAGAGCTCCACGCAGTTTGAAAGAGTTAGTCTTTTGCATATTCTCGGCTTTTATGTAGACCTGACATCCTAAAAGTTCATCGAGCCCGTTTAATCGAATAATAGGTGTTTCATATACATAGGATGAAATTCTTCGTTTAGCGGTATGGATTTGTTCAAGTGTTAACATACAGCAACCCTCACTTTAATGAAATAATTGAAAATTCTGGCGTTATATTATAACTGTAGATCTACAGGCAATTTGTGTCAATAAATAAAATGACTGTGATTATTGCCGCGACACCATAGAATACTTACTTCAACCTTGAAAAAATATGAGTATTCATCCTATAATAAAAAGGTTATAGTAAAAACAATAAAAGGGAGCGTCCATAATGGCCAACGAAGCAAGATCGCAGGTGAACATTAAGCTCATTTCTACGATTCGTCCGATTGATGGAGAGTCCGAAAGTTATGAAATGTGGCTGACAGGGCAGCTACTTGAAAAAGCAGGAAGCATGTATTTGAAATATGAAGAGGTGCAGGAGGATAAAACCATCCGCACAACTATGAAGCTAGGCAATGAACAGGCACTAATTATGCGTGCCGGAGCAGTAAAAATGCGACTACCACTTAACATAATTGAACAACAAACGGGTCATTATGAAAGTGAGTTTGGTTCAATGCCACTCGTCGTAGAGACGAAAAAAATGACGTTTACAAAACAAGCAATAAACGGAGATTTCCATGTACAGTATGATTTACTAATGGGTGGGCAATCCGTTGGCAACTATACATTAGACATTACATTTACGGAGGTACAATGATGAACGCAGTAGAACAAGTACAACAAGCCATTAAAGCGGCAATTGCGCAGGCTGTTGAAAAAGCTGGCTTAGTAGAGGCTGGCACAGAGTTAAATATTCACCTTGAAACACCAAAGGATAAGGCAAATGGAGACTATGCGACAAATATCGCTATGCAATTAACGAAATTAGCTAAAAAACCACCTCGTGCGATTGCTGAAGCTATTTTAGAAAATCTTGACACAGCAGGTACAGTTATTGAGAAAATCGATATTGCTGGTCCTGGCTTTATGAATATTACTGTACGTAAAGATTTCCTAACAGATGTAGTAAAAGCAGTGCTTGAGCAAGGCGCTGACTATGGTCGTTCTAATGCTGGTGCTGGAGAAAAAGTTCAAGTTGAATTCGTATCTGCAAATCCAACTGGTGATCTACATTTAGGTCATGCGCGTGGAGCTTCAGTAGGGGATTCATTATGTAATGTGTTAGATATGGCAGGCTACAAAGTATCTCGTGAGTACTATATAAACGATGCGGGTAACCAAATTAATAACTTAGCTTATTCACTAGAAGCGCGCTATAAGCAAGCTTTAGGATTAGACGCTGAGATGCCAGAGGATGGCTATCATGGTCCAGATATTATTGAAATTGCTGGTAAACTAGCGAGTGAGCATGGTGATACAATTTTAGCAAAATCTGATGAAGAACGTTTTGCATTCTTCCGTCAGCATGGTTTAGCGTTAGAATTAGACAAGTTAAAAACAGACCTTGCAAACTTCCGCGTAAACTTTGATGTGTGGTATTCTGAAACTTCACTATATGAAAACGGCAAAATTGAAGTAGCATTAGATAAACTGAAAGCAAATGGTCATGTATTTGAAGAAGACGGTGCTACTTGGTTCCGTTCGACAACATTTGGTGACGATAAAGACCGCGTGTTAATTAAAAATGATGGGTCTTTCACATATTTGACTCCGGATATCGCATACCATGAAGATAAAATTGTACGTGGCTTCGATAAATTAATTAATATTTGGGGAGCTGACCACCACGGCTATATTCCACGTATGAAAGCTGCTATTCAGGCGCTTGGCTATGATCGTGATACGCTTGAAGTAGAGATCATCCAAATGGTTCAGCTTTATAAAAACGGTGAGAAATTCAAGATGTCTAAACGTACAGGGAACGCTGTTACAATGCGTGAGCTTGTAGAAGAGGTAGGCCTAGACGCAGTACGTTATTTCTTCGTGAAAACTGCAGGCGATTCCCATATGGACTTTGACTTAGACCTTGCAGTATCTCAATCAAATGAAAACCCAGTGTATTATGCACAATATGCACATGCACGTATTTCATCTATTTTACGTTCAGCAAATGAGCAAGGCTTTGCTGCTTCAACTGACAATTTAAGCTTGTTAGTTGCTGAAAAAGAGATCGATTTACTGAAAAAAGTGGGCGACTTCCCGAAAATGGTAGCTGATGCTGCGAATCACCGTACACCGCACCGTATCGCCAACTATATTCAAGAAACGGCAGCTGCATTCCACAGCTTCTATAACGCTGAAAAAGTGTTAGATGCTTCAAATAAAGAGCTAACAGAGGCGCGTTTAGCCCTTATTACGGCTGTTCGTACAACAATTGCCAATGCACTACGTTTAATCGGCGTATCTGCACCAGAAAAAATGTAATAAAAGTCTTTCTAGCCCCCGGCACGACATTGTGCCGGGGGTTTTTTGTATCTTAGGTAGCAAGAGCGGTTGAAGCGACGGAAAGAATCATCAAAGAGACGGATAGAACCGCCGAAGTCATGGATAGAACGGTCAAAGTGAGGATGGCCCCGCCAAAGTGAGGATAGAGCCGCCAAAGTCGTGGATAGGACGGTCAAAGTGATGGATAGAGCCGCCAAAGTCGTGGATAGAACGGTCAGAGTCGTGGATAGAGCCGCCAAAGTCGTGGATAGAACGGTCAAAGTCGTGGATAGAGTAGCCAAAGTCGTGGATAGAACAGGCAAAATGATGGATAGAACCGCCAAAGTGAAGGAAAGAACCACCAGAGCGACGGAACAAGCTGCCGAATCGACGGAACGAATCATCAAAGCGACGGAAAGAATCAGCAAAGCGACCGAACGTATCCGAAGTGACGGAAAGAATCGTCAGAGCGACGGAAAGAACCGGCGAAGTGACGGTAAGAATCGTCGAAGCGACGGAACGCCCCGCCAGAGCGACGGAAAGAATCTGAAGTGACGGAAAGAATCGTCAGAGCGACGGAAAGAGCCGGCGAAGTGACGGAAAGAATCGTCAGAGCGACGGAAAGAGCCGGCGAAGTGACG